>Ga0316197_10000475_pt1 | contig 27726 bp, 28 predicted proteins | sample OudBiesiAoxic_MG_FD_204939 | JGI IMG/M metagenome (GOLD analysis project Ga0316197, IMG submission 204939) | Coastal sediment microbial communities from Oude Bieten Haven, Netherlands - site A oxic | ecosystem: Environmental > Aquatic > Marine > Coastal > Sediment | place: Netherlands... | reverse complement strand
GTAGGAAAAATTAATGAGAGCAAGGCGTTTGATTGAGCAATAGCTGGCTATTGGGATTGAAAACAACGAAGTTATCGTTAATTTTAACCAGCAAGATTGATCAGATATTTATCTCGATTGGTATTATGCCCTTTTTTCATTTTCATTAGGCATAAAAAAACCTCTAGAGACATAAAAAATTAATCCTATGATCTAAAGGTTTTCGGTCAGACTAAAGCACATTAAAATAATGTATTAGGTGCTTTTATGACAATTAAATTATCACATCATGCCGCCCATACCACCCATTCCGCCCATATCAGGCATTGGAGCAGCAGGCGAATCGATTGTTGCATCGGTGATCATACATTCTGTTGTGATCATCAAGCCAGCAACTGAAGCGGCAAATTGTAATGCACTACGTGTTACTTTAGTTGGGTCTAAAATCCCCATCTCTAGCATATCGTCGTATATACCCGTTGCAGCATTATAACCGTAGTTACCATCACCTTGCTGTACATTGTTTGCCACAACAGATGCTTCTTCACCGCAGTTAGAAACAATTTGGCGGAGTGGTGCTTCCATTGCACGAAGTGCAACACGGATACCTACATTTTGTTCGTCGTTATCGCCTTTAAGGTCTTTAAGTAGACCAGCAACACGTACAAGTGCAACACCGCCACCCGCAACAACACCTTCTTCAACCGCTGCACGTGTTGCATGAAGTGCATCATCTACGCGATCTTTTTTCTCTTTCATTTCAACTTCTGTTGCAGCGCCAACTTTAATTACTGCAACACCACCAGCCAATTTAGCTGAGCGCTCTTGTAATTTTTCTTTATCGTAATCAGAGCTTGATGCTTCGATTTGCTGCTTAATTTGGCTTACACGTGCATTGATTGTTGCTTCTTCACCAATACCATCAATGATAGTTGTTTCATCTTTACTGATCACAACACGTTTTGCTTGACCTAAATCTTCAAGTTGTACTTTTTCAAGATCTAGACCAATCTCTTCAGAGATAACTGTACCTGCAGTTAAAATCGCAATATCTTGTAACATCGCTTTACGGCGATCACCAAAACCAGGCGCTTTAACAGCTGCCACTTTTACGATGCCACGCATGTTATTTACAACTAATGTTGCTAATGCTTCACCTTCAACATCTTCAGCAATAATAAGTAACGGTTTAGATGCTTTAGCAACCGCTTCTAAAGTTGGTAATAGCTCACGGATGTTTCCAATTTTTTTATCTACTAATAGAATAAATGGCGTTTCAAGTTCAACCGTACCTGACTCTTGATTCGTCATAAAGTAAGGCGATAGGTAACCGCGATCAAACTGCATACCTTCAACAACGTCTAATTCATTTTCAAGACCTTGACCTTCTTCAACCGTGATAACACCTTCGTTGCCTACTTTTTGCATTGCAGAAGCGATAATTTCACCGATTTCAGTATCAGAGTTAGCAGAGATAGTACCTACCTGCGTGATAGCCTTTGAGTCAGCACAAGGTGTTGATAATTTTTTCAATTCTGCAACGGCTGCTTTTACTGTTTTATCAATACCGCGCTTTAGATCCATTGGATTCATGCCAGCAGCAACGGCTTTAAGGCCTTCAGAAATGATTGCTTGAGCAAGAACTGTTGCCGTTGTTGTTCCATCACCAGCAGCATCATTCGTTTGCGAAGCAACCTCTTTTACCATCTGTGCCCCCATGTTCTCGAACTTGTCTTCAAGCTCGATCTCTTTCGCTACAGTAACACCATCTTTAGTGATGTGTGGGGCACCAAAACTTTTATCAATAACGACATTACGTCCTTTAGGTCCTAATGTTACTTTTACAGCGTCAGCTAATACATTAACACCGGCTAACATTTTTAAGCGTGAATCATTTCCAAATTTAACTTCTTTTGCAGACATTTTAATTTCCTTAATTTTTCAAATACCACATAGTGGTTAACACATTGAATCAGCGTATTTAATTTAGTTTATTCAACAATCGCTAGGATATCATTTTCACTTAAAATCAAGACTTCTTGGCCATCAATCTTTTCAGTTTTAAGACCGTAACCTTCGCTGAATATAACAGTATCTCCGACTTTAACTTCAAGTGCGCGTACTTCTCCATTGTCTAAGATACGACCATTTCCTACAGCGATAACTTCACCGCGAGTCGATTTTTCAGCTGCGCTACCTGTTAATACAATACCACCAGCAGATTTAGTTTCTTGCTCAGTACGTTTTAAAATAATGCGATCATGTAATGGACGAATAGTCATTGTTATTCCTTAAATATAATATTCGGGAGTTGATTTATGTATAGAGATGGGGATGATGAATTGAGAATCAAGAGTAAAATTTATTTTTGATAAAAAAAATCCGCATTTAAAAATGCGGATTATCTATTTAACTACAGCCTATGGCATCGACAATCGCCTTTGCGACATATCTGTAATTATTTGATTAATTTCACTTACCACGATAAGAATGTTTTTTTCTGTTTTTTGATGTTGATAAGCAACCACGCGCCCTTCAACAACCCTTAAGCGGCCTAAACCGGCAATAAAAATGCGACCATTAAAAAAACCTTTTACAAATTTAGCTATTTGTCTAGGCTGATATTTTTTAAAGCTTCTTAGTGTGATTGAACGTTTGATATTCACTGTTTGTTCCTTTTCTTGAATGCAGCTAAAAAATTTTGAAGCGCTAATGTACTATTACTTTGTGACAAAAGGATGAATTAGTTCTGAATTTAAAGTGATAAGATACGCTTGTCTTGCTAATTTACACTTCTTACAAACATAAAAATCAATTTTGTGACTTTAGTCATACAACTACTTTTTTTCATCATCTTTACGTTCAAATTCACCTTCAATAACATCGCTATCATCAATTTTGTTTTTTGAGAATCCAGCACCGTGCTGGGAAAAACCTCCGCCCATTGCAGCCGATGTAAAAGCCACATTAGCAAGTATAGTTTTAGCAATAACAGCTCGAATAGAAGGTTGTAACAACAGTAGCCCAAACAAATCAGTCACAAAACCTGGTGTCACAAGCAACATACCAGTAACAATTAACATAATCCCTTCGATGAGCTGCTGGCCGGGCATCTCGCCCTGTGCTAATCGTTTTTGCAACTTCGCAATAAGCTGTAAACCCTGACTTCTTACTAATGCAGTCCCTATTAATGCAGTTACAACAACTAACATAACAGTAGGCCAAGCGCCTAATACGCCGCCTACTTTAACGAGAACAAAAATCTCTAATAAAGAAACAGATATAAATAAAAAAAATAATCTTGCAAACATAGTTGCCCCTAGAATTAAGTACGCTACATCTTATATATATGGACAGTTTATGCCATTTCAAGGTACATAGGTAATAAATTAGTCATTATAAAACGCGAAAGGTTCAACCACTTATTTTCCATAATTTTAAAAACAGGAAAACTGGGGTAAGTAATAAAGCAGACAAAAGAAACAAGTTACTTTGTAATGCTTGATAACTAATCCCTGCGATATAGGTAAATAGTGCCATTAACAATCCAAGTGCCACACCTGAATATAAACTTTGATAAGCAACCAATTTAGATGCGTTCTGTTGGCTAATATAACGCATTGCCGCTAAGTGTGTCAGTGCAAAGGTTAGCGCATGTAAGGTTTGTAAAATAGCCAGTAAATAAACATTATCTGTAAAAGACAATCCCCCCCAACGAATAATTCCACCAATCAATGCAAGCAATAACATCTGTTTAATCGACCAATTGGCAAACAGGTAATTATTAAAACGCAATAATAAGACTTCTGCAAATACCGCGATAGCCCATAACCAAGCAATAACGGTCCCCGAAATACCAACGCTATCCCAGTAAATCGTACTAAATGCATAATAGGCACCATGGCTCCCTTGTATGAAGCCGACAATAAGTAAAAATAATAGTACCTCGGGTTTTTTTAATAACGCTAATAATGACTGCTTATTGCGGGTCTCTTTAGCTCCTTTATCAACTAATTGAGGATTAAGATTGGTAAGAGATAATGCCCACATTATTGCAGTGACAATAACTGTTAACGCGAGTATAGCCTGCAAACCAAAATCAACAATAAGCCAACCAACCGCAGCAGATCCCGCAATAAAACTAACGGAGCCCCATAAGCGCACCCGACCATAATCTAAATTAACCTGTTTTACTAAGCGACTACCCACAATGTCCCCTAAAGGCATCATAGGACCAATCATAAAGTTAATTAATAACGTTAACCCAGCTAACCAAATATAACCTTTGAGGAAAAATAAAGAGGCAAAGCAACATAATGAAATGAAACCTAATGCTCTTATTAAATTAAGCGTACCGCTACCTGTAGAAACACGAGGTAATACTGTTAAGCTACTTGCAAAACGTAAGACTAATCCAATTGAAAAAAGTACTCCAACTTGCTCGGTTGTAACGCCCTGACCAGTTAGCCATATTCCCCAAAACGGTAAGAAGATTCCCCAAAGAAAATAAAAATTAATGAAATAAGTAGTTAGCCATGTTTTGGCTGAAAGAGTAAACAAATGAGATCCTTAAATGAAACACGATAATTTTGGTTAATTATCTTATAACAGTGAAATGTGGCGCTTTGGAACTAATAACAAACAACTGAACAACCCCAAAATATAGTATATTAATCTAGCAATTCTATATTTCGCACTTGTACACGACTAGTAACCGAGTAGGAATAACCTGCATCAGAAACAAGCTCACCCGATAGGCTTATTTTTACGCTGCGTAGGGTAACATCGTTGGTAGAATTCGTCACTTCAATAAACGATAAAGCGGTTATTTTTACAAAACCTGCATCTGAAACACTTATCCAACCTGTTGTGCTAGCACACGCCTCATTTGCTATCTGGTTAACGCCTGTTTTGAATTTTAAAGCATTGTCTTTAAAAGCAAAAGCCATTTTATTACTGTGCTCAATAGCAAGTGTATTGTTATGATTATAATAATACACAATGCAATCATGAGTGCTGTTAATGTCGACACTTTGCTGACTATTAGCACCAACAAGGTACCCTTCTTGGCCAGCGCTGTATCCTGCTCTTCGAATATCTGTTTCTAAAATAGCTACAAGCGATTGTAAATCGCTACGCAAACGAGAATACTTCAAACTTTGGCTGCCCGTGGACATTGATGTGACATATAAGCTTATTACCATTGCAAGCAACAGAGACCCCAGCAAAAGCGTCAGCAGTAATTCAACTAATGAGAAACCAGATCGTAATTTGAATTGAGTATTTAACTGGTGACTTAACATTTTTCATATCCAAGCTTTGTGTTGCCAAGTGCACATATCCTTAAGCGAGTAACTGATTGAATTATCTTTAGTTTCTGATTGCTATTATCAGTTAAAGTAATGCTGCCGGTATTAACACTGAAGCGCATCGTACTATAGGATGCCTGTAAACCTGTAAACGTAATTCCTCCCTCTGCAACGAAGACTAATTTTCCATCACTTAATTGTTCATTAAATTGAGCACCATTTACCAAGCAACTATTTTTGCTAAAACAATCACAACTAGCCTCTTCACTTTGCGCCATTCTCCACTCATTGGTGGTTGGATGCTTGCAAAAATGAACATACACTTTTTTATTAAGTTTAATCGATTGTGACTTTGCTAGCACCAAGAAATGATATAATTTATCGGCACTTGTAATCAAAGCTTGCTGCGAAAAAAGATGATGATAAGCAGGTGCTGCAATTGAGATTAAAATCATTAATAAGGATAAAGAGATAAGCAGTTCTAACAGTGTAAAAGCGCGTTGCTTTTTCATTAAATAGCTTTTAACGCCTGCTCGATAGAGCAATAACGTTTTGCAGAGTGCGCATCTAAATGCATAGCTTCAATAATATTAATGCACTGTTTAGCAACCTTTTTTTTAAGCGCAAAGGACTCAGTAGTTGGCCAACCTTTTATTAAAGATTGAGCTAAATTAAGTGATAATGCCAAATTATTTGGCATTATTTGATGCGCGGCCAAAAACAAACTACTCGCAGCTGGGTATAATCCACTCTGAAACATTGTTATGCCTTGCTCGTTAAGAGCGAGTAGTTTGCTAATCTTTTCCTTGTTCTCCTTTTGTACTTTATTGATAAGTGATAGGTCGCTCATCACTTCAATGCTGTTATTATTCTCAGGTATTTCAATAAGCGTGATGATTTTATCGTAGGTCTCATAATCCCCCATTTCAAACCAAGCTTTAGCGAGCGATAAAGTAGCATCTCTTCCACAATTAACAACAATATCTAAGTTACAATCTTGCACTGACTCTAAGGCACTTTTAAGTTGTTTTTTTATTAAAAAAATACGTGCAAAAACGATTTTTTCTAATTCATGAAAACGTTCTTTATCAAATCGTTGTGAGGCACTTTTAAGTATCGCTTGAGTTTGTGAAAATATTTTAGCCTGCTGTAATTCACTATCTAATTGTGCTTTGTCGATAAGGCAATGAATATAGTTAAAATGATGACTAATATTTTCGTGTACTGAAAATCGTGTATTTTCTAATACCGTTTTGAAACAACGTTGCGCAACTTGCCAATCACCTTCCAGTAAAGAAAGGTTAGCTAAAGCACGCTGCCGAGGAATATTTTTGGGGGATAATTTAACTGATTCAATTAAAATCTCTTTTGCTTGCGAATAACACTCACGCTTGGCATAAATACTCGATAACCAATTTAAAGCTTCTATCCGTGTTTCAGGCAGGTCACACAGATCATTTAAAAGCTTTGCTGAGTTGTTGTAATCCTGGAGGTGATAATAAGCAATCGCTTTGCCTAATTTTGCCCATGAAAAATCACGAAATTCTAACACTGAATCATAAAGGTCAAAAGCGGCCTGAGGTTGTTGTAAATTGAGTAAAACCTCTCCTTTAAGACGCATAATAGGTAAGCTATATTTCTGATTCTGCTTTGCTGCTTTAGCACATTCATAAAGTGCTTTTTTGTAATCTTTTATCGCAAGGCAATCATAAATTCTACCTAGCACTTTACGTTTTTCAAGCGATCGGACTAAGCGTGCTTCTAACTTTTTATAGGAAAAAGGTTTTAATAGGTAATCATCAGGCTGGAGCTCTACTAGGCCATGTACTACCTGTAGCGCTGTTTCTGCACTAATCAATATAAACACCGTACTGGGTTTCATCAGCTCACGTAGTTTGAGCTCCTCAAAAAGCTGATAACCATCCTTTCCCTTACCAAGGTTAAAATCACAGAGAATAAAGTCGTATTGAGTGACCTCACAAAGTTCCAATGCCCGCTCTCCATTACTTGCAATAGCGATATCTTTAGTCCCAAGCATCTGCAACATCCCTTTAACGGCACTTCGAATAGTATCGATATCGTCAACAACTAAGACAGATTGAGTCGAGAAGAAGTTACCTGGTAACGCCATATTTTTAGGAACCTAAGAAATTGGAAGAGTAAGTAAATAGCTTAGCTGAACGGTAATTTTTTGCTAATTGAAATTAGATCAACATCACGAAATACAACAACAATTTTATGCTATTTAGTAAATAGCTTCACTTTCTATCTGCTTCATGTCAATCGAGGATCATCGTTAATTAACTATTTAGCCACCAATTAACTTGATACCAGGGGGATAATCCTTTTATTGAAGCACAATAAACTATTTCATATAGTGCTTAATAAAAATGCAACATTTGCTAAGTATTGTTCCATCACGGCAATACCAATGAACTTAAAAAAGTGAGGATATAATATGCAAATACACAACTCTGACGTACAAATGACTAATGAAGATTCGCTATTTTTCACTCCTAAAAGAAAATCGACTAGACCACGAAAATGGCGTGAAATAGAGGATATTAAAGCGCAACAGCGTTTAAGTAGAGAATTAAAAGAGATTGACCAGAGTTTTGAGTTTTCACTTTCAGAACTTGTGTAATACCGATTACATTAAAGTTATTTTAACCAGTAAAATAGATCAGCTATTTACTGTATTGGGTATAATACCCTCCCCATTAATAATACCATTGCGTATAATATTGTGTTCAGGGGTTATGCTAATTGGCATTATTTATAACCTGGCAGATAAAACAAAAAACGCATCAATATGATGCGTTTTTTTGTGTTAAATAAATAGTTTACACTTGAAACAATGATTCAATCGAGAGGCCTTGCTCGGATAAAACATCACGTAAACATTTCAACGCTTCAACTTGAATTTGACGCACACGTTCACGGGTTAACCCTATCTCTTTACCAACATTCTCTAAGGTTGCTGCTTCATATCCTAATAGACCAAAGCGCCTTGCAAGTACCTCTCTCTGCTTAGGGTTGAGGTCCTCTAACCAATCAACAATACGTAACTTCATATCGTTATCTTGAAGTTCATGCTCTGGTGTTGATTCTTTTCGATCGGGGATAATATCAAGAAGCTCTTTGTCAGAATTATTCCCGATAGGAATATCTACAGAGCTAATACGCTCGTTCAGTTTTAATATTTTTGACACTTCTTTTGCAGAGACATCTAACTCTTTTGCAATATCTTCAGCGGTAGGCTCATGAGTTAGTTTGTGCGCCAACTCACGTGCAGTCCTTAGATATACGTTGAGTTTTTTAACGATATGAATTGGAAGGCGAATAGTCCGTGTTTGATTCATTATCGCACGTTCTATTGTTTGTCTAATCCACCAAGTAGCATAAGTGGAAAAACGAAACCCTTTTTCTGGATCAAACTTTTCAACAGCGCGAATCAAGCCAAGATTTCCCTCTTCAACAAGGTCTAATAATGATAAGCCACGATTGTTGTAACGTCGTGATATTTTTACAACAAGGCGAAGGTTACTTTCGATCATTCTCTTGCGTGCAACTTCATCACCACGTAATGATCGCCTTGCGTAATACACCTCTTCTTGAGCAGTTAATAAAGGAGAGAAACCAATCTCTCCAAGATATAGCTGAGTCGCATCCATTATTTTATTATCAGCGCTACCAATATCAGAAATAACTTCACTATCTACATTACCAATATTTTTCTTGTCTGCACTAATTTTTGCTGGCGCTACACCCGGCGCCAATTTTTGATTCTCGGCTTCCATCATGTTAAATACTCCCTTTACTGCACTAATGCTTTATATAATGCTTAACTATTTTATATATACTCTAGCTTTATATGTTTTTTATGACTTTCTCTGTCTTTTTATATTTTAAGTAAATAATAAACCCAAAAACCACTAATGATAGATCTACGAGTTAACACACCAATCAATGCTATTTATCGTTTTGGTAAGTAACGTAATGGATCTAGTGACTTACCTCGATAACGAATCTCAAAATGAAGGTGGATATGCCCTGTTCCGCTATCCCCCATTGTTGCTATTTTTTGACCCTTTTTTATATTTTCATTCTCATTAACCAGTAGGGTCTCATTGTGTGCATAGGCGCTTAAATAATCGAGGTTATGCTTAATAATAATTAAATTACCATAACCCCTTAATCCACTACCTGCATACACAACTTGTCCTGCTGCGACTGCATTTATTGATGTACCTCGTACATTAGCAATACTAATACCTTGCATTGCCGATGTTGAAGCTGCAAATTTTTTAGTTAGCTTGCCTTCTGCTGGCCAAGCCCATTCGCTTATTTTTTGATCACCAACTGTTTTATTTTTATTTGCGATTGATTTTTTATCAACCTTATTAGCAGAGTATGCTTTTGTGTTTTCTTGAGCAATAGCCTTTGGCTTGTTTTTTTGACAGTTTTGAGCTGTGCAAGCTGTGTTTGTATTTTTAATTACATTTTGGGAAGGTAGATCACTTTTACTATTTGCTTTTTGAGGTACTTGAAGCTTGCCCCCTGTTAACGATAATGATTGCCCTGTTTTAATGATATAAGGTTCTTTTAGATTATTGTTACGAATCAAATCATTAACATCAATCCCAGTTTTCCAGCCAATACTATATAGCGTATCTCCTTTTTGAACAGTGTACTTTTTAGCGCTATTGCTAATTTTTTGAGGAATGGGACGCGAAATCTTCTTGATATTACTCTTTTTTGGCAAAGTAAGATCTGAAACAGGTGCTCGCCCAACAGATGAACTGCAGGCAAAAAGCATAAAGCTCAAGGAAACCAGTATTAATGAACGAATAGTCATTAGGAATTAACTGTAAAAGGGTAAACGGGGAAAAATAAAGGCAAGGCTGGGAATAATAATCCGCGTTGTATGAGCCGTTTGGTAACCATTTCCCCCTCGCCACCTGCATCATGGCGCAAACCAAGCGTCATAAATATAAAAGGTAGAAGTTGGCTTCTCAATATACTCGCTTTAAACTTAAAAACTATAAACTGGATCGTCATGTAATTAACAATAAAAAACATCAGCCTTCTCTCTTAGCAAATCTATTTTTGCTCGGTTAAGTTTTTCTTTAACAAGCAGTTAAAAAACATATTAATACCGAAGGAATTAATAAAGTGATCCTTCTTGCTGGTTAAAATCATCCCTAACTGCGTTGTGATTTTCATTCCAAACATCCTGTTCTCCACCACTGCGTGATCAGCTAAAGCTGTTCAAAATCGTTCCATACGATTTTATGAAGTGAGAACAACTATTCAAGAATTAACATCTTTAATTTAATTCTCCGATACAGGATTAACGCAGTTAATCTCTCGAAAGGCTGTAACTCACGCCTTATTAGTCATCATGTTTCCTACGCAAACTATGATCACCGATTAAATTCCATTGGTATAACTTGTTATCTAAAATGAACATATACTCCCCCTCATTTATACTCCATGACTCACTGCAGCGAGTATAGACTTAATCTACGAGCCAAGCCCTTAAATGGCTAAGTTGCTCTGTCGCCGTTAAATCGATTTTTAATGGTGTAATTGAAACATATCCCTCTTCAATAGCGTGAAAATCAGTCCCCTCTCCTGCGTCGGCAATTTTACCGGGTGGGCCAACCCAGAAAATTTCCCTACCACGAGGGTCTACGCTCGTTTAAATCATCTCCGCTTGATGACGTTTACCAAGTCTGGTAATTTTTATTCCTTTAATCTTATCAAAAGGAAGATCGGGTACATTAACATTAAGTACTTGATCTTGAGGTAAAAGTTGCATTAACAGTTTGTTTACCAGTAGTTGTGCGTATTGTGCAGCACTTGGGTAGTTATTATTTCCCACTAATGAGACCGCCATCGCCGGTAAACCTAAAAAACGTCCCTCCATTGCAGCTGCAACGGTACCAGAATACAGTACATCATCCCCCATATTTGCACCGGCATTAATGCCAGAAACCACCATGCTAGGCGGTACTTTACAAAGTTCGTTTAATGCAAGGTGCACACAATCAGTGGGCGTACCACTTACCGCTGTAAAACCATTTTCTAATTGCTGTATACGTAACGGATTTTCTAACGTTAATGCATTGCTTGCACCACTGTGATTGCGATCTGGCGCAACCACCATCACTTCAGAAATATCCATCAACGCTTCGGCTAATGTAGCAAGGCCAGGCGCATAAACCCCATCATCATTACTTATTAATAGCAGGCTCATTGTATTAACTCCCTTAATAAACTAGTTGCATAACAACCTGAGGGGAGATAGAAATTAATACAAACAGTTTGCTCATCAAGCCAAGTAGCAGATAATTGTTGAGCTACTAATAATAATGGCCGACGCTGTTGCTTTAAACCATTTTTAGCTAAGCCTATCTGCAAGCTTTTATAATCCTTTAATTTATCAAGCTCATAATCCTTAGCTTCTAACTCACAGGTTAACTCACCCGCTCCCCATAAAGGTGCCGTTAAACAGATCTCGCGAGATGTTAAGCGCTCTATAGTTGATTGCTCTAAATCAGGCAGAGGAAAGAAGGAGCGATTGCTCACAAATTGCACGCAATCACCAAGCATCGGATTTAGGTAAAGCTCATCAGCAATTCTAGCTGATACAACTTGGTTAAATAGGTAACTTCGCGCGGCACTGAGATACATGCCACGTTTAAAACGATCTTTAATTTTACGGCCTGTGAACATAGTTAATGCGGCATTTACATTATGCCCAGCATGACCAAAACGCTGCTCACCAAAATAGTTAGGCACCCCCTTTTTAACATTTAACAAAGCGGCTTCAACGGCTTGTTTATCGCTAATATCACGTAGCGTAATCGAAAAATAGTTACCCGCTAGTGCACCCGTTTTAATCTTCTTGTTATGACGGATTACTTTATGAATCGTCACACCAGGGGATTCAAATAAGGAGAAATCTGGTGTAATTTTCCCTGGAATATGTAACGAGAACCATTGCCAGGTATCTCCCTGCCTATCTTTAAGACCTGCATAGCTCACATCACGGGCCTGGATACCCGCGAATTTTGCTAATTGGCGCGCTAAATACTGAGTATTTTCGCCTATTTTCTGAACCCATAAACAAACGTGTTCACCTTCACCCGTCAACTCAAAACCAAGGTCTTCCTGAACAATAAAGTCTTCACAACGTTGCTTGTAAACCCCCGTGCTTTTCGGTTTTCCGTATAAAAAATTAAAATCTAAACTAAACGTTTTTTGCTTTTCTTGTTCACTAGGCAGTGCTTGAATATCATTCATTTAAGGCTCTTTTTTAATAACAGTACCACTGCATGGGTTGAAATTCCTTCACAACGACCAACAAAACCTAACTTTTCAGTGGTCGTCGCTTTGACATTTACATTACCAATATCGGTATCCAGAATAGAGGCTATTTGGCTGCGCATCGCTTCAATATGAGGCGCCATTTTAGGTGCTTGTGCTGCAATAGTTAGATCTAGGTTTCCAAGAGAATATCCCTTTTCTAGCGCTTGTTGAAATACTTCTTTTAATAACTGACGACTATCAATGCCTGCATATTGAGGATCATTATCAGGAAAGTGATGTCCAATATCCCCTAACGCTAATGCACCTAAAATTGCATCACATAAGGCATGTAATGCAACATCGCCATCCGAATGTGCAATTAGCCCTTGGGTATATGGAATCTTGACTCCAGCAATAGTGATAGGCCCTTCACCACCAAATTTATGTACATCAAAACCATGACCAATACGGATCATTTTACTTCTCCTTGGGAAAGATAAAAAGCAGCTAGCTTTAGATCCTCTTCACGGGTTACTTTTAAATTATCAGACCGACCTTCAATGATATTAACCGGCAAGCCAGACATCTCTAACGCAGAGGCTTCATCGGTTATTTTTTCAGGCTGTGTATTTTCTTTTATGGCATTAATAAGGGATTTATTAATAAACATTTGAGGTGTTAATGCATGCCACAAATTATTGCGTTCAACAGTAGTAAGGATACGATGATGATCGTCGCCCCGCTTCATCGTATCACGTACTTTACTAGCTAAAATCCCCCCTAGTTCTTGCCCTTTAACAGCTGTAATTAATTTATCAATGTCGTGTTTTGTAATGCAGGGTCTTGCTGCATCATGCACTAAGACATAATCATCACTACTTATTTTTTCTAATGCGGCTAATACCGAGTCTACACGCTCTGCACCGCCTATTACGGTTTCTATTTTTGGGTGTTTAGCGACAGGAAGTGAAGCAAACCATTGATCATTTTCTGCTAACGATACAACAACACGCTGAATTTCAGGATGTTCAAGAAAAGGCGCTAAACTAAACTCAATAATCGTTCTATTGAGGATGGATAAATACTGTTTAGGAATTGTTGCACCGACACGTTTACCGATGCCTGCTGCGGGAATCACCGCTGATAACTGTCTATTAACCATTATACTTATTCACTTTTAGTCGTAGGGACAGAGGCGCACACACTATTGTACATTGCTATTGTTTAGGTACGACTCGAAAGAAAGTTTCTCCCTCTTTTACTAAACCCAGCTCATTGCGCGCGCGCTCCTCAATTGCTTCAGAGCCTAACTTTAAATCATCAATTTCAGAGAACATCATTTGATTACGTAACTGTAATTCTTCATTGTCCTGTTTTGCTAACGTAACCTCTTGCTGCAGATGTTGATTATCTTGCCAACCATTTTTCCCCCACCACAGGTGATATTGCTCGAGGGCAAACACAAACAGTACAAGAACAAAAAATAGACGCATCAAAAAACACCTTAAAAAAGTTATAGCTGATTATCTTACATTGAAAAAAAGAAAAAGATAAAATTTTATTTAGCTCAGCATTCTCCAATAAACAGTCACTAATATAGCAATACTAACTATTGCACTTTTTTCCAAAAAAGTAACTTCGCTTCTAATTCTGGAAAACGAGGATGAATAAATAATTTATAACCAGTAATACTTGCCACAATAGTTTTGATTACCACCATCTGATCAATACCTAACAGGTAATAGGCATATCCGCCCACAAATGCAGATAAGAACATAAAGGATTGGAAAATTTTTATTTTTTTAACGCTTAATGCGGTCAAAATAATAACAAAGTCAAACCAAGTCAGCAAAAGGCCTAACGAAGGCTCTGCAAGATAAGAGTTAATCGCAAAGTAGAGGAAATAGAGCAAGCCGGCGATCATTAACCCAAGGAAGATATTTACTACCTTTTTAGGCGTATTAGTGAAATCGCAAAGATAACGATAAAGAGTAACACTGCCCACTACTAAATTAAGTAATACCTTAGGCAACACACCAATCATGAACCCCCAAATAACGTCGTTAGCTACTGATAAAAAAGAGGCTAAACGCATATTTTTCATGCCATTAAAAACCAGCAAAATAATATAAAACGCAACACTGGTCCAACCTAATACTTCAATTACTACATCCATCATTTAACCCTAAAAAAACAAAAAGCGCATGATACTACAAACAGCGTTGAAATATGAATATAAAAGACGTTGTAATCGACATCTAACAAAAATTTTTTAGCAAAGAAATTAAAGCAAAAAAAAACGCTCAATGAGCGTTTTTTATAATTTTATAAAGAACTAATTATTCCCATTCTATGGTTGCAGGCGGCTTGCCAGATACGTCGTAAACAACGCGAGAGATACCATCAATCTCATTAATAATACGGTTTGATACATGACCGATTAAGTCATATGGCAAGTGTGACCAACGCGCCGTCATAAAGTCGATAGTTTCAACACAACGTAATGACACAACCCAATCATATTTACGACAATCACCCATGACGCCTACTGAACGTACAGGTAAGAAAACAACAAAGGCTTGGCTTACCTTATGGTACAGATCTGCTTTGTGTAACTCTTCAATGAAAATTGCATCTGCACGACGTAATAGGTCACAATACTCTTTCTTCACTTCACCTAATACACGCACACCTAAACCAGGCCCAGGGAATGGATGACGGTATAGCATGTCGTAAGGTAAACCTAGCTCTAGACCAATTTTACGTACTTCATCTTTAAACAGTTCACGCAGTGGCTCAACAAGCCCCATCGCCATATCATCTGGTAATCCGCCTACATTATGGTGAGATTTGATAACATGTGCTTTACCATTCTTAGAAGCAGCAGATTCGATAACATCAGGGTAGATAGTCCCTTGCGCTAACCATTTAGCATTTTTTAGTTTCTTCGATTCTTCATCAAAAATTTCAACAAATACACGACCAATAATTTTACGTTTAGCTTCAGGGTCGCTTTCGCCAGCCATTTGCTCAAGGAAGCGATGCTCTGCATTCACGTGAATAATGTTTAATCCGAAGTGATCACCAAACATATCCATTACTTGTTGCCCTTCGTTTAAACGAAGTAAACCATTATCAACGAATACACATGTCAGTTTATCACCAATTGCGCGCTGTAATAACATCGCAACCACAGATGAATCAACACCGCCTGAAAGGCCTAAAATAACTTCATCATCACCGATTTGCTCTTTCATACGCGCAACGGCGTCATCAATAATAGAGCTTGAAGTCCAAAGTCCATCGCAACCACAGATATCTTTAACAAAGTGAGAAAGCATACGCTCACCTTGACGAGTGTGTGTTACTTCTGGGTGAAACTGTACACCATAAAAACGCTTTTCTTCATTTGCCATTGCTGCAAATTGACAAGTAGCTGTATTAGCAACAGTAGTAAAACCTTCTGGAATAGCTGAAACCTTATCACCGTGGCTCATCCAAACGTCTAACAGTGCTTTACCGTCAGCAGAAACAGCGTCTTCGATTGACTTGAATAGTTCAGAAGGCGCTTGCATCTCGATTTGAGCGTAACCAAATTCGCCTTCACCTTCGCCTTTAATTACTTCACCGCCAAGCTGTTTCGACATGGTTTGCATGCCGTAACAGATACCTAATACAGGCACGCCTGCATTAAATACATACTCAGGCGCACGAGGTGATCCTTCAGCAGTAACACTTTCAGGGCCACCAGCTAATACGATACCATTTGGATTGAACTCTTTGATGTCTTCTTCAGACACATCCCAACTCCAAAGTTCACAGTACACACCGATTTCACGGATACGACGCGCGATAAGCTGTGTATATTGAGAACCAAAATCTAAAATTAAGATACGTTGTTCATGGATATTTGTTGTCATTTTTATTCCTTAAATAAATAAGACGTTATATAAACGTCTTATTTTTAAATCGTATTGAGGTATTTATAAGGTTATTGCGCGGCTAACTTGTACTGTGACAAGGAAAAAGCGTACAGCTTGGTTTACCAAGCAAGAACTTATAAATTAACCACCGGTGCGATAATTTGGCGCTTCTTTAGTGATTGCTACATCATGCACGTGGCTTTCACCCATACCTGCACTGGTGATTTTTACAAACATCGCTTTAGTATTCATCTCATGAATGGTTGCACAACCAGTAAGACCCATAGAAGAACGTACGCCACCCATCTGCTGGTGAATGATCTCTTTAACTTTACCTTTATAAGCAACACGGCCTTCAATACCTTCAGGTACTAATTTATCTGCTGCATTATCGCTTTGGAAGTAACGATCTGATGAACCTTGAGACATTGCGCCTAAAGAACCCATTCCACGGTATGATTTGTATGAACGACCTTGATATAAAATGATTTCTCCTGGAGATTCCTCAGTACCCGCAAACATACTGCCCATCATTACACATGATGCGCCCGCTGCGAGTGCTTTTGCGATATCACCAGAGAAACGAATACCGCCATCGGCGATAACTGGAATACCAGTCCCTTCAAGTGCTTCAACAGCATCAGAGATAGCTGTAATTTGTGGCACACCCACACCTGTTACGATACGAGTCGTACAGATAGAACCAGGGCCGATGCCTACTTTAACCGCGCTACAACCAGCAGCAACAAGTGCTTTTGCACCTTCACCTGTAGCAACATTACCACCAATAATTTGTAGATCCGGGTAGCTTGCACGTGTGGCTTTAATACGATCTAAAACACCTTGTGAATGGCCGTGTGAAGAATCGATTAATAACACATCAACACCCGCTTCAACCAATGCGTCGATACGCTCTTCGTTACCCGCGCCAGCACCAACAGCAGCACCAACACGTAAGCGACCTAATTCGTCTTTACATGCATTGGGTTTACGCTCTGCTTTACGGAAATCTTTAACCGTGATCATGCCTTTAAGCTTAAAGTTATCATCGGTTAATAATACTTTTTCGATACGTTTCGCATGCATTAATGCTTCAATTTCATCACGGGGTGTATTAGGTTTTGCTGTTACTAAGTCAGCTTTCCCCGTCATTACCGCAGAAACAGGCTTGCTTAAGTCAGTTTCAAAGAGTACGTCACGACCAGTAATAATACCAACTAGTTCACCTGTTGTTTCAACAACAGGGTAACCCGCGAAACCATGTTGCGCTGTTAGCTCTTTAATTTGACCGAGTGTCGTTTCAGGCGAAACCGTTACAGGTGCAGCAACAACGCCACTTTCATGAATTTTAACTAAACGAACCTGTTCAGCTTGAACTTCAATCGACATGTTTTTGTGAATAAAGCCAATGCCGCCTTCTTGAGCCAAAGCAATTGCAAAACGCGCTTCTGTTACAGTATCCATCGCAGCAGAAAGAATTGGAATATTCATTTGGATAGTTTGTGTTAATTGCGTTCTTAAGTCCGCAGTGTTTGGAAGTACAGTCGAATGAGCTGGTACTAGTAATACATCATCAAAAGTTAATGCATCTTTGGCAATTCGTAGCATTTGCAATATCTCACTTATAGTTGGGAGGATTGTTTAATACCCATTATATGTTGGGTATGATATTGCGGATGGATTTTAATTGTTTTGTGACATAAGTACAATTAAAAAATCGTTTATTATGCATTATTTTTTTTAGTCGCTATCGGTGTTAATATTGCCCTCTTTTATATCTGCCAGTGAAGCATTCATGAACTCTCAAAACAGCAACATATATAGTGTCAGTAGCCTCAATCGCGCCGCTAAATCACTCTTAGAAACCGGACTCGGTGTGGTCTGGCTATCGGGAGAAATTTCAAACCTGACCATTGCTGTTTCAGGACACTGGTATTTTACTCTAAAGGATCACAGTGCAGCAGTGCGCTGCGCCATGTTTAAAGGTAATAATCGGCGCACAGGTTTTACACCCATTCATGGTCAACAGGTTTTAGTCCGCGCAAAGCTCAGTCTTTATGAAGCCCGTGGGGATTACCAACTTATCGTTGAGAGTATGCAACCTGAAGGTGACGGTTTATTAAAGCAGCAGTTCGAGCAACTTAAATGTGACTTAGCAGCGCAAGGCTTGTTTTCTGAGCAGAATAAAAAAACATTACCGCAAATTATTAAACGTATCGGTATTATCACCTCCTCTACCGGTGCAGCGCTGCACGACATTCTAAGCGTACTAAAACGCCGAGATCCGCGCTTGCAGGTGATTATCTATCCAAGTCAAGTACAAGGCGTCGGCAGTGGGGATTCCGTTGCAGCACAAATAGCACTCGCCAACCAGCGCCAAGAGTGTGATCTTTTAATTGTAGGTCGTGGTGGCGGTTCATTGGAAGATTTGTGGTGTTTTAATGAAGCAGTTGTTGCGCATGCTATTTTCAATAGCCAATTACCTATTATTAGCGCAGTCGGTCATGAGATAGATGTTACGATCAGTGATTTTGTTGCCGATGTGCGCGCAGCAACACCTTCTGCAGCCGCTGAACTCGTCAGCCAAAATAAAGCGTTTGTAAGCACGCAACTTGATACGCTAGTTAGCCGTTTAAAAGCCGCGATACAATCCAACTTGCAGCGTCAGCAACATCGACATGCACTGCTTAATGAAAAGCTGCTCACTCAAGATCCAAAACATAAATTGCAACAGCAAACTCTCGTCTCGGACGAGCTTAGTTTACGCTTACAACACGCAATGAGTTCGCTGCTTAATCGCAAACAGCAACAACAGCATCAACTTGTTTCAAGGATGATGCAACATAGCCCAGAGCAAAGCGTTAACCTTGAATTACAAAAACAGGCACAATTAAAGACACGTTTGAAAACAGCAATGCAGAATAAGCTTAAACAAAGTGAAACAGATCTACAAAACCAAATCAGTCAACTTAATACCGTCAGTCCTTTGGCAACGCTTGCGCGTGGTTATGCTATTGTTGAAGATGGAAAGGGAAAAGTTATTTCAGATACGAGTCAATTAAATATTGGCGACTCATTAAACATACGTTTAGATAAAGGAATATTTGAAGCAAGTGTCCATAAGCTTAACACTGAAAACCCGTAAGTTTATTTTCAAAACGCTGTATTATTACTTATCAAAAATCTTTAAGGCAGGCGTCAACTATGACTAGTCGTTTATTATTTATATTATTAGCAAACATGCTCATCATGAGCAACGCTTATGCTGAGACATGTGATGCCTATTTTCCAGAAACAGTGCAAGGCCACTCATCCCCTTCCACCATTAAATTTAAAAATGGCGGTACTATTTTTAATAAACCTTCGCACGACGGGAAACTACTTTTCACAAACTTAAGTTCTAGCCAAAATAACGGCCATCAAACCTGTTCTTCTTCAGGCGTACAGAGTAACTGCTCTATAACTGGGCAGACAGCTCCAGCTTTCGAACTACCAAGCTTTGAAACATCCAACAGTAATAGTAATATCACCAAAGATTCAAATGACCCAGAAACGATTAACACCTCAAATATAAAAAAGTTAACCATTAAAGATAACGCTAAGGTTACATTTGATGCAACAGCAGCGCCTTACAAAATCGAAACAGGGGATTTCAAAAATAACGCAAGCATAACTTTTGAGACAGGTGTTTATTGGTTCGAGAAATTAACCATCACTGATAACGTCAAAATATTCATTGAAGGACCGGTTATTATTTATGTACAGGGTAAACTAGAAGTCGATGGCAACGCAGAAGTAAACAGAACACAAAGTACTAATAATAGCTCAGCAGGAAAAGCAAAAGATCTCTTCATTGGCAGCTGGGATGAAGTAAAATTAGAAAAAAATGCTAAAGTCCATGCAGTACTTTACGCAAAAAAAGTTGACATGCCTTCTGATAATCCAATATTTACAGGGGCAATCTCAGTTGCAGATGAGCTAAGCCTTGAAGACAATGCTAAAGTCTATTACGAAGATGTCTCAGGTGTAGAGTGTGGTATTCAGCCTACATTGGGCACACCAATATTTTCTCCTTCTGATGGTATTATGGGAGGCCAATTGAATGGAAATATTTCCTTTGATATTGGTGTCCCAGGGTATACGGTAGGTAGCAATAACTGGCCGACTAATGAGGGGCCTGAGCATTTGATTGATGGTGTAGGGCAAAAATACCTTAATTTCGGGGAATTTGATACAGGGGCTATCATTACCCCTGCAGTTGGCTGTTCAATCGTCAATACAATTAAGTTTTGGACTGCAAACGATGCAGAGGCTCGAGATCCTACAAGCTATAAACTATACGGGACAAACAGCAATCTTAATAATACCAGTAACCCAATTTCATTATTTACCCTGATCTCCGAGGGGAATCTTGCGCTTCCCTCATCGCGTAATGCTAATGGCAATAATGTTCTTCAAGACATTAATGCGCAAACTATCTCACTTACTAATAACAGCATCTATTCCTCTTATTTATTGTATTTCCCTACAGTTAAGAACCAAAATAGCGCGAATAGTATGCAGATAGGTGAAGTACAAACATTTGGTAGCATAGAGAATTGTCCGGCACTGTTAGCTGAATGGCGTATGGATGAAACCCAATGGGCCGGCAACGGGAAACCCGTCGTTGACCAGACAGGGAATTATGATGCGCAAACAAAAGGAGCAACTCCCTCAAATTCCAGCCCAGCTATTCCGGGAAACCCTGGGACCTGTGGTTATGCGCGTTTTAATGGAAATAAAGACTATATAGAGCTACCAAACTCATTCCCCAATTTACAAGATAGTTTTACCATTACTGCTTGGATAAACCCCCAAAATACCGATCCAGGATCACGTATATTTATTGATGATCAAAATAACTCCAACGGTTATGGTTTTAGCCTAGGCGATCCAGGTAATGGTAAATTACGCTTTTATTCTCGCGGCGTTAACCCAATTAGTGTTGATACAACTGCATCCGTTCCTACTAATAGTTGGACTTTTGTTGCCGCTGTACACAATAATTTAACCAAAACACGACAAATATTTATTAATGGCGTAGCTCAAACTATAACAGGAGGTGGAACGAGTAATACTTACACTGGCACATGGGGAGTAGATACAGGCATAGCTACAATCGGCGGGGAGACGAGTAACTCAAGTGAAAAAAACAATCTATTTACTGGGAACATCGATGAAGTCAGGGTCTATTCAGGCGCACTGTCAAGCGATCAAATTGCAGCTATTTACAGAGAGACCCACCAATGTGATGATGTAATCCCTTTTGACCATTATGAGTTAACCCATGATGGTAATGGATTAACCTGTGCACCAGAAACGATTACAATAAAAGCTTGCGTTAATACAGATGGAACATGCACTGATGTGGCAGCATCTGATACATCTGTTGAATTAGTAGCAACGCCAGCAAGTGGAACAGCTCCTTTTCCAATATGGAGCCAAAATCCAGTCACTATTCCAGCTAATAGCACTTTAGGTGTCAGTGTACTGCTATCCCACACCTCGCCTGAACTTGTTACCCTATCAGTGGCAGATCAAACAACCTACACCTGTAATGGGGGGAGCGGTGCAGATTGTGACATTCAGTTTAGTGATGCAGGATTTAGGTTTTTATACGGTATTGATAATAAAACAGAAATAGCTAACCAGATAGCAGGCACTGAGTTTAGTGAACCATTAAAAATTCAAGCGGTTGAAAATACCGACGGTGTTTGTAGTGGCATCTTTGATGGTAATGTTGCTATCAAGATATCACAGGAAAACATGCAACCAAGCGGTACAGCGGGCTTAACTTTTGAAGTTGATAATAACGACATAGCCAAAACACCTGATTCAACTAATCTTGTTTTAAACTTTGATACTGACAGTATCGCGATACTACCTGCACCACTTTACAATGATGCCGGAGAGATTCGTTTATCGGCCAATTATAGTGATGGTGATATCAACCTCACTGGTAACAGCAATAACTTTTGGGTAAGCCCTAGCTACTTAAAAGTTAGCGCCATAAAACCAGATGGTGCAGCGATCAATGGTGCAACAAGCAATACTTCAACAGTCTACACTGCAGGATTAGGCTTTTCTTTAATAGTGAGCGCTTACAATAGTAAAGATATTTTAACCACTAACTATGCCCCCGGTAATATACAATTTAAATTAACGCGAACAGGACCTGTAAGTACCGATAGTGTCGATGGTCGTTTTACCTATGCAGCAAGCAGTTCAATGTTTTCATCCCTCGCAGCAACTTCACTTTTTCAAGATGTTAACCTTAATAACTTCTCTGCCGGTATCTCACGCTATGACAATGCAAGTTATTCTGAAGTGGGTTTATTAAATTTAGATCTACAAGATAATAACTATGGAGGACAAACAATCTTAGTTGAAGGAGATGCAATTAATATCGGCCGTTTTATACCCGCTTATTATGAGCTTGGTGGTGTGCTAGATGGAACACTTAATGAGAATGATCCTTTTATTTATACCGGAGAGATGATAAGTAAAGATTCAGCGATAGGGAAAGTTGCTTATACTGCACTGCCAGAGTTCACCATTACCGCCAAATCATTCACAGATAACACCACACTTAACTATACAGGCGATTTTATAAAGTTAATTGCCGATGATATTGACCGTCAAATACCAACCTTCGACGCAATTCAACTAGGTGTAGATAATATGAATAATGTCGATTTAGCCGCTCTATTAAACCCTGCTGTATTAGCAGAGCTCTCACCAGGAGTACTCAAGTATCAATTTAATAGTACCGATAATTACGTTTACACCCGTAATAGCAATGCACTTATAGACCCTTTCATTGCTGCTATTTACCTAAAAATAAATTCAATTGAAGATAGCGATACAGTTACCGCTGTAGATTATGATACAGAGCCTGCAAACGGTATTTTAACCCTAAAACCACAAGGCGTAGAGATACGTTTCGGTCGCTGGGTAATGGAAAATAGTTATGGAACAGAAACTTCAGCTCAAAGAATACCGATGCAACTTCAATACTGGAATAATAACGAATTTATTACTAATACTGCAGACAGCTTTACTACCTTTGTCGCAGCAGATGCACGCGTCTCTAAAAATAATTTAGAACCAACAACAGCGGATCCATTACTTTCTGGTGCAGGTATCTTTACACAAGGAAAAACCAATAACCTAACGGTTGCATCACCTGGGGCAAACGTTAGAGGCTCAGTTACCGTTGAATTTGATGTACCAGCTTGGTTGAAGTTTGACTGGATTGCAGATGAAGATGGAAACTATGATGGTAGCTATGATGATAACCCATCTTCACAAGTCAACTTTGGCTTGTTTCGAGGTAACGATCGCATCATCTATCGTCAGGAACTGTTTGACTAATCAAAGGTTAATATTAGACAGCAACTTTATGCATAGCGTTTTAAAGGTTCACCGCCTCAACAGCAAGTTTACGGCGAGTGACCGTTTGTGAATTTTTACAAACAGCGGTACTGGTTATTTTATACCGAGTAGGTAAGTTTGATACGCTAGGTATTATCAAACAAGTATAATCAATATTACAGCCATAAAAACCAACATCACCACCTAAGGAAACAGAGGTTTTAATCGGATTAGTGACACTACAGTTAGATTCGTCAGGATCTGTCACACCAAGAGGAAATAGCTCAGCAAGCGCAATTTCACTTGCTGAATGAGCACTCAAATAGGCGCGTGCACCATAAACCTCATAACTTGTTCCTTTGGCGCTATCGCCCTGCAGCGAAACTAAAGCGGCACCTAATAATGAGATAATAATAATCACAAAAATAGCGATCACAATTGCGCTACCAGACTGTGGTTTTAATGATGACGGTAGTTTGCTAAGGGACATTATTGATATGCAACGTCTCTTCAAACGCCGCCTCCTGTTCATCAAAATAGAGTAAAAACTTAACCTGTACAAGAGAGTTACGCTGAAGTGTGGCTTTCTCAACGGTAAAACTGCCACTTATATTATTAGCCATTAAAACGTTTGCAGCATCAATATCTGTTCGCTTTATCTGATTGCTCACAAAGCAGTAACTAATGTCGTTATTGTTGCGTATAAAATAGATACGTTTAGCGGGCGAACCTAAAGGATAACTAGCAACACCATCAGCATCGGTATTAGTGAAGGTAATCGTATCTTGCGCATTATTAATCGAGATTAATTTACTTTTTCCTGCATCGCCAACTGAACTAAGATCATCACGTTCAAGTATGTAAACAACAGCACGATCACCATTGATAACTTTATTACTTCCATCAGAGGCTCTTTCGATGGCCGCAATTGAACCACTATTTGCACTCAAAGGTGCAATGGGGAAGTCGCTAGCATATAAAGTACTTGCAATAGTGGGCGTGAAGGTCAAACAATTACCATCAACGATGGCACTATTGGGTAATGCGTTAGCCACTTCACGGCGCATCCTTTCGATCACAAAACGTAAACTGTTAATTGATTTATCACGATCCGCAACATCAGTATAAATACTAACACCTGTTGCAATATAACTACTGGTTGCAATACCAATCGCAGACAGGATAATAATCACAATAACCAGTTCAATAAGGGTAAACCCTTTATTGATTAAAGCAGGCATCAATAGTTTCCTTTTAGTGCAGAAAACTGAATCTCTTCATTACTAGGTGTTTTAATAGTGAGGGTGATTTTCTTCATGTTAAAGCCTTGGCTGTTATCTAGGCTGACCTCAATATTAACCGCATAATTCGCATACTGCGTCGCATAATCATCACCACCTAACTTGTCGCCAACAACATTCCCATAGTTTGTCGCGTTAACAAAACCGCTAGTAATAAAATCATCAACATCGTTAAAAAATGGATGGGATGTCTCAATTCCGCCATCAGGCCCATAATTGCTGCTACTCGTACACGCTACTAATGTAGGGGGATCTAAAATATCCCATATTTCACCACAACGATAAAGACCACCGTTATGGTCAGATTTTTCATCATAGGAACGCGAAAGCACATTGTGCATGATACTTTGCCCAAGTTGTGAAGCACGTAAGCGATACAATGGTTCTAAGGCATCTTTGCTTTGTGAAATAAGCATGGTGTTCATAATCATCATTGCAATCGCGAGTACCACAATACCCACCACTAATTCAACAAGAGTAAAACCTCGTTTATTCATGAATAAAACCCTCTGATTCAATGGTAATTGATAGGTTATTATCTCCATTAATCACGATTGGTGAATTTGCTGTTAATAATTTCCCATCCTGAATAGCAAAACGATAATTAGCAGGGGTTAACATACCAGATGAAAAATTGACCGCGCTGAAATCATTATAACCATCATTGCTACAGACACCACTTTCAGAGGGAGGAAGGCAAGTATTGCCGCTTTTAGCGGTATGCTCATTATAAAAACAGTTGCTTTTTACGACTAGCCAATAACATGCATTTTCAGAGATATTATTGGATGGGTCTGCATTCATGTTTTGCAGTTGCACCAAACGCAAACGTGCGATCAGTTGATCACGAACGCTATAATCTTCAAAACTACTGCGGTTAACTAGCTTGGGAATAACGGTCGCAGCTAAAACGCCAAGCACAATGATGACAATCACTAATTCAATCAGTGTGAACCCTTGTGTTAGTGGTTTTTTAAATGTGCCCATTGACCATGCCTTACTTTGAATAAAACGGATTAGACTTGTAATTATAAGAAATATTTACTTTTTATACCAATCCGCATAAATATCTGGTCTATCTTGTTGGTTAAAATAATAGATAACTACATAACTACATAACGACATAACTACATAACTACGTTGCATTCAATCGTAATAGTTAGCTATTACTCAATCATGCGCCTTGCTCTCCATTATTTTTCCTCAACAAACCCAGAGCACAATATTATGCGCAATAGTATTATTTCGAGGTGCGAATGCTTTTTAATAATCTAGAAACAAAAAATCCCACAATAATGTGGGATTTTTAACTAACATAATTGCAATGCTTCTAATTAACAACCAGTATCATTAACTGTAATTGTTGGTCGAGCACCAGATGTTGTTGTATCTAATTGGTAAGATACATCACATGTACCGTTAGTATGTGTCGCTGCCGATGCATAAATATACAGAAGAGGAGAAGCCTCAGCTGTTTTCCAATCATTTGTGCTTAAATCAGTCACTTTAATGATACCTGCAGTATCTGCAGTAGGGTAACCATATACAACAGTTACATCTGTAGTTCCATCACCATTAAGGTCAAGATTCTGAGTTCCAGATGCTTTTTCAATCCCCTCGATAGCCGCTTTTGAGTAAGTTAATGTTGCTCCCCCTTCTAAAGCAGATTTTACGCCTTGTAACGCAGAGATACGCGCATCTTCTTGTAAGTCAATAAACTTAGGCACAGCAACCGCTGCTAAGATACCTAAAATAATGATGACGATAACCAATTCGATTAATGTGAAACCTGATTGTTTTTTCATAATATATAAACCCTTAACCTTAAAATAATAGTGTGCTTAAATCGTGATGCTTGAAATATTAACAGTTATCTACTGTCGCAGTGATCACTGGTCTGCTATCTGTATCTGCTGCTTCTTCATAAATCACTTCACAGTTACCAGAAGTACTTAGCGCACCAGATGCAATAATTGTTGTTTTTGTTCCAGAGTGAGTTATTCCCCAATCATCTGTACTTAATTCAACTGCTTTTTCGATACCAAGCGCAGTTGCCGCAGGGTAACCATTTACGATTGCGATACTATTAACCGCACCAGAATAAATAGTGCTAGAGGGCAGTTTCTCTACACCGTCAATAGCGGCTTTAGAGTAAGTCAATGTAGATCCACCTTCTAACGCAGCTTTTACACCTTGTAACGCAGAAGCACGAGCGTCACCTTGCAGGTCAATAAATTTCGGTACCGCAGTCGCAGCTAGAATGCCGAGAATAATAATAACGATCACTAATTCTATAAGTGTAAAACCAGATTGTTGTTTCATTTTTGTAACTCCATGAGCAAATAACTTATTATCAATGAATATAGGTGAAGACGAGTAGTTTAGTAATTATTTTAAATAATGCAAAAAACGCACCACATTCAACACTAAAAAAAATATTTTTGTAAAAACATTAATATAATTGCCGCTATACATTCATCTGCT
>Ga0316197_10000474_pt1 | contig 27744 bp, 24 predicted proteins | sample OudBiesiAoxic_MG_FD_204939 | JGI IMG/M metagenome (GOLD analysis project Ga0316197, IMG submission 204939) | Coastal sediment microbial communities from Oude Bieten Haven, Netherlands - site A oxic | ecosystem: Environmental > Aquatic > Marine > Coastal > Sediment | place: Netherlands... | reverse complement strand
TGCTTCACTGATACTATTTATAATAGAATCATGGATCTATGGCGTGCAGCTCATGAAATCAATTAGTTCTGGATCAGTGTTTTGGATTGTGTTTTGGACCTTATTTTTTCTGTTTTCGTTTTTTCATATATATTTGGTTATCATGGATGGCTGGTCGCGTTACCAGAATTATAAACGAATAAAGGATCAATTTTTTATGCATGGTTTTAATAAGAAAATTTCGCTCATTTATATAGGTTCCAAATGTCAGCGTATGGCTGCAGAAACAGCTGCAGAAGAATTGGGGATAAAGAATCAGGTGCAACAATGTTATCGTGATTTTGGTGTAAAATGGTACCATTATCTGCCTTATTTTATGGTAAAGGAGCCCTTATTTCTGTTCAAAAAAATGTTTTGGTCCCGTACTTTTCTGGAAGAATATTACAAACCTAAATTTGATTACCGGGCTATCGCCAAATCGCAAATAGTATGATTTACTGCGAACGAGTGCATAAAAAGTATGGTAAAGTAAGAGCCCTTCATAACGTTAGTATTTCGTGTGGAAAGGGAGAAATTTTGGGTTTGGTAGGCGCCAATGGAGCCGGTAAAACGACCTTGTTTAAAATTTTACTCGGATTAGTTACTGCTGATAGTGGTGAGGTTGAAATAGCTGGCGACGGTGCAAAAAAAATTGGAGGTATTATCGAAAAACCAGCACTCTATCCCTACTTAAATGCACATGAAAACCTGCGATTATTTGCAAAAATGCAAGGAGCAAACTCATCAAAACAGGATGTAGAAGCCTCACTTGAACAAGTTGGTTTGCCATTAAATAGAACAGATCCAGTTCGTAATTTCTCGATGGGAATGAAGCAACGCTTGGGTATCGCAGTGGCCCTCCTTAATAACCCTTCTTGTTTATTGTTGGATGAGCCTTTTTCAGGTTTAGACCCGCTAGGTATAGAAGCACTAAAACAACTTATTTTAGACCTGACACAGCAGACCCAAATGACCATATTAATCTCTTCTCATATCATTGATGTGTTAAGTACGGTTTGTACGAATTTATCAATAATTCATAATGGAGAGATTGTACAAACAGGAGCGACCAGCACAATTCTGGCTGCTTGCACTACAAGTTATTCTTTATGCGGAAGCGATATTAAAAAAGCATCTTTTTTAAGCGACTATGATACGGTTTCGAATGGAGATTGCATGACTATTTCAGCATCGGCTACCGAAATCTCTGACATCATATTTAAATTATCACAGCAGCAAATAGCAATCACTTCTTGTAGGCCTGTACTTGACTTGCAACAACTATTTAATCCGAAGGAGAAATGATGCGACTACTTTATATTGAAACCTATAAATTGTTTCGTCAAAGCCGCACCTATTATGCAATTTTGGCCCTCTTTTTTATTGAAGCCATCGTACTATTAAGTGCTTATTATCAAGGCACAGGAATTATTGATATTGTGTTGGCCAATTTGAAGGATACATTCTACTTTCAAGGCAAGCTGCTTAACGGGAACTTGATCATATACTTTATACTCAATTCCTTTTGGTTTCATGTACCCTTACTCTGCATGATAATTGTATCTGGCATGCTTACAACCGAATATCAAGAAAAAACTTTACAAACGGTGTTTATGCAACCTGTTGTGAAGTGGAAATATCTATTAGCGAAATATATCGTTGCCAGTTTATTTACCATTTTTTTAGTGCTGCTATTGGCCTTAACATCCTTTATATTGTCGTACGGAATTTTTGGAAAAGGAGACTTAGTGGTCTATACCAACGGACTCACTTTTTTTGAACACGATGATGCCTTCTATAGGTTGGTGTATGCTTTTTTATTCGGAACCCTCTCTTTGGTATTCTTTTCTGTGGTAAGTTTAACCCTTGCCGTGTTGCTGAAAGAAAGTTTTAAAACTTGGATTGCGGCTGCGTTGTTTTTGATCGTTTCTACATTATTATTGAAAATAGACTTAGGTAATGAAGTATGGAACCAGATAGCCTTTTTTAAATTGAACAATACCTGGCAATATTTTTTTAACCACGACATTGAATGGAATACGATTATAATCAATTCGGTCTTAATGGGTCTTTATATTTTAGTGACGATGCTTGTGGGGCTATTTTTATTTCAGAAAAAAGACATTGGATGAAACTACATGGAATACTTTTACTGTTTTTATATGCTGCTAATGGCTTTTCTCAAACAGCTGAAGAACAGGTGCTTTTCGTTAAATCTAGACTGGATAGTATTGAAACCTTTCAAGCAGATATAAAGTTACATGTGGATATTTCATTCATTAAAATGCCAGATAAGGAAGCACTGGCAGTTTTTAAAAAGGGTGAAGATGTGGTCATCAAATCTGAAGATTTTGTACTAATTCCCAAACGCGGATTAGACTTGTCGTTTAGTGAGCTGTTTGAGTATCCATTTATGGTAGTAGACAGAGGTGAAGTAGAAGGACAGTCAACATCGCTATTGGCAATTTCTATTTTACCATCAGATAATAAGGCAGATTTTAGTGTGGCCAATTTGCATATAGATACCCAGAAACAACGCATCACTTGGGCCGAAATCAACACTAAAAAAGACGGTGCTTATACACTGAGGCTCACATACCCAGATAGCCAGGCTATACTTCCAACCAAATTGGACGTTTCATTTGAAATGGACCGCATCAGGATTCCACTTAATTTTGCGGGCAGCGATGTCTCTATTGACCGCAAAAAGATTCGGGCAGCCGATCAGAAAACAGGAAAAATTAGACTTGCATTAAAATATAGAAATATTGAAAAAACCCAATAATCTGAGCTTATTCATGCGTTTACATGGTGTTTTTAATCCTGCGAAATGTTATTTTTTAAACACTTCCAAAAGGTATAACGAATATCTAGACAGCAAAAACTCAGGTTGACCTTTTTCGCTCTAAACATTAATTGATATATACACAAAGGTACTTTGTATCTTGCGCTCAACTTTAAGACTCGGATAAATTCTATGTCAGGGATATACATACATATACCGTTTTGCAAGCAGGCCTGTTATTACTGTGATTTCCATTTTTCAACCTCCTTGAAAAAGAAGGAGGAAATGCTGGATGCGATTAAAACTGAGCTGCGCCTGAGAAAGGGTGAAATTATAGATGAGGTCAAAACAATTTATTTTGGGGGAGGCACGCCTTCTTTATTGGGTAAGAATGAGATTCAGGAGCTGTTGGATGTGATCGGTGAACATTATCGCTTAGGCGATGACCCGGAAATTACACTGGAAGCCAATCCTGATGACCTGGATCATAATACAATTAAAGAATTGGCGGAGAGCCCGGTGAACAGGTTGAGTATTGGTATACAATCATTTTTTGACAAAGACCTGAAATATATGAACAGGGCTCATAATGAAAACCAGGCGAAAGAATCCCTCACTTTGGCTTCGACATATTTTAAGAATATAAGCATAGACCTGATCTATGGAATCCCGGATCTAAGCGAGCAAAGATGGTTAGAGAATTTAAAACAAGCTTTTGATCTTGGTGTGGTCCATATTTCAAGTTATGCCCTTACGGTAGAACCCAAAACCGCACTGGATCATTTTATCAAAAGCGGTAAGTACCCGCCAATAGATGAATCTCTTGCCAAAAACCACTTTGAAATCCTTCAGAAAGAAACGAGTCAAAGGGGATATATTCAATATGAGATTTCAAATTTTGGCCTGGAAGGTTATTTTTCAAAGCATAATTCCTCTTATTGGATGGGAGCTCATTATCTGGGAGCAGGCCCTTCTGCGCATTCATATAACGGGCAATACAGAAGCTGGAATGTTTCAAATAACACCAAATACATAAGTTCCATTGAAAAGGGGGAGCTTCCAAGTGAAAATGAGCAACTGAGTACTAAAGACCGAATCAATGAGTCTATTATGACTGGATTAAGGACTATATGGGGTGTTTCACTGGATGAAATTGAGAAGAGCTATGGTAAACAATATAGAGATAAAGTATTGGGTCAGGCTCAAAAACACCTCGATCAGAAAACGATAAAAATGGAGAATGGCCACCTGTTGATGACATCAAAGGGTATTTTTTTAGCAGATGGAATTGCCGCTGATCTGTTTATATTATAGCCCTTGACATTTACTTATACTGATAAAGGGATGCGTGGATTAAATTTAGTAATTTTAAGTCCTTAATATAAAACTATGGAGGTATTATTAGGTCTGTTTCTCGGAGGCATAATTACTTACTGGGCCTTGAGATATGTCAAAATTCAGAAGAGTAAGGAGATGACCAATACGCAGTCAGTCATCATTCTGGAGAAAATCAAAAAGGTGTGGAAACTAATCACCGTTGAGGGAGAATTTGCTGAGATCTATCATTATGAAAATACGAAAGAGCGATTCATGAGTATGGTTTCAAGTAAAAAGAAGGCTATCTTACTGATCAATGCTAAAGCCTATGTTGGTTACGATCTCGCCAAGATAAAAATGGAAGCGATAAATGACAAGAAAGTAATTAAACTGACTGAATTTCCTGACCCACAGATTCTTAGTCTGGAAACGGACCTGAAATATTATGACAAGAAGGACGGTTTGTTCAATAAGTTTGATTCTTCTGACCTGACCGAAGTGAATGTTCAGGCGAAAGAATACGTAATGAAAAAGATACCGGAAAGTGGATTATTTGACACGGCTAAAAGCGAAGCCCTGGAGGCCGTTTTATTGATTCAGAATATCGTCGAAACCATAGGCTGGACACTGGATTATCAGGATCTTTTATTGATCAAAAATAACAAGGGGATGATGCAGAAAACCCTTGATAAAAAAAAGGAATTAGAAAATTAGACCCTTCTCCCCGGAAATCAAAACAATTTTAAGTGAACCAAGAAAAAGCGCTGAGTATATTAAAATCGGGAACAAATGTTTTCCTGACGGGTTCGGCAGGTACCGGTAAAACCTACGTACTGAATCAGTATATACAATACCTAAAGGCAAGGAAAATACCGGTTTCTATTACGGCTTCGACAGGAATCGCCGCGACACACCTTCAGGGAACCACTATACATGCCTGGTCGGGGATAGGAATCAAGGATACACTGACTACAAGGAATTTAAGGGAGTTAAAAGAAAAGAAATACTTAAAAAAGAATATTGACAAGAGCAGAGTGCTGATCATTGATGAAATTTCCATGCTGCACAGGAAACAATTTGAACTCGTCAATGAGGTGCTACAGTATTTTAGAGAGACCGATGCTGCTTTTGGGGGAATTCAATTAGTTCTTTGTGGTGATTTTTTTCAACTTCCACCGATTGGCAATAATTCTGAGGTAAACAGGGATAAATTTTGTTTTATGTCACAGGCCTGGCTTGATGCTAAGTTGTCCATCTGTTATCTGACAGATCAGTTTAGGCAGTCCGACACCAAATTGGATGAGATTCTAAATGAAATAAGGTCGGGGCATGTTTCGTCAAACTCCATTGAGATACTTAAGTCGACCAATAATGAAATAGAGGCCGAGGAGCCCACAAGGCTGTATACGCACAATATGGATGTTGATCGGATTAATGGCCAGCACATGAATGAAATCAAAGGAAGAAAGAAGGTTTTTAAGGCCAAGGTAAAGGGTAATTTAAAACTGGCGGAGACCATTAAAAGATCTATCATGGCTCCTGAATCCCTTGAATTAAAGAAGGAAGCCAAAGTGATGTTTGTCAAAAACAACTACGAAAAAGGATATCTCAATGGCTCTTTGGGTAGAGTAATGACTTATAATGATGATGGTTTCCCTGTAATTCAATTGCACAATGGGGCACATATTGTTGCTGAACCAGAAGACTGGAGAATTGAGGATGAAACTGGAAAATTACTGGTGAGCTACCAACAGGTTCCGCTGCGGCTGGCATGGGCCATCACAGTGCATAAAAGTCAGGGAATGACCCTGGATAGTGCAGTAATGGACCTGAGTAATACTTTTGAAAAAGGGCAGGGATATGTGGCTTTGTCCAGAATAAAAGGGCTGGAAGGATTGCAGCTGAAAGGATTTAACAGCACTACTTTAGAGGTCGATCGGCTCGCTTTAAAGGCGGATAAAAGGTTTCAGGCCCTTTCCGAGGAAACGGAACAAGAAGTGTTACATGAAGATCTTACTAAAAAAGCGTTTAACTTTATCAAAAAGAGTGGAGGAATTACCAATGTTGATGAGATCGTTGAGAACAAAAAGCAACTTGAGAAAGGGAAAAAGGTCACGAAAAAATCAACTTATTTGATAACCAAGCAAATGATTGATAATGGTCATTCTCTGGAAGATATAGTTATTGAAAGGGGCCTTACTATTGGTACGGTATCAACTCATCTGATCAGAATAGCCGACCTATATCCGAAAACAGACCTTTCAAGGTTTAAACCTGATTCCGGCATATTAAAAAAAGTCAAAGAGGCAAGAAATACATTATTAAAGGAGATCGGTCCCGGTGAACGAATTAGTCTAAAACCGATCTTTGATAAACTTAAAGGAGAGCTAACTTACGATCAGATCAAAATGGCCCTGGTATTTATCTAATTGATAAGGATTTTGGTATGAATATAGAGGAATTCAGAATTTATTGTTTGAGTAAACCCAAGGTTACCGAAGCGTTTCCTTTTGATGAAACTACCTTGGTTTTTAAGGTATGCGGGAAGATATTTGCGCTTACCGGTTTGGAAAGTATTGAGTTTGAGGTCAACCTTAAATGTGACCCCGATCGTGCCATTGAATTGCGAGAGGCTCACGAGAGTATACGAGCTGGTTTTCATATGAATAAAAAACACTGGAATACCGTTCATGTTGACGGCTCTTTTTCGGATGCGCTTTTCAGAGACCTGATTGACCATTCCTATGACATGGTTGTAAAGGGTTTGCCCAAAAAACTAAGGGATCAAATGACAACAGAATAAAGAGTTTAGTTCAATCAACTTTGCAACGGGGCTTTTTAAATTCTGTTTCTGAATTCAGAAGGGGTCATACCCTTAATTGATTTAAATTTCCTGTTAAAATTGGTAAGGTTGTTGAAACCGGATTTATAGGAGATTTCGGCGATGCTGAGGTCTGTTTTTTTACTTAGTAATTTACAAGCGTTTCCAATTCTTATATCAAGTAGAAAATTCACATAGGTCTTATTGGTTCGCTGTTTAAAATAGCGGCAAAAAGCGTTGGGAGTCATATTGGCAACCTGGGCAATTTCATTTAATCTGATGCTTTTGTCAAAATGATCCAGCGTGTATCCGAAAATATTCCTCATCCTGTTTCCCTCCTCCTCACCATAGATTTTGGTATGTAAAGCTGAGGAAAAAGTCATTACCCTGCTCTTGGTCATCAATCGAAGGATTTCAAAAAAGGTGACAAACAGTTTTAATTTTGAGATCTTTGGCAGTGTCTGCATTAAATCAAAGAGCACCCTTGAAGGGGATTCAATTTTAAAACCCAGGGCTGAATGATTAAAAAAAGAACTGAGATCCTTAAATTCAGGTAATTCAAAAAAAGTTTCACCGTATACTGATTTCATAAAAAACAAGGAAACCATATGAACTTTTTTTATGGATTCGTCACTGTTAAAAACATGGGGTAGGTTTTCTCCAATAACAAAGATATCCCCCTCGCTAAATTCACCTACATAATCGCCAATGATGAAAGTGCCTTCCCCTGTTTTTATGAGACTGATTTGTATTTCCTGATGCTGGTGTAATTTGGAATAGAACGATTCACCCATATCCTCTTGTACGACTAAAGTGGTGTGTTCCGGTTTTGGGATTTTAAAGGGCAGGACTTTCATAAAGTCTAATTCAGTGTAATATTATTCCAAAAATAGCTATAATATTAATTATAATGGTAGTATAGTACTAGTATCTGTTAATTTATGTGAATTGTAAAGGAAATTCATATTATATTTTTGCATAAAAACAACTATAATTATGAAGATACAATGGAAAGGGGTTATGCCGGCTGTAACCACCAAATTTACAGAGCAGGATAAATTGGATTTAGTCAATTTTAAAATAAATATCAAGGCCCAGCTGGATGCAGGTGTTCATGGAATTATTTTGGGCGGCACCCTGGGAGAAGCAAGTACTTTGTCTGATGCTGAGAAAAGAACCTTAGTACGTGAAACGGTGGCTTTTGTTGATGGAGCCGTTCCCGTCATCATCAACATAGCGGAGCAATCCACAAAAATTGCGATCGAAATGGCTCAAAAGGCAAAAGAAGACGGCGCGAGTGGTTTAATGATGTTGCCTCCTATGCGCTACAAGGCAGATGATCGTGAAACGGTAAATTATTTTAGAAGGGTTGCCAACAGCACGACTTTACCTATTATGATCTATAACAATCCCGTTGATTATGGTATTGAAGTAACCTTGGATATGTTTGAAGAGTTGTTAAAGGATTGTCCGAATATTCAGGCAGTTAAAGAATCCACCAGAGACATATCAAACATCAATAGAATTCGAAATAGATTTGGTGATCGCCTTGCGATTTTATGCGGAGTTGATACATTGGCGCTGGAAAGTATGCTTATCGGAGCCGATGGCTGGGTGGCAGGTCTTGTTTGTGCCTTTCCGGCTGAAACGGTGGCCATTTATGAGTTGTCCAAAGCGGGCAGAACAAAAGAGGCTATTGCTATTTATAGATGGTTTTTACCATTGCTAGAGTTGGATATTAGTACTAAATTAGTACAGAATATAAAGTTAGCTGAAGTGGCTACCAAAATAGGAACCGAGAATGTAAGGGAACCGAGATTGCCGCTCGCAGGTGAAGAAAGAAAAAGGGTTTTGTATGTTATCAGTGAAGCCTTAAAAAACAGGCCTGTTTTACCGGAGTATAAAAACTTATCTTAACGGTTCATACGGAAGCTCGTCTAAAAAAAAAATGGAATTTAAAATGATTACAGGAAAAAATTATATTGGCAGTCAACAAAGTTCAGAAGGAGAAAAAAAATTCAAAACCTTCAACCCTGTTGGCAATAAAGAGAATGAAGTTGAATTTACGGAGGCTTCTTCCAAGGAGATAAATAGGGCGGCTGAATTGTCCTGGAAGGCTTTTGAAGCATACAGAAATTTTTCCGGTCTTAGAAAGAGCGAATTTTTAAATGCCATTGCTGATGAGATTGAGGCATTGGGAGATACTTTAATAGATACCTATTGTTCAGAATCCGGATTGCCATCCGGAAGGGCCATGGGAGAAAGAGGAAGGACTTTGTTTCAATTACGAACCTTCGCCGATCTTGTCAAAGAAGGGAACTGGGTCGAAGCCAATATTGATACGGCGCAACCTGAGAGGGCTCCAGTCCCAAAACCCGATGTCAGAAAAATGTTAATTCCCATCGGGCCAGTAGTTGTTTTTGGGGCCAGCAATTTCCCACTGGCTTATTCTACAGCTGGAGGAGATACAGCGGCTGCCTTGGCTGCGGGCTGCCCTGTTATAGTTAAATCACATCCAATGCATGCCGGAACCGGTGAGTTGGTGGCTTCAGCCATCATCAAGGCAGCTGAAAAAACGGGAATGCCGAATGGTGTGTTTTCGAACCTGAACAGCAGTGGAATTGAAGTAGGGGTGGAGCTTGTTCAGCATCCTAAGGTAAAGGCAGTTGGCTTTACCGGCAGTATCAGAGGAGGAAGAGCGCTTTATGACCTCGCTGCTAAAAGAGAAGAACCAATTCCGGTATTTGCGGAAATGGGTAGTGTGAATCCAGTTATTTTTTTACCGGATGCCTTATCCAACAGAGGAGATGCCCTGGCTAAAACCTATGCGGCTTCAGTGACTTTAGGGTCTGGTCAATTTTGCACCAACCCGGGGCTGTTACTGGGTATAAAAGGGGAACAACTTAATCATTTTATTAAGAATCTTTCAGAAGCTATTGCCGAAATTGAACCGAGTTGTATGCTGCATCCAAATATAATTGGAGCTTATGAGGCGAACAAAAAGCAGGTTATTGGGCAGACCGGTCTTGAGCTTGTCTCAGAATTTAGCGAAGATGTGCCCGTCAATTTTGCCAGACAAACCGTGACAACAGTTGAAGGGTCAACATTTTTAGAAAATACGGCGCTGCACCAGGAGGTGTTTGGTCCATTTACCATGGTTGTTCAATGTGCTGATAAGGGGCAACTTGAAGCCATTGTTAAAAAATTGGAAGGGCAATTAACTGGAACCGTGATTGCCGAAGAAGAAGAACTTGAAGCGTATAAAGGAGTAGTCGAGGCCCTTAAAAATCGTGTAGGAAGAGTCATTTTTAATGGAGTTCCAACCGGAGTGGAAGTATGCCCTGCAATGGTACATGGTGGCCCTTACCCGGCTTCGACCGACAGCAGGTTTACGGCAGTTGGTATACACTCTATTAAGCGATGGGTAAGGCCTTTTAGTTATCAGGACTGGCCGGATCAATTATTGCCCGCGGCGTTGAAAAATGCTAATCCCCTGGGGATTGTAAGACTGGTTAATAATAAAATTTCTAAGGACAGGATATAAAACTATGGGTAAAATAACAAGTATAGGACTATGTTTAGTCCTGATGTTTTTAAGTTGTAAGCCCGATGAAAATAAGATGTCTTCCAAACTTGAAGGCATCATAAAAAATGTCCAGGATCACGAAGGTTATGATGAACTTGAGTTTCCGCTAGGTGTTTTTACAGAGATTTATTATCAAAAAGAGGCTGATTTTGCCGCAGATAAGCTCAGAGAACTGAACGAATTGAATCCCGAGTTTTTAAAAGAAACAGAGCTGATCTCTTATGAACTGTTACAATTTGTTTTGCAGAACAGAATCGATTTTTACGCTTTTGATATGTACCTGAATCCTATTCTTTCTGATGCTGGATTTCATAGCAACCTGGTTTACATGGTCAGGCCCTTGGTGAATTATCAGCAAACTAAGGCGTATCTCAATAAATTAAATGACATACCCCGGTTTGTGGATGAGCATTTCGTCATCCTTCAAAAAGGGTTGGAGAAAGGTATTTCGCAACCCAAAATAATATTTAAAGGCTACGAAAGCACCTATGATTCACATATTATTGCTGATGTCGAGGAATCGTTTTTTTATACACCGTTTAAAAACCTGCCTGATGACCTTACTGATAGCCAGAAGGATTCTGTGTTAGCAGTTGCCACGGAAAATATAGAACAGAATGTCATTCCTCAGTTTAAAAGGATAAAGGAATTTTTTGAAACGTCTTATCTTCCCAATACCAGAAGCAGTATAGGGATATCTGAAACACCTAATGGCGATGCTTTCTATCAAAACAGGATTAATTTTTACACTACAAGCAAACAGTACACTGCCGATCAGATCCATGAAATAGGTAAGAAGGAAGTTAAACGGATCAAGGAAGAGATGAAAGCGATAATTGCTGCGCTTGAATTTGAAGGTAGCTTTGCCGATTTTCTTCAATTTCTGAGAACGGATGAGCAATTCTATGCTAAAACTCCTGAACAGCTCTTGATGATAGCCCGAGATATGGCAAAAAGAGCGGACGAAAAATTGCCAAAGTATTTTATCACCCTACCCAGAAAGCCTTATGGTGTGGCACCCGTACCAGATGCTATTGCTCCCAAATATACGGGCGGCAGGTACTTAGGTACAGAAAGCAACAGTACGGATCCTGGTTATTATTGGGTCAACACCTATGATCTGCCAAGCAGAACCCTGTATACCTTGCCCGCTTTGACGGTTCACGAGGCGGTTCCGGGCCATCATTTACAAGGAAGTTTAAATAATGAATTGGGCGATAGCATTCCAACCTTTAGAAAGAACCTTTATTTGTCTGCCTTTGGTGAGGGTTGGGGTTTGTATTCGGAATTTCTGGCGGGTGAAATGGGTATGTATACAACCCCTTATGAACGATTCGGTCAACTCACCTACGAAATGTGGAGGGCCTGCAGGCTTGTTGTGGATACAGGTATTCATGCCATGAACTGGACGAGAGAAGAAGTAGTGACTTATATGTCAGAAAACACGGCACTTTCCTTACACGAGATCGAGACCGAAACCGACAGATACATTTCCTGGCCGGGGCAGGCATTATCTTATAAGATTGGCGAATTAAAAATCAGAGAACTTCGTAAAATGGCCAGCGAGGCGCTGGGTGCTGACTTTGACATCCGGGAATTTCATGAAGTTATACTGGAACAGGGAACGGTTTCGCTTCCAATCCTGGAAAGAAGAATCAATCATTATATCGAGAAGAAGAGCAATGGCACGTAGTATTTACAAATGTATAGATGCGCATACCTGCGGAAACCCGGTCAGGCTTATTTCAACCGGAAAGCCTGATCTGATAGGGGCTACGATGAATGAAAAAAGACTTCATTTTATGAAGGATTTTGACTGGATCAGGAAAGGATTGATGTATGAGCCCCGAGGCCATGACATGATGAGCGGAAGTATCATTTATCCCCCACATGATCCCGATAATGATTTTGCCATACTGTTTGTTGAAACCTCTGGTTGTTTGCCGATGTGCGGACATGGGACCATAGGAACGGTAACCATTGGTATTGAAGAGGGTCTGATAATCCCTAAAGAAAAAGGAAAAATAAGGATGGAAGCCCCTGCCGGACTTGTTGAAATAGAATACCAGGAGAATGCAGGGAAGGTGGAATGGGTTAAACTCATCAATGTCAAAAGTTACCTGGCAGCGGAAGGCCTGAGTGTTGAATGTCCTGAGTTGGGAGCGCTGTTTTTTGATGTGGCTTATGGAGGAAATTTTTACGCCATCGTTGACCCTCAGAAGAATTTTTCGGGAATTCAGGATTTCACGGCGGGAAAAATCGTTCAGTATTCACAGATTGTTAGAGACAGAATCAATAAAAAATATCCTGGCTATTTTGTTCATCCGGAACACGAGTCAATAAATGGCGCCAGTCATATGCTTTGGACCGGTGAGCCGATGGATCCATCCTCTTCAGGGAGAAACGCAGTTTTTTACGGAGACAAGGCCATTGACAGATCCCCTTGCGGGACAGGTACTTCAGCAAGGATGGCGCAATTGCATGCCAAAGGGAAATTAAGAAAAGGAGAATCTTTTATCCATGAGAGTTATATTGGATCTAAATTTACAGGAAGAATTGAAGAAGAAACAAACATTCAAGGGATAAAAGCTATAATACCAAGTATTCAGGGCTGGGCAAAAGTGTATGGTTATAATGAAATCATCATTGACACGGAAGAAGATCCTTATGCGTATGGATTTCAGGTTCTTTAGGACAATGAAATATTGAAACAATGAAACATTGAAACATTGAAACAATGAAACATTGAAACAATGAAACAATGAAACATTGAAACATTGAAACAATGAAACAATGAAATATTGAAACATTGAAACATTGAAACAATGAAACAATGAAACAATGAAATATTGAATTAGTGAGACACTAAATTATCGAAATAATAGTAAATTAGTTGTTATCAAATGATGACCTTAGCCTTAATAACGTATTTATTATTGAATAGTAATTTATACGCATGGATAAAGGGATTTTTGTTGAAGGATTAAAGAATAGAACCAAAATATTTGCTATTGATGTTATTCATTTTTACAATGAATTGGAAAAAAATGAAACTGTCAGGATAATTGGAAGGCAGCTGATAAAATCGACTATGTCAACAGCTGCAAATTACAGAGCAGCGTGTTTGGCAAGATCAAAAAATGAATTCTTTTCCAAAATGTCAATAGTGGTCGAGGAAGCTGATGAAACATATTTTTGGCTTTTAATACTTAAAGAAACAAGATTTGCTCGTGAAGAAGGAGTCTCGGTATTACTTGATGAATGCATGGAAATCGTAAAGATTATGTCAAAAGCGAGAGCAAATATTTATAAAAATTAACCTAAGAAGCAATGATTTTTTTATTAATTCAATGTTTCAATAATTCATTTTTTCAATGAAAAAATGCATCATCATCGGTGGAGGTGTCATAGGTTTATGTTCCGCTTATTATCTCCAGAAAGAAGGGCATAGTGTAATCGTAATTGATCAATCCAATATGGATGGAGGGGCCTCTTACGTGAATGCAGGATATATTTCACCAAGTCATTTTGTGCCGCTATCGGCTCCCGGGGTGGTGAAAAAAGGAATTCAATGGATGTTTGATCCGTCAAGTCCATTTTACGTGAAGCCTAGAACTGATCTGGACTTTCTGAAATGGGTCTGGGCGTTTAATAAATCATGTAATCCCGCACAAGTAAAAAGATCGATTCCGGTAATCAGAGACATCGCCGTGATGAGTCATGAATTATATGAGGATTTGGAACGGGAGGAAGGATTTGACTTCCATTTTGAGAAGAAGGGCCTTTTGATGATGTGCCAGACTGAAAAAATGCTGGAAGAAGAGATCAAGTTGGTGGAGATGGCAAAAGAATTGGATCTCGAGGCAATTACCCTTGATCAGAAAGCTGTTCAGAAACTGGAGCCCAATGTCAAACTTAATGTTGCTGGAGCTACCTTGTATACATGTGATTCGCATACAACTCCGCACGAATTTATGGCTAATTTGAAGACCTACCTGGTATCTCATGGAGTTGAAATACTGAAAAACGAAGAAGTTGTTGATATCGAAATAAAGGGCGGTAAAATATCAGGAGTAAAAACCGATAGACAGACCTATAAAGGGGATGAATATATTTTGTCTGCGGGTTCATGGACGGGTTTGGTAGCCAAAAAGTTGGGAATGAATTTACTGCTGCAAGCGGGTAAGGGTTACAGAATTAATGTTCCCAGGAAGACGGGAATTTCCTATCCGGCCATTTTGGCTGAGGCCAAGGCGGCAGTTACTCCTATGAATGGTTTTACTCGTTTCGCTGGAACCATGGAAATTGCAGGAATGAATCAAGACCTGAATCTGGTTAGAATTGAGGCGATAGCCAAGGCTGTAGCAAGTTATTATCCGGAGGTAGAAATAAATGAAGATGAAAAACTGAATGCGTCTTCAGGGCTAAGACCACTTTCACCAGATGGAGTTCCCTATATTGGAAGATCATCCAAATGTAAGAACCTGACGATCGCTACGGGTCATGCGATGATGGGATACAGTATGGCAACAGGAACGGGTAAACTGGTTTCAGAGATCATATCCGAAAGACCTTTATCTATGGATATGGCAGCATTCAGCCCGGACAGAAAATTTTAATATAAAGCTTCCCTTAAGATGAGATATCAGCCCATAGCGAATAAATTATTTGTAACGAACCGCAGTAATTTTGCCGCCTTGATGGAAAATAATTCCATCGCAATTCTCTGCTCCAATGACATAAAGCATAATAATGCCGATGATGCCATGGGCTTTACCCAGAACAATGATCTTTTCTATTTATCTGGTATTGATCAGGAAGAAACGATACTTGTTTTATATCCGGACGCCTATAAAAATGAGAATAAAGAGATTCTATTTATTAAAAAGACCGATGAAAACATTAAAATCTGGGAAGGAGAAAAGCTAAATAAAAAACAAGCTACTGAAGTGTCCGGGGTCAAAAGGGTGGAATGGCTTGATGATTTTGAAAAGATGCTACAATATATGGCCTTTGAAGCAGATGGTTTTTATTTAGGCCACAATGAACACCTGAAACGACTCACTCAGGATCAGCAAACACGTCAGGACCGAATGATACAGTGGTGCAAGCAAAAATACCCTTTGCACCAGTATTATCGGGCAGCGAAAATCAGCCGGGGGCTTAGACAGATAAAAGCCGAAGAAGAAATTAATTCAATTCAAAAGGCGGCAGACATAAGTGTGCAAGGTTTTAAAAGAGTCCTGAAAAGCGTTTCTCCTGGTATGAAGGAATATGAACTGGAGGCGGAACTGAGCTATGTATTTTTAAAGAAGGGAGCCATCAGACATGCTTTTAAACCCATCGTAGCCTCGGGAAAAAACGCCTGTGCTTTGCATTATAACACTAACGACGGCATTTGTAAGGATGGCGAAATGATCCTGATGGATTTTGGCGTTTGCTATGCCAATTATAATTCAGATACGACCAGGTGTTTCCCGGTAAACGGGAAGTTTTCCAATCGGCAAAAAGAAGTATATAAGGCGGTATTGAGTTGTTTAAAAGAAGGGTCAAAATTGTTGAAACCTGGAATTTTATCAGCTGATTATGAGGCTCAAATGGCAGGATTGGTGGAAAAACAATTGGTCAATTTGGGATTGTTAAAACATGAGGATATCAATAATCAGGATCCTGAAACACCTTTGTACAAAAAATATTTCATGCATGGAACGGCCCATCATATAGGTTTGGATGTACATGATGTGGGACTTTATTCCAGGGCTTTTGAAGCTGGAATGGTGCTCACCTGTGAGCCGGGAATTTATATTCCGGAAGAAAATATTGGCTGCAGGCTTGAAAATGATTATTTGCTCACGGCATCTGGAAATATCAATCTTACCGAGGCGATGCCCATTGAAATTGAGGATATAGAAAACTTAATGCAAAAGAAGACTTAGTTTACACATCGAGATCTTCGATATTCATCCTCATGTTGATCATATGCTTTGTAAACCCGACTTTTTCATAGGCCCTAATGGCGGGTATATTGTCTTCATATACATCGAGTCGAAGTTCAAAAACACCTTTATTTTTGCACCAAATAAGTAAGTTGTCAATGATCAATTTGTTTAGTTGTTTCCCGCGATGCTCTTCTACAACAAACATAAATCCAAGGTACCCTTGTTTGTGATGCTTTAGATAATGTCGGTCATCTTTTATTCTTGCATACCCGGAAGCCACGATCTTCCCATTGTGTTCAACAACTAAAACTTCTGTGTCATCAGCAGTGATAAATCCCTGCAGGTCATAGTAGGAGATCTCACCCTCCTTAATGGTAGGATCCATGGTGCGCTCTACAGCGATAAGGCCTTGTTCCAGCTCCAGCAAAACGGGAAGGTCCTTAAGGTTTGCCTTTCTAATTTGATACATGGGTCAGGTTTTTAATAAGGTAGCTTTGGGTTTCACCCGGGTCAAGCAGAAATTAACAGGAAGTATCGGCAATGATCTTCCACACGCCGTCAATTTTCTTAAAGATGATCATAAAAATACCATCTGCAACACCGACCTCTCTTTCCAAATGATATTCCCCCATGACATAATAGGAGCCATCTTCTATCGCTGAGATGTCGTTGATCACAAATTTTAAAGTACCTGTATGCTCTTTTGAAGGGTATGCCGTTTTATACCTTGTAAGCGTGTTTTCCCAGCCATAGGTAACCCCGTTGCTACCGTAAAATTTAAGGGAATCGGATTTCCAATAACCCGCCATAAAGCCCTCAAGGTCATAATTATTCCAGGCGAGTCGCTGGGTTTCAAGAACTTTTCTTATGGCTGCTTCATCCTCAGGAGTTTCTGGTTTTGTCTGAAACGAACAAAGGATAAGCATGCTAAGCAGTAGAATTATTTTTTTCATGGATTAGTATTTAAGGTTCATATAATCTTCGTTGAGAATCATTTTTAACTGGCAGATCAACTCATCCGCATTCTCCCTGGAAAAAACAATCGGTGGTTTGATCTTTAAGACATTATGGTCCGGCCCGTCAACACTCATCAGGATTCCAAAATCTTTCATCCGGTTAGCCAGATAAAGCGTTTGTTCAGCCAAGGGGTTAAGGACTTTATCGGTCAATTCAATGCCAAGGAATAGGCCCTGGCCTCTGATATCTGCCAAAACAGGAAAAGTCCGGGCAAGTTCCATTAGCTTTGTTTTTAAATAGTCGCCCACTGCCAAGGCATTAGCTTGCAGCTTATAGGTTTTAACTGTTTTTAAAACCTCTGAAGCAATGGCGCATGAAACGGGGTTTCCACCAAATGTATTAAAATATTCCATGCCATTTGCGAATTTATCGGCCACTCGTTTCGTGCAAACAACTGCTGCAACGGGGTGTCCGTTGCCCAAAGGTTTGCCAATAGTAATAATATCAGGTATAACATGATGAAGTTGAAAACCCCAGAAGGATTTTCCAAGGCGTCCGCAACCCACCTGAACCTCATCTGAAATACAGAGACCTCCCGCTTCTCTCGTAAGTTTGTAGGACTCAGATAAAAAGCCTTCGGGTAATTCTATTTGTCCGCCGCAACTGATAATGGGTTCAATAATAAAGGCGGCAGGTGACCTTCCCTTTTGTTTAATGATATCGATTTGATTCTTAACCTCCCCAGCATATTCGCTGGCAGCGTTCTCGCCCTTGTATTTACCCCTGAAGGTATCCGGCAAAGGAAAGATATAGGTGTTTTCAGGGCAACCGCTTCCTCCTTTTCCATCAAATTTATAGGAACTGATGTCAACACAGGCATTGGTGTTGCCATGATAGCCTGATGCAGAGGCCAAAATATCCTTTTGACCCGTAACCGCTTTAGCCATCCGTAAGGCAAGCTCATTGGCTTCACTGCCCGAATTGACAAAGTGGACCACACATAATTCGGGAGGTAAGGTTTCCAGCAGTTCCCTGGCGCAACTATTTATGTTTTCGTGCAGATAACGCGTGTTTGTATTGATCAGTGCCATTTGTTCCTGACCGGCTTTGACCACTGCGGGATGTTCATGACCCACATGGGCCACATTATTGACCGTGTCCAGGTATTTTTTTCCGTATTGATCGATGAGGTAGGTGCCCATGCCCCTTACCATTTGAATGGGTTCGTTATAGGACAGACTCATTCCTCTTCCGAGATGAGCCGCTCGATAGGCAATCAAAGCCTTGTTGTTGTTTTCTGAGTCAGGAATTAAGGAATTCAGTTTAAACAATACATTAGGATCAGGACAAATTCCTTTCCACACCTCAAATTCACTTTTATAAGCCACGCCTGGGAAATCCACCTCGAAATCCAACATGGAAAGCATGAGTTCAAAATGTAAATGAGGAGGCCAGTTGCCATTTTCAGGGATGTCTCCTAAACTGGCTAAATAGTCTCCCTTTTTTATGCGTTCACCTATTTTTCTGGCCGTCGCACTTTTGACGGACAAATGTCCGTATAAGCTGTAAAAACTGAATTCATCAAGCTCGTGTTTTAATATGATCAATCCACCGTATTCTTTATCCCCTGCATCATTGATAGCAGTCACCACTTCCCCTTCTAAAACCGCATGAACGGGTGTGTCGGCTGGCAGCCAAAAGTCAATTCCAAGATGTATCGTTCGGTTTTCTTTTCCCTTGTTGCCTAATTTTTCATAGGCTTCAGTGGAATAGATCATCCGAGGCTCCAGATAACCGCCGGCAATAATCTTGTCAGGGTGGTTTTTTTGTAGGCGGTTAATTTTATAATCGAATAAATCGAAATCAGGTAACTCACTTAAATGCCCGAGCCATTTACTTGACACACTTAAATCGATTGGGAGACAATCCTCGCTTTTCTTCGAAGGAAATAGTTGGGCAACACTGAATTTATTTGAATTTGCCCAGTCTATAAACTTATCATGATTGGGGTGGGGGGTGAACCCACAGGCCTGCCTGAAATGATAATGAACAAGATCCTCACTCAGTTCGCACCATTTTTTTAGTACCTCCCAGGCTGGTTTTTCACTGATTTGTAAATAGTCATTATCAGGCTCCTTTAATTTGTTTAAAGCCGATTTCGTTACAGAGATCACCAGTCTCATGGCAATAATAGCATACAGATATTCTAATTCCTCTTCCATGATATCAAAAGCCTCATGATACCCCTTTACAATGTCCACAGCTGCTTCCAGAGGATCATTCTGATTCATGGCGCCATAGGCACAGCAAATACCAAGATCATTAATGGTTTGGGTGCGTACCGCGTCTCCATAGTCAATAGAGGCAATAACCTCAGGGTATTTAAGCTCATTTGAAACAATGATATTGTTGTCATTCGCATCATTGTGAATCACTGACTTTCTAAGCTGATGATAGCCCGGTTGTAGCTTTGAAAAAAGTGTTTGAAAATAGATGATGAGCTCTTTTTTTTCCTTGCCAAACAAATGGATGTGCTGTTGCGTCCAAAGAGACTGTGCAATGTCCCAATCAAATTTTCTATTGGCATGAGGATGTTCAAATTCAAGAAGCGCTTTGCTAAGTGATCCACAATTTTTTCCCAAACTGAGGCGTAATGAATCCAGTTGCGGATTTACCGTACTATAGATTCTGCCTGGAATCCAGCTCAGCAGCCTGACGTATCTCTTACGGCCGGAAGCATCAAGTATTTCAGAAATGGATTCACCGGATTTATCTTTGATGACCTGAGGCGCAAGAGTGGAATGCTCGCAATTCTCAAGATGCTGTAACAGGCTTTGCTGAAATTCAAGTTCTTCAAAAACCACATTTGGCCGGGAAATTTTCAAGATATAGCGGTCCTTTTTAGCTACAACAATTTTAAAGTTGGAATCTATTTCTCCGGGAAGGGGAGTGGCTGTTCCATTAATCTTATATAAATCAGCGCATATTGTCTCAGCCAGGCTGGATTGAATAAGAAATTCATTAGGGGCCGATGTTTTCATCATACATCTTTATGTTTTGGTAATATAGAAGAGGTCAATTCTCCAGGTATCAGAATCTCCTGGATTCAATTCAGTGAATCCTATTTGATTGTTAAAAGAATTTGCCACACAGGTCATGGGCTCTATGGCGATATTTTTTCGGTGTGGAGGCGTGTAAATCTGTAAATAAGTGCCTTCCGGATACTTGAAATCCAGGCTTAAATTATAATTATCGGTATTAAAATCACAGCGGGCGTTGTCAAGCGAAAACGCGTCATCAAAAGTTTTATCCTCCAATTTGAATTCTTCAGGCAATTCAGAATCCAGCGCATTAAATGGAATACTCCTGTTGTTGCAGGCATAAAAGTTCTTTGATGAAAAGGAAAAGGTTGCATCATTTAAATCATCAGAATAAAAATAAGGGTGCCATCCCATTCCATAAGGAAAGGTCCCGTCGCCCGTATTTTTGACGATAAATGTTAGGGAAAGGCCTCCCCGGAAACTGATGCGATAAACCAGGTCCAATTCAAAAGGAAAAGGGAAACCAGGTAAGTTTCCATCTGAAACATAACGCAAAATCACTTTGGCTCTTTCTTCATAAAGCTGACATTCAACCATTTCAAAAGATTTGTTGTAAACCAAACCATGGATAGCATTATTGTTAGGAGGTTCATTGATCTCAAATTGATAAGATTTCCCTTTGTATTTATAAGTACCATCTTCTATTCTGTTTGGAAAAGGAAATAATACGGATGACTTATAGGTCGATTTATAGTCTTCCAAGCCTTCTTCATCAATTGTGATTCCATCAATTATTTTCGTTTCATTCACGACGAGTTCCTGAATGCTTCCGCCCAGATTTGGAAAAATCTTTACCGAAAGATGTTTATGATGAACGTGAAAGTGACTGAGCAGCTTATTCTTATGAGTGATCTGATTTATTTGCATGTTTTTTATCTTAAAATGAATCCATTTTTCATAGGGTCTTTTGGGTCCAATACAAAGGTATGCATTCCCGTAATATGCGCGGTGCCCTGAACCTGCGGAATTAACGCTTTAAACGGCCCGAAATCTATTTCTTCGACCAGAGATCCTGTAAATACAGAATCCGTAATACTCTCAATGATCATTTCTTCACCATATGCTATTTCGTTTCTCATTTTATGTATCGCCATTCTTCCCGAGACGCCTGAACCGGTTGGGCAGCGATCTACTTCGCCGTCAGCAAAAATGCAGACGTTCCTGCTGTCGACACCTTCTTTTTCAGAAGCTTCTGTAAAAATAGTACCATAAAGAAAGCTAAGGTCCGCTTCAAAAGGATGAATAATGGCATCATCCTGCTGCATTACCGCATGTTTGATATCCATTCCTCTTCGGATCAATTGCTGATAGGATTCTTTAGACAGGTCGAAATCAAAAAGATTCTTTTTCATGTCCACATAGGCATAATATGCGCCACCATAGGCAAGGTCATAAGTGACAGTACCCAGCCCGGGGACTTCCACTTTTTTGTCTAAACCAGCCACGAAACTCGGAACACAATGGAACTTAACCCCTTTTAACTGGCCATTTTCAATCTGCGCGAATGACTTTATTCTGCCGCAGGGCGCATCAATTTTCAGCATATTATCTCCTTCTTTAACTGCTATCCAATTCATTTCGACGCAAAGTGTGGTTAAGGCAATGATGGCATGACCACACATGGTTGAATACCCTTCGTTATGCAAGAAAACAACACCAAAATCACCTTCGTCGTCGTTGGGCGGGGTAAGTAAGCATCCATACATGTCAGCATGCCCCCTGGGTTCAAACATAAGAGCGGTGCGCAAATGATCGTAGTTTTCCTTACAATCTCTTCTGTATTCGAGTACAGAATTGCCTTTTAATTCCGGAAAGCCCTCGAGGATGACCCTTAGCGGTTCTCCACCCGTATGCAAGTCAATAGTTTTGATCTGCAGCCAATCAGGATTCGGTTTAAAAGTGTTGTTGTTAAATATGTTTTGATAAATCGACATATCGTTTTTCAATATTTCATTAATTCATTTTTTCATTAATTCATTTTTTCATTGTCTCAATGTACTTCTCAAAGTAATACCTCGCTCCAATCAGATCTTCTGAGGCGTGCCCAACGGATTTAAAAAATGTGATTTCCTCCTCCTTCAACCTGCCTTTTTTAGTTTTGGAACACAATTCAAAAAGGTCTGCCTTGACATCAGCCTCTTTAAGGATGCCATGCCGCAGTGGGATAACGATATCTCCGGATTCTTTTAGACCTCCCTGATAGGTGTCCAGGTAAATGTCAGATTTGATTACAGCGTCATCATCAGCTTCTCTCATATCTTTTTTATAGGCACCAACCAGGTCAATATGCTGCCCGGGTTTTAGGTATTTCCCGAAGACCAAAGGTGTTTTAGATAAGGTTGCACAGGAAATGATGTCAACTGTTGAAAGATAATTTATATAGTCCTCGACGGCCTCAACCCTAAACGAAGCTTTTTTAAAAACATCGGCGATTGCCCTGGCCTTATTAAAGTCTCTGCCCCAAATATATACTTGAGTAATGGGCCTCACCGCAGCATGAGCCTTAATCAGGTTTGAGGATAAAGCGCCCGTACCTATCATGAGTAAGGATGAGGCATTTTTTTTTGACAAATAAGATGACGCCAAAGCCGAAGTGGCAGCTGTTCTTTTGGCTGTCAAGGCTTTCGCATCGAGGATCGCCTTTACAGAACCCTTATGACCATCCGCATATATGTAAGTGCCCTGAATAGAAGGTAAATCAAATTTACCGTTATTGGGATTAACCGTTACGATCTTCACACCAAGATCTTTGCCAGAATCCCATGCAGGCATTAAGAGCAAAGTTGAGTCAATCCCCTCCGCGGGGTTTGGATAATCATGATGATGACGCATGGGTGTTTCAACCACGCCATATGAAAAGCCTTCTTCAAGAGTGGTAATCAGTTCAAGGAACTCAGTGTGAGACTCCATAAAAGAATTGTCTATGTAGGGTATTTGAAGCATCGGATTTTTTAATAAAAGTAAATATTACTTCGTATTATTCCTATCCTACTCGGTAAATAGATAAAATAATATGGTGCAAGCGTAGAAAAGTACCATGCCAGGTTTACTATAAATGCTGTCTTTGTATGTATCAGAAAAAGATTCAGGAGAAGTATTTGATTTCCTTGTCTTCACCGGGAAGTGTGACCATTTTTTCGTAGCGCAGTCCTAATCGTTCTAAAAGTAAAATTGATTTGATATTTTTCGGTGCCACGATGGCCACGATCTTTTCAATTTTGAGTTCGTTTTTAGCATAATTAAAGACCGCCTCAGTCGCTTCAAAAGCATAACCTTTTCCTCGATAGGCGGGAAGCAGTCCATAGCCAATCTCGACACCTTCAATTCCTTCTCTATCAATCAGGCCAGCGGTGCCAATGGCTTCCCCTGAAGATTGTAACCGTATGACGTAAAAACCAAAGCCAAACACTTCATAACTCTTAAAGAACCTTTCCTCAATATATTTTTCCGCGTCCTCGAGACTATAAACCCCTCTGTCGCCAATATTCTGGATCCAGTCTTTATCATTCATTAATTCCAGAAGAAACTCCGCATCTTTAAGCGTTATTTTTGACAGGGTCAGCCTTTCGGTACTAAGAATTTTCATGGATAGTTTTAACTCAAATATAAGCTAAATATTTAGCCTAAAACATCACTTTGTTTTTTGTAAAAGGTGTCAGATTGGAGTTTTAATAAATCCTTGGCCTTTTGTTTTTTATAATCGTAAATTTCTTCATCCTCAGCCACGTCATAATACACTTTTTCATTCAGGGAACTGTCAGTCTGAAGCACCAGCTCTCTTTGGTTCTTTTGCTGGGTAACCCAGACTTTTAGAGCGTCTTCCTGTTCTTCGAATTTAAGGTCATAAGCTCCTTTTGGCGCCATGATCTTGGCAAATACCGGGGCCGTTTCTATTGCGATAAACAGGAGTAAAATAAAAAGTGAAGGTAAGGTTGGAAGGGTGCCCAGGGCATTGATTCTTGCCATTAAACCATCAAACCCATCAATAATAGGCTGGCTGTTAGCCGTCTGTAGTTTTTGTTTTTCTCTTAATTGTACTAAGGCAGCTTCCTTTTGAGCAATTTTCACCGCGCTGCTGTCTTTAAGTTGCTGCAGACTTTTTAGCTCTGCGTCATGTTTTTCTCTTTTTTCCTTATAAACGGGCCCTTTTCCTAATTTTAGTGTGCCTTTGGTTCCTTCAGCTTCCGAGATATAGGTATCATATAAGGCGTTGACTTCTGCTTCTTTGGTATCTACATTTTGTTGTATGGATAAGATCTCTCCTTCTACACGTTGAATTTCAGGGGTGAATTGCTGCGCGATTTGCCCCTGATTTGCTAAGGTCATTTCATTTTTTTGCTCGAGCAAGACACGATCTATTTCTTTTTCAAAGATTTTTAGTTCAAGGGGTTTCGATATTACAACGGCAATGATCAGGGCCAACACGATTCGAGGAGAGGCCTGAAGAAATTCTTTCCAAAAGCCGTCTTGCTTTTTTATCGTTGAAACAATAAAACGATCCAGATTAAAGATCAACAAGCCCCAGATCAATCCGAAAAGAACGGATGTATAGACATTGTCAAATACTGTGTATAGCGCGTAGGCACTGGACACGAAAGCCATAATGGCCGTAAAAAAAACGGTACCACCAATACCGGCATATTTAATTTGTTCAGATTTAGGGCTTTCCTGAAGCAGGTCGGTGTCTGCGCCTGAGCACATCCAAAAGAATTCTTTTATCATATTGAGGAGGGTTTATATAAAAACAACGTCATAGTTCTCCTATATGTTGCTCGAATATTGTTTTCGTTATGATAAAGTTTTGTTAAAATTGAACAGTACGAAATTCACAGAAATCCCGTGGAGCGATTTTATTTTATAAAATTCCCTCTTTCAGGAGGATTTGACTACAGATGGAAGATCAGTTTTCCTTAAATAATTGAGTGAAATATTTATAGAATAAAGGAATGGTTTCGATGCCTTTTAAATAATTGAAAATGCCATAATGTTCGTTGGGGGAATGGATCGCATCGCTGTCAAGCCCAAAACCCATCAAAATAGTTTTGCTTTTCAATTCTTTTTCAAAAAGCGCCACAATTGGAATACTGCCACCCGATCTTTGAGGGATAGCATTTACGCCAAAAGTTTCAGTATAAGCCTTGTTGGCAGCCTTATATCCAATATTGTCGATAGGCGTCACGTATGGATGACCACCGTGATGCGGAGCTACTTTTACCTTTACAGATTTGGGCGCAATCTTATTGAAATGTTCTGAAAACAAGGCAGTGATCTCATCAGGATCCTGATCCGGTACCAATCGCATGGAAATTTTGGCATAAGCCTTACTGGCGATTACTGTTTTGGCACCTTCACCAATATAGCCGCCCCAGATTCCGTTCACATCAAGAGACGGTCTTATTGAATTTCTTTCGTTGGTTGTGTATCCAATCTCCCCATATACCTCATTAATGTCCAGTGCCTCTTTATAAGCCTGCAGGGAAAAAGGTGCTTTTGCCATTTCAGCCCTTTCTTTTGCAGAAGCTTCTACGACCCTGTCATAAAAACCGGGTATGGTGATGTGGTTATTATCATCGTGTAAGGAAGCGATCATTTTAGTCAATACATTGATTGGATTCGCCACTGCGCCCCCATATAAACCGGAATGCAAATCTCTATTGGGGCCTGTCACCTCAACCTCCACATAGCTTAAACCTCTTAGTCCGGTGGTTATGGAAGGCTGTTGATTGCTGATCATTCCAGTATCCGAAATCAGAATCACATCATTACGTAGTTTTTCCTGGTTTCTTTTGACAAACCAGCCGAGGCTTGGTGAACCTATTTCTTCCTCACCTTCAATCATGAATTTCACGTTACAAGGGAGTATACCTTGCTTTATCATGATTTCAAAAGCTTTGACGTGCATATACATTTGACCTTTGTCATCGCATGACCCGCGCGCAAAAATGGCGCCCTCAGGGTGAATTTTTGTTTTTTTGACAACGGGCTCAAAAGGAGGAGAATCCCATAAATCAATGGGGTCAGCCGGCTGAACGTCATAGTGGCCGTAAACCAAAATCGTGGGGAGATCCTTGTCAATTATATGTTCCGCAAAAACGATGGGATAACCTGGTGTTTCGCAAATCTCAACAAGATGGCAACCTGCATTTTCAAGCGATAATTTCACAGCTTCGGCAGTATTTAAAACATCCTGTTTAAAAGCTTTATCGGCACTTATGGACGGAAGTTTTAAAAGTTCGATCAATTCATTGATGAAACGATCTTTATTTTGGTCAATATATGATTTTATGCTTGACATTTTTTTCTTTAATTTTTAAGGCGAATCAAATATAGAAAAAAGAAAAGACCTATTTTTAATGTCTGCGAGAAACCCTTAGTTTATTTATTAATGAAAATAGTGAAGATGAAATCAAGAAGATCCTTTATTCAACAATCAGCCATAGGCGCTATGGCCTTGACAGTGGCACCTAACCTGGTTTTTGCCAGGACCGGTCAAAAAAGTAAAATTAATGTTGGACTCATTGGTGTTGGCTTAAGAGGCACCAATCATTTAAATAATCTGCTTTTGAGAGACGATGTAAATGTGACTGCCATATGCGATGTTGATCCGGAGAGAATAAAACTGAATCTGGACAAAATGGATGAGGCTGGATTTAAGAAGCCCGAGGTATTCGGCAAAAATGAATACGATTACAGAAACCTGATTGAATTAGAGAGTTTGGATGCCGTGATCATTGCCACACCCTGGTTGTGGCATACCCGTATGGCAAAAGACGCTATGCTGGCAGGGAAATATGCCGGGCTTGAGGTGTCGGCCGCGAATACGATGGAAGAGTGCTGGGACCTGGTGAATACCCATGAGCAGACGGGGACCCATTTGATGATACTGGAAAATGTTAATTACCGACGTGATGTGATGGCCGTGCTGAATATGGTTCGGCAAAACGTTTTTGGTGAAATGATGCATTTCAGATGCGGATATCAGCACGACCTTAGATTCGTAAAACTCAATGACGGGAAATCGGCCTATGGGAAAGGCGTGGAGTTTGGAGATAAGGGAATTTCGGAAGCCAAATGGCGGACACAGCATTCTTTATTAAGAAATGCTGACGTATACCCAACACATGGCGTTGGTCCTATTGCAGCGATGATAGATATCAACAGGGGTAATAGGTTTGTATCATTGACCTCACATGCGACCAAGAGCAGAGGCTTGCATAATT
>Ga0316197_10000472_pt1 | contig 27861 bp, 24 predicted proteins | sample OudBiesiAoxic_MG_FD_204939 | JGI IMG/M metagenome (GOLD analysis project Ga0316197, IMG submission 204939) | Coastal sediment microbial communities from Oude Bieten Haven, Netherlands - site A oxic | ecosystem: Environmental > Aquatic > Marine > Coastal > Sediment | place: Netherlands... | reverse complement strand
ATGCCATTTTTTTTAATCCTCCTAATAATTTGAATAAATGTTTCTACAAATTTAGAATATCATAATTCAAAAAAAAGTGCAAATAATTTCGTTAAAACATGTCCATAAAACCCACATTATCCGTAAATAGAACTTAAGGTCTTAAAGTTGACAACCACTCTAAATCTACATCTTCATCATAATCAATTCCATCTGCTTCAAAACCATTTAAATTCATAAAATATTTTTTGTATAATTTAAAATCGCATAACTCTTTGAAGTTCTCTTCTGTAATGTTTTTGTATATATTTACGCTTTCTTCTTGAATATCTTTATTTAATTCTAAAGAATCTGGCCTCATTCTACCTTGTGCATCGAAATTAGGAGAATCACCGTAGATCATATCCGCAAGAAGTCTATGAGTGTGTTCCATACACGGTTCTTCTTGTCCTTTTTCTGCCATAACTTTGAACAATACAGAAGCATATATAGAAAAACATGGAATAAAAGCACTAGCCTTTGTAGTGATTGCTCTATTGACAGCAGTATACACTTCTCCACCTAACTTCTCATTAACTAAAGCATTTAATTTTATAGCACTATTTTCCAAATGTTCTTTTGCTCTACCAATAGTTCCATCTCTATATACTGCACGAGTGATGTCTCCTCCAATATATGAATAAGCTACACTTTTAAAACCATCATTACAAACATCTTCATCTACTAAAGCATTTACCCAGTGGCTCCAATCTTCTCCACCCATAACTTTAATAGTATTTGAAATTTCTTCATCTGTAGCAGAGTCAACGCTCATATACTCAATTTCTTCTTTTTGAATATTTAATGTGTATCCACCAAACTCTTCATTTATAGGTTTGATACAAGATCTATGAACAACACCAGTGTCAGGATCTTGTCTTACTCCAGAAGCGACACTATATATTAGAAGATCTATCTTCCCTCCAAATTCCTTTTTTATATATTCAATAACTTCTTTTCTCATGTCATGGGAAAAAGCATCCCCAATAAAGTTTTTAGCAACTAAACCTTCTTTTTCTGCGGCTTCTTTAAACCAAATATTGTTATACCAACCAGCACTTCCAACTTTTTTTTCTGAACCTTCTTTTTCAAAAGAAACTCCAATGGTATCAGATTTACTTCCACCAAATGCTAATGAAATTCTAGTAGATAACCCATATCCTGAAGAAGCCCCTAAGATTAGTACCTTTTTAGCACCTTCATACTGCTTACTATTTTTTGCAATTTTAATTTGATCTTCAACTATTTTTTTACATCCCATGGGATGGCAGTTTAGAGCTAAACTTCCTCTTACTCTTGGTTTAATTATCATGTTTATTAAACACCTCCGTCTGATTAGTTTATCATAATATTTACTATATTTACAAGGTAATTTATATTATCTACCTTTATTAAATTACTGTTGTAATTTAATAATTATTGTTAATTTTGTAACTAAATTTTTATAAACTCTAACTTTTTTCTAAAATGGTTATTTTTGTTGAGTTTAAAGAAGTTTAATAACTACCTAATTATCGGGGAAAAACTTATTTACTAAAAGAAATAAGGGTACTAAGGCAATTCATTGATAAAATTAAAATATTTATAATTTTTATTTTGATTATGAAAAACTATATACTTTTATAGGAATATACAGGTATAATCAGTAAGGTATATTATAGGTATACACACAAATAATTATAAATCCTACCATATAATATAGATGAAAATTGCAACGAGGAGTTGGTAAAAATGAAATTAACTATAAAAATTTTTATACAGGGTATAAGAAAGCAGATTAGTCAAAGTAATAAATTAATCTTTAAAATATTGAAGTTGATCTTATTTACATTTGAAAATTATAAAAAAAGTAGATCTGATCTCTGGTCATCTGCACTGACATTTTATTCCCTTCTTACTATTGTACCTGTAATAGCCATAGCCTTTGTTATTACCAGGGGATTTGGAGTAGAAAAAATAATTAAAGATGAATTATACAAAACATTTTTTTTACAGGACGAAATTTTAGATCAAATCTTGATTTTTTCCCAAAGAACTTTAGAAAATACCAAGGGAGAACTAATAGCAGGAACAGGAATTTTGTTTTTAATCTGGTCGGTTATAAAGATATTTTCTGCAGTAGAAAAATCATTTAACGAAATATGGAAAGTACAAGAATCAAGAAGTTTTGTAAGAAAGCTAACTGATTATATGTCGTTGATCTTTTTATTTCCGTTAATTATAGTGTTATCTAATGGTCTCTCTGCAATCTTACAAGTTTTTATATTAAAGATACACCCAGAATTGATAGAGGTTTTAAATTTCATTCCACAGGTCCTTATCATAATATTCTTTACCCTTATATATTTAATTATTCCAAATACAAAGGTTAAATTATCTACAGCATTTATAGCAGGATTATTTTCAGGGATTGTATTTCAAATAACGCAATCTGCTTTTATCTATTTACAGGTTAGTTTATTAAACTATAATGCAATCTACGGAAGTTTTTCCCTCATACCTATTTTTATAATGTGGCAAAAGATAGTGTGGTTTATTGTCCTATTAGGAGCTCATTTGTCCTTTATCATACAGAATTCTTATAAGTATTCCTTTACTATAAATGAGATAAATTTAAATTTTTCCTCGAAAAGAGATATATCAATTGTATGTATATACCACCTTATAAAAAATTATGAGGAAAATAAACTTCCAATGAGTACCCATGAATTGTCCCATAAACTTGGTATAGCTATAGGAGTGACTCAGGATATACTCAATATGCTGGCAAAATTAAACTTTATAGTGGAGATAGTTACATCTAGTGATGAAAGAAAGTATAAACTCTCTAAAAATATAGAAATTATTTCTATTGGGTATATTATCTCTCAGATTACAGAGATAGGGCACAGCCAAAAGGTAGGAGATGAATCTAAGGAAATCTTAGAAAAAATAGATGAAGCTAGAAAAAACTTTCAATACGATCTATTATTAAAAGATATAGATATATCAACTACAGACTTATCATCATAACTTCAAGTTTTTGTTATTTTATAGAAATAAAACAAAAAAATACATCCTTGTTAACATTGACTTGGATGTGGTTTTTGTCCTATGTTATATAAAGTTAATTTTAGAGGAGTTAGTGTTATTTTATTCGTTTCTCAAAGCATCAATAGGATTTAATATAGATGCTTGTTTAGCCGGATAAACTCCGAAGATAAGACCAATTAAAGTTGAGATGATGACATCTACTAGAACTTGTCTCCCTTTTGTAAGATATTCTGGGAAAAGTAGGCACCCATAGGTGCTAGCCCAATTTTGTTCATAGCAGAATCTAGATATTAAAAAAGCTATCTACTAATTTAGCAGATAGCTATATTTTTAGTTATTAAAATATACGATAGTTTTGTGAAAATATATATAACAATGTGATGTAGCATCTCATTAATCAAAAAGCTACAGCAGTTTAATTTATTTCTTCAGCAAATATATTATCTATAATTTTTAATCCATCTATGGCAGCACTGGTTATCCCACCTGCATACCCTGCACCTTCACCAATTGGATACAATCCATTTGTACTGACAGATTCTCCTACATCGTTTCTAGTAATCTTCACTGGTGCAGAAGTTCTTGTCTCAGGCCCTATTAGGAGTGCTTCATTAGATACAAAATTAGGCATTTTTTTCCACTGATGGAAGGCTAACTTCATGTTTTTCTTTATTACATCAGGGAAAAAATCGTTTAAATTTTGAGATTTCATCCTCATAGGATAACTACTCTTAGGTAAAGAAGTCGATTTTTTATCCTTCATAAAGTCTACAACTCTCTGTGCTACTCCTCCATAATTCCCTACAGCATTATATGCGTCTTTTTCTAATTTTTCTTGATATTCCATTCCACTGAATAGATGATCACCAAATTCATTGGCTTTAATTCCTACTGCAATAGCTGAATTACTGAACTCTCCATCTCTTTTAGAATAACTCATCCCGTTGACCAAACTTGTATTTTTTTCAGAGGCAGCATTTACTATGACTCCTCCAGGACACATACAGAATGAAAATATACCTCTACTCTCTGATTTGTTGTTATGTGTCATACTGTATGTAGCAGCTTCTAGATTTTCATGATTAGCAAATTTTCCATATTGCATCTTGTCTATAGCTGCTCTAGGATGTTCTATCCTTGTTCCCATGGCAAATGGTTTATTTTCCATGAATACACCATTTTTATGAAGCATTCTATAGGTATCTCTAGCACTATGACCTATGGCTAAAATTAAGTGTTCTACCTCTATCTGTTCCTTGTTTCCATGAGATACTGTATCTACTCCTATTACTTTATTATCTTTTATAATGACATTTTCAACTAAAGTATCGAAATAGAATGTTCCTCCCATCTCTATTATCTTTGATCTTAGGTTTTTTGTTACAACTTTTAGGATATCAGTACCTATATGTGGTTTATAATCCCACATAATTTCTTTTTGAGCTCCTAATCCCACGAAAGTTTCAAATACATGGGTAATATATTCACTTTTTACACGGGTATTTAATTTTCCGTCAGAATAAGTCCCAGCTCCTCCTTCACCAAATTGAATATTAGAATTTATATCTAAATTATCATTTGCGTAGAAGTTGTCTATAGATTTGTCTCTCTCATCTACTTTTTTCCCACGTTCAAATATAATAGGGTTATATCCGTATTCACATAATCTAAGAGCTGCAAATAATCCTGCAGGCCCACTACCAATAACTCCTATAGGTCCAGTTAAATTCTTAGATCTTCTAGGCTTTATTAGGAGGGCCTTTGGTTTAGTTAGCCACTTATGACCTTCTAAATTTATATCTTTTTTTAAGGTTAACTCCAAATTATATAAAAATTTTATCTGAGTTTTTTTTCTAGAATCGATAGAACGTTTTATATATTCTATATGGACAACGTTAGATAGATCTATACCTTTTTTTATAAGTTCATTTTTTATAGCATGATCTTGATCTTTTTCTATAGGGATCATTATATTATTTATTACAGCTTTCATCTCTCACCTCTTAATTTAGTAATTCTTACTCATTATACCATAGGTAAATATCTTTCCCGATACTTTTCTTGATTCACAATTATTTAATTTATTCCTATTAAAACACAACTAGTTTAGCATTAAGCTAAAAAAAGGAGGAGTAATAGCTGCTTACAGCCATCACTCCTCCAATATTTATACTCTACATTATGATATTATAAGTTCAAAACTTTAAATGAATTCATTTCGCCACTTTTTAATATAAAAAATTATTATTCTCGTAGAGTGAATAGAAAAAGTAAGTTTCTTACTATTTAGATTTTATTGGCTCCACAAGATTAAACCAGAAATCAGGTTTTTCCAATGAGCCTAGGAAAGAATTTAAACCTTCCAAATTTTCTACGTTTGCCGAACCTAATTTTATCTCTTCTGTTAACGTTGTTTCTCCTAATATAATTTTATTTAAAGTTTCTCTCTTAATTTTTAGAGTCGTATTTGCACTCTTATTTAATCCTTCATATGAATTAAGTACTGAATTTTTAAGTGTCATAGAATAATTTTCATTGACGTCTGTTAACTTTACATTTATTATAAGATCTAAATCTGTAGCTTTTTCTGAATTTATTAGAACTGCCAGGTAATCCATAAGATTTGTCATTGGCAATGCTTCTACCATATCTTTACTAGCAGTATTTGGTGCAGGTGCTACCACTACACCATTTCTAAGTTCCTGTGCCCCTGTCAGAAAGTAAGCTCTCCATGTACCAGATTCAGATTGATATCCCAGCTGTTCCATTGCATCTGCTTCTAAGTATCTAGCTTGTTTATTCTCTGGATTAGCATATACTACATGGTTTAGTACTTCTACTACCCATCTATAGTCACCATTATCAAATGATTTTTTAGCCATCTTTAATACCTTATCTTCTCCACCCATATACTCTACATATCTAGTTGCAGCTTCTACAGTTGGTAGTTTATAAAGGTTCGAAGGTCTACCATTCCACCATGCTCCAAAGTATTTATCATATACAGCCTTTGATCCATGGTTAACAGTTCCATAGTATCCTCTGTTATAAAATTCATTTCCAATCTTAGCTGGAAGTTTTATCTTTTCTGCAATTTCAATTGGTCCATATCCTTGATTTGCAAGTCTTAAAGCTTGGTCATGGATGAATTTATATGCATCTCTTTGCCCCTCTAGATGTTGAACGATCTCTTCATTTCCCCAAGTTGGCCAGTGGTGTGGAGCAAACATAATTTCTGCTTTTTCACCGTATGTTTTAAGCATCTTATCTATAACTTTAGACCATTTTAAAGCATCTCTTGTTTGAGCTCCTCTAAGTGTGGATAGATTATGAAGTGTGTGGTTTACAACCTCTGCTGGGCAAAGTGCTTTATATTTTTCAATATAGTATACTAGCTCTGCTGGTGCTTCTGTTCCATTAGCTTCTAAGAAAGTTAAATCTAAACCATCCACTGTTATTACCTGTCCATCTTCTATAACCTTATGAGTTGGTTCAAGGATTGTAATTTCTCCTATAGATGTTGTCTGACCAAGACCTCCACCTACACTTCCTTGTTCATTTTTAGGTATTAGGTTTCCATACATATATGTCGCTCTTCTACTCATAGCATTTCCTGCCATTAAATTTTCAGACACTGACTCTTCAAAGAAGTGCTCAGGTGCAATAAATACAACTTTTCCTTTCTCTAAATCCTCCTTAGTGACTACTCCCTTTATTCCACCAAAGTGATCAACATGTGAATGGGTAACAATTACCCCAGTTATAGGAAGGTCCTCCAGGTGATCCTTTACTAATTTATAACTTGCTTTTGCAACTTCTACAGTTACGCATGGATCCATCACTATCCAACCCTTTTCCCCTCTAATAAATGTCATCTGAGATAGGTCAAATCCTCTTACTTGGTAGATACCAGGTACTACTTCAAATAAACCATGCTTTCTATTTAATTGTGACTGTCTCCATAGAGATGGATTAACTGTATCTGGAGCTATCTTTTCATTGGGCTCCCCCAAAAAATCCCACTGTTTAAAATCCCAGACTACATTTCCATTGGCATCAAGGATTTGATCATCAGGCCATGTAGCAATAAACCCTCTAGAAACCGCTTTATAATCTGCTGTATTAGTAAAATCAAGCTCTTCGTATACCTTAGCATTTGCCATAGCAGTGAACTCTGTGGCTCCCTTTTTCTGTACTGTACTAACTTCCTTTGGTGCTATAATTCCTGTACATCCTGTTAGGAGTATAGTGCATACAGCTAAACCTAATTTAATCCTATTAATTTGTTTCATCTAATTCCTCCCTTTATATTATTTTGTTTTTAAAATATACTCTAAAAAATCATAGTTTCCTTTAATATGGAATTTCATGACCACAAGCTTTACAGTCGTGTATATTGAGGGAATCTAAATTGTAAACTAGACACTAAAAAAGTGTCAAAGTTTATCTAGTTGTGGATTAGGTTAAGCTTCCACATAATAATAAAAAGGCCCATGATTTTCACTGGGCCTTTTTGGATAATATATATACTATAGAAATTTCAATAAACTTACTTATTTTCTTCTCTTAATAACTATATCTGAAATTACCATCTTATCATTAAGACTTATGTTGAGGATCTCTTGGGCAACATCTTCAGCTTTCATAAATGTTAAAAAATCATATCCTGAATCAATATCGTCCCAGAATGGAGTATTCATCCCTCCTGGATATACTATAATGATTTCTATATTTCCACCACTGATCTCTTCTCTTACGGATTCAAGGAATCCCTTTGCCCCCCATTTGGCAGAACAATATATAGTTTCATTTTTCTTTCCTGTTAATGCAGCAGTAGATAAAATATTGATGATTTTACACTTTTGTTTCGAGGCCTTCATGTGCGTTATAGCCCTTGAAGTCATGTTAATCAGCCCAACTAGGTTAGACTTTAGGATAGAACTTATATGATCTTCTGTTAGCTCTTCTACACTTCCAAAGAATCCTTTCCCTGCATTATTATATAGATGTTCTATCTCAATATCATCTGTTTTTAAATCCAAAAAGAATTTATCTACTTCAGATAGATTAGAAATATCAATTTTAACTCCTATAATCTTTACATCACAAGAAATCACTTTCAATTCTTTGACTGAATTATTCAGTTTTTTCTCATCTCTACCCATTATTATGACGTTTTTTCCTATTTTTATTAACTTTTTTGCCAGTTCATAACCAAGTCCTGAACTTCCACCTGTTATTAATGAATATATCATCGAGCCACCATCCTTTTGTTATTATTAAATTTCTTTATCACAATTCACAGTTATAACAATTTTCCCTTTAACCTGCCCTTCTCCAAAATACTGAAGAGCTTCAGCAACCTTATCTAACGGGTAGTACCTGTCTATAATAGGTACTATTTTACCAGCTTCGAAAAGCTCTTTTATAAAATCTAAACCTTGGTTTGGTTTATGAAGCAGAACCCCCATTTTTTTACTTTCGGTAATTGAAATCAATGGCCCCAATAATAGTAGTTTCAATATACTAAGAGATCCTCCTACCATGACAAAGATTCCTTTAGGACTTAAAGCACGCTTGTAATCTAAAATAGTTCGATATGCCGCAACATCAATAATTCTGTCGTAACATAGCCCATTTTTGGTGAAATCTTCTTTCGTATAGTCAATTACACAATCTGCACCAAGTGAGCTCACCGTGTTCAATTTATCCGTATTATCTACGCCAGTCACTTCAGCTCCCATGGATTTAGCAATCTGTACCCCAAACGTACCAACACCGCCTCCTGCACCATTGAACAAAACTTTTTCTCCCGGGCGAACATCTCCTTTATAGCGAAGACTCTGCAGTGCTAAAAGCCCTGCTTGGGGAATGGCAGCAGCTTGCTCAAAAGTCATATTGGCCGATTTTAACGCCAGTGCATTTTCACACGCACATACATACTCAGCAAAACCGCCCCACCCACATTTAGATAGATCTCCAAAAACCTCATCTCCCAACTTTAATAGTTTTACGTTTTTGCCAACTGCTTCAACCCGTCCGGCTATATCACATCCTAATATCTTTATTTTGGTTGGTTTAAAAAGTCCGACCATTAAACGGTTCACGAAGGGCTTACCCATCAAAATTTCCCAGTCCCAAGAATTTATAGATACCGCAAAATTTTTTATCAAGACTTCATTATCCTTTGGTTTTGGCTTTTCGACTTCTTTCAGTTCTAAAAAATTAGGTGATCCATACTTTGTAAGTACAATTGCCTTCATGAACTTCCTCCTTGCTTACCTTTGATCGGGTTATTTCGCTCCCTAATCCACAGCGATTTAACCGTTAAATTTTATTATTATGATCCATAGTTATAACAACATTTCCTGTTTTTTGACCTTTTTCAACATACTTATATGCCTCAATTATTTTTTCAAATGGAAACTTTCTATCTATCACTGTCTTGAATTTATTCTGTTCCATAAGATCTTTGATTAATAATAAACTTCTTCTGACATCTGTAGGCATTGGAAATATAGTTTTTTTGTTTCCAATCATTGATTTTATAATAGGTGTTATGAGAGGTAATAAAATGTTTTGAGCCATATAACCTAAATCTGAAGACGCATAAACTCCTCCAGGTTGTAATAGATGCCTACACTTAAAAAATGAACTTTTACCAACAGTATCAAAAATAAAATCATATTTTTGTAGATCTTTTGTGAAGTCTTCTTTTGTGTAATCAAACACTTTATTGGCTCCTAGTGATTTGACTAACTCAATATTTTCAGTGGAACATACTGCAGTGACATTCACATCAAAATATTTTAAAAGTTGAACTGCTGCCGAACCAATAGCTCCTGTTGCTCCATTAACGAGAACATCTTGTCCTTTATTAAGATCTACCTTATTGATAAAATTATAAGCATAATGAGCACCTTCAGAACTGGCTGCTGCTTCCTCGTAAGATATATTTTCTGGTATTATCACGACGTTTTCTTCTTTTATTGTCATATATGGGGCATGAGATTTTGAGCCACAATCATCAAATCCAAAAACTCTGTCTCCTACTCTTAGAGATGATACACTTTTACCAATAGCTTCAATTTTTCCAGCAAATTCAGTCCCAGGAATTTGTTTTTTGGGCTTTAGTAGTCCTGTAACTATTCTTGAAAAAAATGGTATTGCTCTAATCGTTGCACAATCTGTTCTATTTACTGTAGTCGCATATATTTTTATCAATAATTCATCGTCCTTGGGAATAGGTTTTTCAATTTCCTTAAACTGAAGTACATTGGGTGATCCGTATTTTGTGTATATGATTGCTTTCATAAGTTTCCTCCTAATTTACTTTAATACAGTAAGTAAAACATCAATATAAATTTACCTCTTTTTTAGCCTTTTTCCTCCCAGGTGAAGTTTTGTCAATTATACTCCACTATAGTTATTGAGATATTTATATCAAACTTAAAATTGAAAAGAAAAGAGAACTGTAGTAAAATTTCTATTATAAAGTAAAAATATATATTATTGGAAATAGAAAAACGGAGGGATAATGAAAGCTACTAATCAAGAATATATAGATGTACTGGCTGAAGAATTAGATAGAGGAAAATTAGTTGTATTTGTTGGTGCAGGGATTTCAATGGGATCTGGTCTCCCTAGTTGGAGTAAACTAGTTGAAAAATACAGTGATCGATTAAATTTAGGAGATAGAAAAGAAGATAAAGAATATACTTCAGAAGAAATGTTAATTATTCCAGAGATTTTTCATGAAAAATTTGGAAAAATTAAATATTATGAGGTATTAGATGAAATATTTGGAAAAAAAATGAAACCGAATAAAATTCATGAAAAATTAGATAATTTATCTCCAAACTATATAATAACAACTAATTATGATTCATTAGTTGAAGATCAATTAAATGAAACTTATACCTATGATGTAATTGTAAAAGAAGAAGAGTTAGCATATTCTCAATCCAATAAAATGATTATAAAGATGCATGGAGATTTAAAAAGTAAAAATATTGTATTGAAAAAAAGTGATTATGATAACTATGAAAAAGAAAGACCATTAATTACCACTTTTGTAAAAAGCCTGTTTACAACTAATACTGTACTTTTTATAGGATACTCATTAAATGATCTAAATGTAAAAGGTATAATGAATTGGATAAGTGAGATCTTAAAAGATGATTTTAGAAGAGTTTACCTTGCTGATTTATCAGAACCAAATCTATTAAATGAGTATCAAAATGAACAAAATAAATTAGTTAATAGAATTTTTTTAGGAGATGGTCATGAAAAAAATAAAGGAAAATTAATAGCTAATTTTTTAGAAAAAATCAGTGAATCTAAAGAAAAAATTAATGAAAATTTAAAGGGTCGATTTTATGAAAATTTAAACTACCTTACAGATAATCAATTTAAAAAAATTATAGGGGATCCTATAGCACAAGTTGAATGGTTTGAAGATGATAAAGTTTCATCTGTTTTAGAAAAAAAATTTGTTTTGAAGGAATTAAATGAAATTAATGATGAAAATATAATAATAGCAGCTAAATCTAATATTATAAAAATACAAAAACAAACTTTAATTGAAGAAAACTTAGAAAAAGAAGATATAAACATTACAAATAAGTATAATAAGGAGATTTTAAATAAACTAAAAATAGAAAGAAAAGTTGAAAATAAGGTTGTTAAAAACTTATTTAAATTTGATTATGAAGCAATAGAAAAAATAATGGAAGATAATGAAATAAATAATATTCAATTACTATCTTATTTTTACGTTCTTAAAGGTAATTATGACTTAGCCAAAGAAAAGTTAAAAGAAAGTATTGAAAAAGAAGTAGAAATAGATATCAAATTATGGAATTCCTACATTATATCTAATATAGAAAAATCAGAAAAAAATCAATGGGAAAATTATCATAATAAAAATAAAAAATATTATGATATTGATTTAAAAAAAGAATATCATAAAGTGTTTAAAAATATATATACAGATTTATATGAGGAGATGTTTAATAATATAACGTTAAATCAATTTAGAGATAAGATAAATGATTTATACGAAGAAACAAGAACAGGGAAGGGGACTTCATATGGTGGATGGACTCCTGTGCAAAAATCACAAATGTTAATAAGAGATTTTTTTAATTACTGTTTTTTTAACGGTCTTATTTTTACAGTATATAACGAAACTAGAGAAATTTTGAAAGAATATTTAGAAATTATATTAATTAGTTATTCGTATAAAGAATCTAATGATGCCTTTATTTTATTAGGGGCTCCTAATAAAATAAAAAAAATAGATTATTTATCTATTTATGTAATGCTTCAGGTTTCAGAAAAATATCTAAGAGTATTATTTGAAGAATATAAAATAAAAGAAATAGTTTTAGATGATGAAAGTCTAGAAACTTTTGTAGTGGCTTTAAAAAATTATTTAATGATAGCTAAGGGTGAATTACCTTCTAATATTTTTATTATTTTAAATAAATTAAAGTTAGACTTAAAAGAAATATTAGAAGTGTTAGCAATTATTAGTGATGAAAATGTTTTGAATAATTTAAATAATGATAGTATTAAATTATTTTATCAATTTATTAATAAGTATGCAAAAATAATACCTAAAGAAAATTTTAATGATTTAATCTTAAAAATTTTAAAAATAAAAAATCGATGGTTAGATTATTGTGGGGAAATCTTTACAGGGGTATTAGCATATCATGGCTATGAAAAAAAAATAAAAATAAGCGATTATTATATTATAGAAATTTTTCTTAAAAATAATAATCTTGATAAAAATTTAAAGATGAAATTAAATTTTACACAGATTGCCGAAAAGGATTTTACAAGCAAGACTCTATCTGAATCATTAAAATCATTAGATGAAAAATTTGATATATCAATTTATATGAGATTATTAGAATTAAAATTAATCAATTGTGATAAAAAATATGAAAATAAGATTATTGAGAAATTAAATAATAAATTTATTAAAGATCAAGAGAAATTTATATTAGCTAACAGTTATAATTATGTGATATTAATCTCCCATATTATTTCTTTAAACTTTAATAATTTGTCTTCAGTAGATTTTAAAAAAAAATTGAAAAAATTAAATAATCAAACATTAGATAAATGTTTAAAAAAACAAAATTATTTTAACCTTTGGTATTATATTTTAGAACCTGAAAAATTTGATGTTTCAAAGTTTGAAATTAAAGATTTTGAAATGTTAAGGGAACAAGGATTAATAGGACTTTTAAAAAAGGATCATACTAAACAAATTTATGATTTATTAAAAAAACACTTAGAAGAAAAGTATGAAGATCGATTTTTAAGTGCTTTACTAAATTTTGAAGAAAAAAAATAAAATGACCACGAGGTCCACAAATAATTGTGGGCCTTTTTAGTTGATATCTTCTTTTGAAACTGTTATTATATAAGGAGAATATATATAGGAGATAGATTAAGAAATAAAGGATTTTTTCTTGAATTATAGAATAATATAAAAATTATAATATTTTAGGAGGGATCATATGAAAATATATATTTTATTGATGTCATTATTGTTTACAGCTTGTGTTTCCAATAGCCCTAGGACAAATACTTCTACAAAAACTAATAAAAGTTTAGCAGTTATAGTGAATGAACAAGGGGTAGAATTTAAGAAGTTGCAAGAAGAGAATAAAGAAATAAAGAAAGATGTAGAAAATTTAAATAAAAGGATCCAAAGAGTAGAGGAATTTTATGAGTTAAATTAAGGAGGACCAATGAAGAAAGTTTTTATTATAGGGTTTATACTCTTGGGGATGACAGCTCAAGGAGAAATGGGGTTAAATATTCAACAAAATCAAAATATTTTAGATAATATTAAATTAGAAAATACCCAACTCAGAGACGAGGTGAAAAGGTTGACTTTAGTTCTAGAGAGACTAGAAATAAATTTAGCCAAGGAAGTAAAATTTGAAGATTTAGGAGTAGAAATAAGAAGAGATATAGAAAGTTTTACTTTAAAGATAGAAAGTGAAGATCTTAGTCAAGGAAAGTACAAGAAGATATTAGATAACTTTATAGAGACAATTAAATATGATTCTAAAGACCCTATTATTTTAAAAGGAACTAAGATAAATACCAACTTTTTAAGTTCTTATTTTGCTACCAAGGGAATTGATCCTGTTAGAATAACCTCAGAAATCGAAGATAATAATGATGCAGTATCAGACAAAACAGAGAGCAAGACAGTCGAAACAAAAATAATATTGAAAAAAAAAGAGAATTAGATTCTCTTTTTTTTATTGTTTTTATTGATGTAGGGGCCTAGAACTAGAAAAAAATAAAAAAATAAAAAAATAAAAAAAAGAAAAATAAAAAAAATAGGTATAGTTAAGATAGGAGTTATTAAATATAGGAGGTAGTAGTTATGAAAAAAATATTATTTGGACTTTTAATAGTTGGAGCTCTTTCAGCTTGTTCAAGCTCAGAGGAAAAGGTAGATATCCCTACGCAAGTTCAGACACTAAATGAAACTGTATCTACTCAAGTACAAGAATATGAGTCATTAAAAGCAGAGACTGAAGAACTCAAGATGCAAGTGCAAGAATTAAATAATTCAATCAATGAAACTAAAAATTAGGAGGAATGTTATGAAAAAAATATTATTTGGACTTATGATAGTTGGAGCTCTTTCAGCTTGTTCAAGCTCAGAAGAAAAGGTAGATATCCCTACGCAAGTACAAACGTTAAATGAAACTGTATCTACTCAAGTACAAGAATATGAGTCATTAAAAGCAGAGACTGAAGAACTTAAGATGCAAGTGCAAGAATTAAATAATTCAATCAATGAAACTAAAAATTAGGAGGAATGTTATGAAAAAAATATTATTAGGATTTTTAATAGTAGCGGCTCTTTCAGCTTGTTCAAGCTCAGAGGAAAAGGTAGATATCCCTACGCAAGTTCAAACACTAAATGAAACTGTAGAGATGAATGCTACTACTCTAACAGACATTAAATATGAAAATGAAGAGATCAAAGCTCAATTAACAGAAGGGCAACAAAAAGCTGCTATGATGGCAGAGCATATGAAGATGGTAGAGGCATTTGAAGGAACAGGTGTAACTGCAACTGCAATGGATAATGGATTACATCTTACTCTTCCAGGAGATGCAGCTTTTAAATCAAGTAAAGCAGTATTAAATGAGAGTATGAAAACAATATTAGATCCAATTGCTGAAACTTTAATGACTTATCCTGCAACAGATGTTATGATCAAAGGTCATACAGACAGCTCAGGACCTGAAGAATTCAATCAAAAATTATCAGAAGACAGAGCTATGGCAGTTTCTACTTATTTAATGGATAAGGGAATAGATTCTTCTAGAATAGAAAGTGTGGGAGTCGGAAGTTCTGAACCTGTAGATGATAACGATACTAGAGATGGGAAAATGGCAAATAGAAGAGTTGACTTAACAATTACATATTAACGATCTCTAAAGCGTCTCAAATTTAGTGTAAATTAATTTTAAACCTTCTTAGTTGGTAGAGTATAATCTATTAAACTAAGGAGGTTTTTTTATGGCTAAGAAAATCAACAAGATTAAGAAATATTTTTCCTATAGATCAGTCATTAATGAAATCATTGTATTTATCAAGTGGAAATATAACAAAAACAGTAAAAAAAAGGGTACCATTTAAGATACCCTGTCAGCTAAGAATGTAATTTACACGTAATTTGGGATAGGCCCTGTTCCTATACTAAAATTATAAATAGCCGATTTTTATCCAAGTGTTGCAACCATAATTGCCTTTATTGTATGTAATCTATTTTCTGCTTGTTTAAATACGATAGATTTACTTCCTTCAAAGATTTCATCTGTAACTTCCATCTCTTGAATACCAAATTTTTTCAAGATATCTTTTCCTACAACTGTCTTTTGGTCGTGAAATGATGGAAGGCAATGTAAGAAGATGGAATTTTTTGCAGTCATATCCATAACATTTTTATTTACTTGATATGGAAGTAATTTTTTTATTCTTTCCTTCCAAACTTCTTGATCCTCTCCCATAGATACCCAGACATCTGTATAGACTACATCTATATCACTTACACCTTCTTCCAAAGAATCTGTAAAGGTAAGTTTTGCACCTGTAGTTTCAGCAATTTTTTGAGCTTTTTTTATTAAATCTTCTTTTGGGAAAAGGTCTTGAGGAGCTACAATTTTAAAATCCATGCCGACCATAGCAGCACCTATCATAAGAGAATTTCCCATGTTATTTCTTCCATCTCCAAGGTATGCCATCTTTATTCCTTCTAATTTACCAAATTTTTCTTTAATAGTTAAAAAATCTGCCAATATTTGTGTGGGGTGAAACTCATCGGTAAGACCATTCCATACAGGCACACCTGCAAATTCCCCCAATATCTCTACAGTCTCTTGGGCATATCCTCTATATTGTATACCATCATAAAAACCACCTAGAATTCTAGCAGTATCCTTTATAGATTCCTTCTTTCCAATTTGACTTCCAGAAGGTCCTAAATATGTTATATTAGCGCCTTGATCCATAGCTCCCACTTCAAATGCACATCTAGTTCTAGTAGAATCCTTTTCAAAGATAAGAACGATATTTTTTCCCAAAAGATATTTTTTTTCCGTCCCTTCCTTTTTATCCTTCTTTAACTTAGCTGAAAGCTCCAGAAGATAGTTAAACTCCTCTGTAGTGTAATCCAATAACTTTAAAAAATTTTTATTTTTTATCATTTTTCCCCCTTAAATCCCTGAAATATATTTTTTAATACGATATAAAGTTCTTCAATCTCCGTTTCTTCCACATTTAGAGGTGGGATAATTCTCACTACATTATCTCCAGCTCCAACTAAAAGTACATTATTTTTCATTGCATATTTTATAAAGTTACTAGGATTTTCATTTAATTTTAATCCCTGTAAGAGTCCAATTCCTCTCACCTCTTCTATAAGGTCAAACTCCTCCTTTAAAAGTTCTAATTTCCCCTTTAAAAGTTCTGTTTTTTTATCTACTGTATCGAGGATACCCTTATCAACAAGTTCTATTAAAACAGTATTTCCAATAGCACAAGCAAATGCATTTCCCCCAAAGGTAGTCCCGTGATCTCCAGGAACAAAAACGTCAGCTTTTTCATTGACAAGAACTGCTCCTATAGGGATTCCTCCTCCAAGCCCCTTTGCCATACACACCACATCAGGGATAACTCCAAATTTTTCATAGGCAAAGAAACTTCCACTTCTACCTACTCCACATTGAATTTCATCAAAAATAAGTAAACAATTCCATTTATCACAAAGTTCTCTTAATTTTTTTAAAAATTTAATCTCAGCTTTTATTAGGCCAGCTTCCCCTTGGATGGGTTCAACTATGATTGCACAAGCCCCAGACATCTTTTTAATGATATCATTGATATTATTAAATTCACATTGCTCGGTTCCACCTATTAAGGGTTTAAATTCATTTTGATATTTAGACTGTCCTGTCACAGAAAGAGCTCCCATAGTTCTTCCATGGAAAGAATTTTTCATATATATAATTTTACTTTTCCCGTGAGCTTTTACATTCCCATATTTTCTAGCTATTTTTAGGGCAGCTTCCACAGCTTCGGTTCCGCTGTTACAAAAGAATACCTTATCATGATTACTTAATCCCACTAGTTTTTTAGCAAATTCATATTGTTCGGTAGTATGGTAAAGATTCGAGATGTGAAGTAATTTTTCACTTTGTTTTTTTATAGTCTTTATTATTTCAGGGTGGCAATGACCCAGTGAATTTACAGCTATTCCAGATACAAGATCCAGATATTCGTTATCTGCTTCATCATATAGCTTCATACCCTTTCCCAAAATAAAAACTTTATCGGGTCTATTATAAGTATTTATTAACATTTTCTCCTCCTTTATTTTTTATTATATATCTTTATAATTAGCCATTGAACTTTCGCGATGGTGCACGCATTAAAAATCTTAAGGGTTTGCCCGCCAACGGCGGGCAAACAGCTATAATTTTTCTTTAAAATCATCCAAATATTTTATTTTAAATAGAATTTTAAAGAAAATAAGAATTACATTTTAATATTATTGCGGGCTTTAGAAGCACAAAACACCAGTCAGTTATTTACAATCATAGTTCCAATACCATCTTTGGTGAATAATTCCATCAAGATACTGTGTTCCTTTTCACCGTTTAAAATATGCACCTTTTCCACACCGTTTTTTAAGGCAGATAAACATGATTCTACTTTGGGGATCATTCCGCCACAGATAGTTTTATCTTGAATAAGTTGATCAATCTCTAGAATATCAATCTCCTTTATCAAACTATTCTTATCCTCTATATCTCTATAAAGACCATCTATATCGGTCATTAATATAAGTTTGGTAGCCTTTAGAGCACTAGCTATATCCCCTGCCACATAATCGGCATTTATATTGTAGGTATTACCATCCTTATCTGTTCCTAGGGGTGCTATTACGGGTATTATACCTGCTTCCAAAAGATTATTTATGATACCCGTATCTATTTTTTTTACCTGGCCCACATAGCCTAGATCTATTTGTTCTCCATCGATATTTACATATTTTTTTTCTGCCATGATCATATTACTGTCTTTACCTGTAATCCCCACAGCATTAGTATTATTTTTATTTAAAAGAGATACTATCTCCTTGTTGACCCTCCCACCAAGAACCATCTCTACAATATCTATTGTTTCCTTATCAGTAACTCTATTCCCCATCTTAAATTCAGATTTTTTATTCAATTTATAGAGCATCTCATTTATTGCTGGTCCGCCACCATGTACAACTACTGGAAGCATCCCTACATATTTTAACAGCGCTATATCCCTTATGACTTTTTCCTTGGTTTCTTCATCTTTCATGGCATTTCCACCGTACTTTATAACCACTATTTTCCCATGAAACTCCATTATGTAGGAAAGTGCCTGAGACAATATCTTAACGTCTTCCATTTCTTTGCCTCCCTTTAAGTTCTATATGCCCCATTAATTTTTACATAATCATAGGTTAAGTCACAACCCCAGGCTGTAGCTGAATACTGACCGTCTTTTAAATCAATTTCTACTTTAACTTCTGGTTTAAGTAAGATTTCTTTAGCTTTATCTACATCAAACTTTATTCCCATACCATCTTTAGCTATTTGAACTTTTTCCCCTTTACTAAAAAATGAAATATCTATATTGTTGGGATTAAATTTAGCATCTGAATAACCCACTGCACAAAGGATTCTTCCCCAATTTGCATCGGCACCAAAGAAAGCACACTTAGTAAGATTTGATCTGATAACTGATTTTGCAGATATTCGAGCATCATCTAAAGTTTGGGCATTTTTTACCTCTACCTCTATAAGTTTCGTAGCACCTTCCCCATCTTTAGCTATCAATTTAGCCAATTCTATATTGATATAGATTAAGATTTCTTTGAATTTTTCAAAATTTTCTCCAACAGTTTCAATCTTTTTATTATATGCTAATCCATTGGCTATAACCATAGCCATATCATTGGTACTGGTATCCCCATCTACAGAGATCATATTATAAGACATATCCACACTGTCTTTAAATGCTAGGTCCAACATCTTTTTACTGATATTTAGATCTGTAACCAAGGTTGAAAGAATAGTCCCCATATTAGGGTGAACCATTCCAGACCCTTTGGCTATCCCAGCTAATGTTATCTCTTTACCATCTATCTCAAAGGAAACAGCAATTTTCTTTTCCGATGTATCTGTAGTTAACATGGCTATAGCTGCATCGTGACCTCCTTGGGCAGATAGATTTTCACATCCTTTTTTGATGGCAAAATCTATTTTTTCCATGTCTAACTGTACACCTATGATTCCAGTTGATTGTATTATCACCTCTTCTTTGGCTACTCCCAATATATTGGCAGTAAGTTGAGCCATAGTATTGGCATCTTCTAATCCTTTTTTACCAGTACAAGCATTGGCATTTCCACTGTTTACAACCACTACCTTGGTGATAGGATTTTGAATATGTTCCATATTCATCACTATGGGGGCTGCTTTTACCTTGTTTTTTGTAAATACAGCCGAGGCTACAGGTTCTCCTTCTGAATGAATAACACAAAGATCCTTTTTACTACTTCTTTTAAGGCCGCCTGATACTCCACTAGCAGTTATTCCATTGACATCTGTTATAGTTTTTCCTAGAAGTAATTTCATGATTTACCATTCTCCTTTAAATAAATTGTTATTGATAATAATAGCTTTAACAGGACATCTTATATATTGCATATTTTTAAATTCTGATAACTCCTTTTTTTTTCTGATACCCATATTTTTATTCTTAATTTTATCTTTATCTTTATCTTCACCCATTGTAGAAACTTTAGTCACCTTATCCCCCTTTTGTTTTAAGTCAATTTAAGGAAAGACAGAGATAAAATCTATCGATTTGGTTTCTTCAAATCCAAACATTACATTCATATTTTGTATAGCCTGACCTGCTGCCCCCTTCATAAGGTTATCTATGGCCGATATAATTATGACTCTTCCCGTTCTTTTGTCCACTCTTACAGAGATATCACAATAATTACTTCCCTTTACCCACCTTGTTTCAGGTAAGGTATCTTTGATTCTTATAAATTTATCCCCCTGATACTCATCTAAATATATCTTTTTTAAATCTTCTTCTTCGATATTTTCTTTAAGTTTTGCATAGATAACTGATAAGATCCCCCTATTCATAGGTACTAGATGGGGAGTGAATGTAAGAATCACTTCTTTTTTACTAATTTTACTAACTTCTTGTTCTATCTCCGGTGTATGTCTATGCGTTCCTATGGCATAAGCCTTTATAGATTCACTACATTCACACATAAGACTAGGGATTGAGGCACTTCTACCAGCACCACTTACTCCGGATTTTGCATCTATGATAATGGATTCTGTGTCGATAAGATTATTTTTTAAAAGTGGGATTAGTCCTAATAAACTAGCTGTGGGATAGCAGCCTGGATTTGCTACAAGGTTTCTATTAGCTATCTTTTCTCTATTTAATTCAGTAAGCCCATACACAGCTTGGGGTAATATATCCTTTCCTTTGCAGGGAACCTTATACCATTCTTCATAGATTTCGTGGTCATTTAGACGAAAATCTGCTCCTAGATCGATTACCTTCACCCCCATATCCAAAGCTTTTTTTGTAACTTCAAAGGCTTTTCCATGGGGTAGAGCTATAAAGAGAAGATCTATTTTACTCAGATTTTTCTTCACCTCCTCATTAGAAATACACATCTTATTAAATTCATGGGAGTAATTTTCATATATGGCAGAAAACTCCTGCCCACCATAACTATGAGATGCAATAAATTTTATTTTTATCTGGGAATGGGTCCTCAATAGCCCTAAAAGTTGTTGACCTGCGTAACCTGTCGCTCCTAATATTCCGATATTTTTCATCTGTTTTCTACCTCCAATTTACAAACTTATTTTGTTTTAAATCACTCTTTTTTCCTGTTTTCTCCTATTTTTTTGTATAAAAAATGAGCCTACCAAAATTTGGCAGACTCCTAGGAATCAACAAAAATCTTATCGGTTATAAAAAAATATTAAATTATATGATTTGCTTCTCCTAATTTTTTTCCTTAGCATCTGTGTTCCTCCTATAAATATTTCTTTAAATTTTTACAAATAAAAACCCGGTATAAGCTTTCTAAACGGGCTCCTACCAGGTTCTCCTTAAAACAAAAGCCAGCAATATTCATTGCTGGCCTGTTAATAAACTTTTTATATACTCATTGGAAGTATCAATTTTCCAAATCTTTGCACAAAAAATTATCAGATTAATCAAGCCATTTTAGAATGGTAGGGTTTATTGGGTTTCTTTTCCTTATCCTACTGCTCCTGATTAACATAACGATTCCTCCCTGTGATTTATTTCTTCTCTTTTTTATTTGAGATAATCCTAACAGATATTATTTGATTATGTCAATCTTTTTTTATTTTTTTTTATTACTTAGTAAATTATACACGAAAGAGTGTGATCAAAATTATTCCTATTTGAATGCAATATCACGTTGCTTTTTCACAAGTTTATATGTTATTATTTTATTAAAATAATAACATATAAACTAAAAAATGGGAGGATACAGTGTTTGACTATCATATTCATTCGGAATTTTCCGATGATTCAACGGAAAAAATGATAAATATCGTGGAGGAAGCGATAAAAAAAGGTGGGGAAAAGTTATGCTTTACAGAACATAAAGAGTTTAATTACCCCGATGAAAGTATTAAATTTAATTTAGATTATGAATCATATAAAAAAGAATTTGAAAGAATAAAATCTATCTATGGAAAGACGATAGAGCTTTATATGGGTGTAGAGATCGGAATACAGGTAGGAGAAAAAAATATACAGGAGATAATCAAGTATACAAAAGAACATAAGTTTGATTTTATTTTAGCATCTGCTCATTGTTTAGAAGGAGTGGGTTTGTATGGTATGGACCCTAAAGTGAAAGATTTAGATGACCTTTTTTCAAAATATTTTCGTGAGATGTTAGATGTTTTTAAGTATTTTAAAGATTATGATGTAGTGGGTCATATAGACTTAATAAGAAGGTACTTTTTAGAGGCCCAAACTCATGAATTAAAAGGGTCTAAAGAGGTATTAAGGGAACTTTTTACCCATATAATACAAGATGGAAAGGGAATAGAGATAAATACAGGTGGACTTTTTTATGATTCTGCTAATATAAATCCTACCTTGGATATAATTAAATTTTATAGGGAGATGGGAGGGACAATAATTACTGTAGGAAGTGACTCCCATATAGCCGAAAGAGTCCTAACTAACTATGAAAAAGCTATAGATTATTTAAGACGTGCAGGATTTGAATATGTGACTACTTTTGAGAATAGAAAAAAGACATTTCATAAAATTTAAAAAATAAAAGTATGCAAAAGATTAAAGTTATGCTAGAATGATTCAAATAAAAATATATCTTAGGAGGAAAAAAATGTTTAATCAAATGTTTACTAATAGGCATCATCATCACTGCTAACAGGGTTTGTATTCTTTTAAGATACAGATCCATTTCGTTTAACGAAAATTTAGGGTCTGTATCTGGAGTGATGATAAAACATTTCTTAAAACTGAGAATTTTTAAGAGCCTCTAGATACTAAATGTATCTAGGGGCTCTTTTTTTTATAAAAATTTAAGAAAAGAAAATGGAGGGAACTATGAAAAACTACAGAAAAGAAGAAGAATTTGTCATGGATTTTGAAAAAATATTTGAGTCGTATGGATATGAAAAAATTAGACTAAATACATTTGAGAAGTATGATACATACTTTGCAAACAAAGACATAATAAATGAAGGGAATCTCCTAAAAATAATGAATCCAAAGGGTGATCTCTATGTGTTGAGACCGGATATGACTTTACCAGTAGTAAAGTATTTTTCCGAGCAACAGACACAAAGTGGAAAATTTTACTATAACGACAGTGTATTTCGTGTAGATAAAAATGGATTGGAATTCAATGAGAGAAAACAAGTGGGAATAGAATATTTAGGAGGAGAAAATCTCCTATCAGATGTAGAGGTTTTAGATCTTGCCATACAATCATTGGAAAAACTAGACCAAAATTCTCTTTTATGTATCTCTAACACGAAATTTATTAAAGAGATGGTAAATTATGTAACAGATATAGAAGAGGAAAAAGAATGTATACTTGAGTATCTCTATCGAAGAAGTAGTAATCTTGAAAATTACTTAAAAAAGATTGGGATAGAGGAGGAAAAAATAACTAAACTTCTAAAGTTAAATCGACTTTTTGGAAATTTTGAAAAGGTAAAAAAGACTCTTTATGAAATAGCAGTAACTGATAAACAAAAAAAAATACTAAAAGGTCTAGAAACGGTTCTAAAGGCTCTGGGGAAAAAATATCCCCAAGAGAAGATAGAAATAGACTTTTCAATAAGTGTTGCACTGCAGTACTATAACGGTCTAATCTTCAAAGGGTATATATCAGAGATTAGAAAACCTATACTTAGTGGTGGAAGGTACGACAAGCTCGTTACAAGATTTGGAAAAGATACATCAGCATTGGGATTTTGTTTGGAGATAGACAATTATTTTGAATCTATAAAAAGAGAACGTACAAAAATAGATTATCTGCTCCTCTATTTAGGTTTAGAAAATGGTTTTAAGGCCATGGAAAAGGCCAGAGAATATAGAAAATATGGTAAAACAGTAAGGGTATTGTCAAAGGAGAAGAGTGGATCTTCTGAAGAACTCAAAGAAAAATATTCAATAATTCAATATTTTTCTGATTAAAGAAAATATAAAATTATTTATTGAGTTGTGAGGGGAAAACTTTAACGATACTTAGTGGGTGCAACATCATGTTGCTTTTTAGGAGGATAGATCATGTATATAAATATAGCGTTGCCTAAGGGCAGATTGGGAAAAAAATCATACGATCTTTTGAAGAAAATTGGTTATTCGTGTCAAGAATTGGAAGAAGAAAGTAGAAAACTGGTATTTACAAGTGAGAAAAACAAAGTGAGGTATTTTTGGGTGAAACCTAGTGATGTACCTATATATGTTGAAAAAGGTATTGCAGATATTGGGGTCTCTGGGGTTGATGTACTCATGGAAAGTGAGGCAGATGTTTATGATATGCTAGATCTTGGATTTGGTAAATGTTATTTTGCCATAGCTGCACCAAAAGGATGGAAATATAATGACAACAGAACTATAAAAATAGCTACAAAATATATTAATTATGCCAGAAAGCATTTTGAAAAAGTAGAAAAAAAAGTAGAACTCATAAAATTAAACGGTTCTGTGGAATTAGCTCCTATAGTAGGTCTTTCTGATGCCATAGTAGACATAGTAGAAACTGGTGCCACATTAAAAGAAAATAATTTGGAAATTATAGAAAAGCTAGAAGATATAAGTACAAGAGTCATTGTTAACAAGGTGAGTTATAAATTTAAAAATGAAACTATAGAAAAAATACTTGAGGATATAAGGAGGAAATTTTAATGAAAATACTTAGAAGCTCAGAATATGAAAAAATAAAGGCTGAGATACTTTCAAGAGGTGATCTAGACTATAAAGATATCAATATTACTGTAGAAGAGATAGTTAATAGTGTAAAAGAAAAGGGAGATAGTGCTGTATTTGAATATACTGCAAAGTTTGATGGTGCAATAATAGATAGTATGGAAGTTACAGCAGCAGAAATAAATAAAGCTTGGGCAAGAGCACCTAAATCTCTAAAAATTGCCCTTACAGATGCAGCTAGTAGCATCAAAAGGTTCCACAAAAAGCAGATAAGAAATTCATTTATGGATAATACGCTAAAGGGAAGGATGACAGGACAGCTTATAAATCCAATTGAGAAAGTAGGTATATATATTCCTGGGGGGAAGTCACCTTACCCATCTACAGTACTTATGAATGCCATTCCTGCAAAGGTTGCAGGTGTAGAAAATCTAATTATGGTAACTCCTCCTGGAAAAGACGGTATGATTATGGATAATATTTTAGTAGCTGCAAAAATAGCAGGTGTCGATAGAATATTTAAAGTAGGAGGAGCCCAAGGGATAGCTGCATTAGCATATGGGACAGAAACCATTCCAAAAGTATACAAAATAACAGGTCCAGGTAATATCTATGTAGCACTAGCAAAAAAACAGGTTTATGGAACAGTAGATATTGATATGATAGCAGGCCCAAGCGAAATACTTATCATAGCAGATGACACTGCAAATCCTAAATATATTGCAGCTGATCTACTTTCTCAGGCAGAACATGATGAATTAGCTTCCTCTGTACTTATAACTCCTAGTGAAGATATAGCAGATGCAGTATCAAAAGAAATGGATATTCAACTGGCTAAACTCGTAAAAAAAGATATAGCAGAAAAATCTCTTTTTAACTATGGAAGAATTATAATTACAAAGGATATAGATGAAGCTATAGATATAGCTAATGACATAGCTACAGAACATTTAGAACTCATGGTAGCAGAACCGTTTCTTTATATAAACTCAATTAAAAATGCAGGTGCAATATTTGTAGGAGAAAATACACCGGAACCTCTAGGAGACTATTATGCTGGTCCAAACCATACACTCCCTACAAACGGAACTGCAAAATTTTCATCTCCTCTATCAGTGGATGATTTTATAAAGAAAACTTCAGTAATATATTATTCCAAAGAAGCGTTAAAAGAAGTAAAAGATACTATTTTGGAGATATCAGAAAGTGAAGGATTAACGGCTCATAGTAATTCTATAAAGGTCAGATTTGAGGAGGAATAATCATGAAATTTTGGAGTAATATAACTAAAACATTGACACCTTATGTCCCAGGAGAACAATTAAATGAAAGTGGGATAATAAAACTAAACACCAATGAGAATCCTTTTCCACCCTCTCCAAAAGTTATAGAGGGAATAAAAAAATGTTTAGGACCTAGTCTTAAAAAGTACCCTGATCCTCAAAGTAGTGAACTAAGAAATAATATTGCGGATTTTTATGATATAGAAAAAAAGAATATATTTATTGGAAATGGTTCTGACGAGGTTCTTGCTCATATCTTTATGGCATTTTTTAAGGATAAAAAACTATATTTTCCAAATATTACATATAGTTTTTATCCTGTTTATTGTGGGTTATATGAGATAACTTCTAAAGTTATTCCTTTGAATGAAAAATTTGAAATAGAAAAAAAACAATATTTAGATCTGGATGGTAATATCATCTTTCCAAATCCAAATGCTCCTACAGGTATAGGATTGGAACTAGAAGTCATTGAGGAGATTTTAATAAGTAATCCTGATAACTTAGTAGTTGTAGATGAAGCTTATATAGATTTTGGTGGCAGAACTGCCGTGGAACTTATCGGTAAATATAAAAATCTCCTCATAGTACAGACCTTTTCAAAATCGAGATCTTTAGCTGGAATGAGAATAGGGTTTGCCATTGGGGATACAGAACTTATAGAGGGGCTCATAAGGGTAAAGGATTCATTTAATTCATATCCCTTAGATAGATTAGCTCAAGCTGCAGGAAAGGCAGGGATAGAAGATAAAAATTACTTTGATTATACTCGTAAAGAGATAATAAAAAATAGAGAATGGCTAGTATCACAACTTAAGATAAGAGGGATAGAGGCACTTCCTTCTATGGCAAATTTTATTTTTGTAAAATTAGATAATGCTGAAAATACGTATAAAGAATTAAAATCAAGAAAAATACTTGTGAGATATTTTAAAAACCCTCTTATTGACAATTATTTGAGAATTTCTATTGGGACAATGAAAGAGATGGAGATTTTAATTAAAAATATTGATGAGATAATGGAGGTGTAATTGTGAGAAAAAGTGTAATAAAAAGAAATACAAAAGAAACTAATATAGATTTAGAATTAAATTTAGATGGTAAAGGAAAATATGAAATCTCAACAGGAGTAGGATTTTTCGATCATATGATGGAACTTTTTACTAGGCATGGCCTCTTTGATATAAAACTAAAGGTAAAAGGTGATACCTATATTGATTGTCACCATTCAATCGAGGATGCTGGTATAGTCCTTGGAAGGGCCTTTAGAGAAGCATTAGGAGATATGAAAGGTATCAAAAGGTATGGTAGTTTTTATCTACCAATGGATGAAACTCTTACCCTTACTGCAATTGATATTAGTGGGAGAGCATATTTATATATGGATCCTATTCCTGATAAAAAAGTTGGAGATATGGAAAGTGAAATGGTGAAAGAATT
>Ga0316197_10000471_pt1 | contig 27870 bp, 19 predicted proteins | sample OudBiesiAoxic_MG_FD_204939 | JGI IMG/M metagenome (GOLD analysis project Ga0316197, IMG submission 204939) | Coastal sediment microbial communities from Oude Bieten Haven, Netherlands - site A oxic | ecosystem: Environmental > Aquatic > Marine > Coastal > Sediment | place: Netherlands... | reverse complement strand
GTGATGAACCCGTTTCAGCATTAGATGTATCGATTCAAGCACAGGTGATCAATCTGCTCAAAGAGCTACAACAGGAGATGGGGTTGAGTTTAGTGTTTATTGCTCATGACCTTTCTATTGTTAAGCATATTTCCGATCGTGTTTTGGTAATGTACTTAGGTAATGAAGTAGAGATGGGAGAGTCTAAAGCGCTATTTAACGATCCTAAACATCCCTATACCCGCGCTTTGATGTCAGCGGTACCAATTCCTGATCCACGTATTGAGCGTGCTAAAAAAATAGAGATGTTAGAAGGAGAGTTACCCTCGCCGATGAATCCGCCATCAGGTTGTGTTTTTAGAACACGTTGCCCGTTAGCTGATGAAAGTTGCGCACAAACGAGACCAAGATTACAAGGCAGTATCACCCACGCCGTTTCTTGTTTGAAAGTAAATTTTTAATATTCTCAGCTCTATTTTATAACCGTTATAACCTTGCTAGCCTTGATGTTATAACGGTTATTACCATTAAATAAATACCAATCCTCTGCTTTAACCGCTGCTAAAACCTTGTTCGCTTTAGTGTTATTACCCCTGTTTTTGTCTTTTAAATAGTAGTTATTATTATTTACTTGACTAATTTACTCGGGTTTAGCGTTAACCATTCAAAAACCAATCTAGATCAATAGTTGACTAAATCGCTATGGTATTTTCCTGCTCTGAAAATTATTAATTTAATACTTTATTGACCTTGTTCATTACAAGGTTTTAGTGATGACAAAGGAAACTATTATGTTTTGTATTCAATGTGAGCAAACAATTGTGACGCCAGCTTCTTCTGGATGTTCTTATTCTCAAGGTATGTGTGGTAAAACAGAAGAGGTTTCTGATCTGCAGGATCTTCTTATCTACGCATTACAAGGTACCTCTTTTTACGCTGAAAAAGCGCGTGAGTTTAATATCATTGATACTGAAATAGATGCCTTTGTACCAAAAGCCTTTTTCGCAACATTAACCAATGTAAATTTCGAAGCCGACCGTATTGAAGGTTACGCATATCAAGCACAAACTTACCGCGAACTGCTTAAAGAAAAATATGAAGCGGCATGCTTAATTGCTGGTCAAAAACCGGCTGAAGCGACAAAAGTAACTGCGTTTATTTTAGCTGATAGCCGCGAAGCATTACTTGCGCAAGCAGAAGCGGTTGCTGTTAACCGTGGTAAAGAACTGGTTAGCGAAGATATTATGGGCTTACGTTTACTTTGTTTATACGGCCTTAAAGGGGCTGCTGCTTACATGGAGCATGCGCATATACTTGGTCAAAATGATGAGGCTATCAACGCTCAGTTCCACGGTATTTTCGCTTGGCTTGCAACAGACTCTGACGATTTGGGTAAATTGCTTGAAATGAGCATGACGATTGGTGCGATGAACTACAAAGTGATGGAGATGTTAGATCACGGTGAAACCACTAAATATGGTCACCCAACACCAACAACGGTGAATGTTAAATCGGTTGCTGGTAAAGCGATCTTAGTATCAGGTCACGACCTATGTGATTTAGAGATGATTTTAGAGCAAACACAAGGCACTGGTATTAACGTTTATACCAATGGTGAAATGTTACCTGCTCACGGTTATCCTGGTTTGAAAAAATATCCACACTTGATTGCAAACTACGGAACAGCATGGCAGAACCAGCAGAAAGAGTTCGCAAGCTTTCCTGGTCCAATCGTAATGACCTCAAACTGTTTAATCGATCCTAATGTAGGTGATTATAGCGACCGTATCTTTACGCGCAGTATTGTTGGCTGGCCTGGCGTAAAACATATTGAAGGTACTGACTTTAACGAAGTGATTGAGTCTGCATTAGCGCAAGATGGTTTTAAATACTCTGAAATTCCACACGAAATTACCGTTGGTTTTGGTCGTAATGCATTGATGAATGCTGCGCCTGCTGTTATCGAACAAGTTAAAGCTGGCAACATCAAACACTTCTTCTTGGTTGGTGGTTGTGATGGTGATAAAGAGGAGCGTAGTTATTACACCGATTTAACCAAAGCGATCCCGGAAGATTGTCTGATTTTAACGCTTGCTTGTGGCAAGTTTAAATTTAATAAACTTAACTTTGGCGATATTAATGGTATTCCACGTCTATTAGATGTTGGTCAATGTAATGATTCATATTCTGCTATCCAACTTGCATTAGCGTTAGCAGAAGCCTTTGATTGTGGTGTTAATGAGTTGCCTCTTAGCCTTGTACTTAGCTGGTTTGAACAAAAAGCGATCGTGGTTTTATTAACACTATTGTCACTTGGTGTGAAAAACATTCGTGTTGGACCAAGCAAACCTGCGTTCTTAACCGACAACCTACTGAACGTATTAAACGAGCAGTTTGGTCTCACCATGATTACTGATGTTGAATCAGATCTAAAAACGATGTTGGCTAAATAGGTTAGCAATCGATTAACCTCCATTAAATGTAAATCGATATCTTTCAAGGTATCGGTTTGCACTGATTTACGCTTTTTATAGGAATAGCAATGCAATCATTATTTGAACCACTTATCTGTACCAAGCGTATTGATGAAACATCAGATGCAACCACCTTTGAATTTAAAAAATTAGATGATGCCGCTTTTGAATACCAAGCGGGACAGTTTCTTACTTTTGAAGTTGATGTTGCGGGTGAAGTTGAGCATCGCGCTTATTCACTTTCATCAACTCCGTCAAAACCTGAATCTGTTGCTGTCACCATCAAACGTGTTGTGGGGGGGAAGGTCTCAAATTATCTTCTGGATCACCTGCAAGCAGGGATGGCTTTGCCTGCGATGGCACCAACGGGTAGTTTCACGATTGAAAATAATCCGGTGAGCGCTGATATCCTATTAATGAGTGCCGGCAGTGGGATTACACCCTGTATGTCGATGGCACGTTGGTTATTAGATACACAGCAAAAAGTAAATATTCACTTTATCTATAGCGCATGCAGTGAAACCGATATTATTATGGCGACTACGTTAAAACAATTAGATGAACAGCATGCTAACTTCCGTCTCTCCTTTATTTTAGAGCAAACAGATAATAGTGCGTTTATGGAAGGGCGTTTAAACACTGAAAACTTTACTCAGTTGGTCAACGATGTCAATGGCAAAACTATTTTTACCTGTGGTCCAACACTTTATATGCAAGTGGTAGAAAGTATTGCTGAGCAACGTGGTTTCAATATGGATCTTTTCCATAAAGAGAGCTTTGTTGCTGAAAATGACGCCACTACTGAGCAATCAGATAATGGCGTTAGTTATCAAGGTATTGCACCGCAACATGGTAAAAACTTCACCATTAATTCAGAAAAATCTTTACTGCATGCATTAGAAGAAGCGGGTCTGCCGATTGTTGCAGCCTGTCGAACCGGTGTTTGTGGTGCTTGTAAATGCAAAGTGACTGGAGATGTAGAAAGTTCAAGCGATGCAACTTTAAGCAAAGCTCAGATTGAACAAGGATATGTATTGAGCTGCAGCACTAAAGCAAGCTCAGATTTGGTGGTTGAACTGTAATTATGAACTTAGACGCTTTATGGACAATACTATAACTGCGTCTATTACTTATTTATTGCTAATGAAAGCAACCTAAATAGCACCTCGCTGCTACCCTTCCTGCTTAGTAAATCTATTCGCCATAATATTGTATTTTTAAATTATTTTATAAGCAATTTAGTGACTTATATATTTGATTACAACTATTTTAAACGGCTTTAAAGCAATAATTTTATATTTGTATGGGGTTAGTTCTGTGAACTGTGATTTATGAGACAGAATATGTCATTTGTAATTGGTATCTTTATCGCTCTTTATTTTTGATTATTTTTTGATGGTCTTTGGAGGTCACTTGTTTTCATTTTTTATATCTGATTTTAATCTACTTTATTCTTGTGCGATATTTTTTGTTATCGGTTTAGCCTTATTAGAAGGCATCGGTCTATTAATTGGCTTAAGTGTTGCTGGAGCGCTTGATGATCTGTTCTCATTTGATGTTGATATCGATGCGACATTACCGTCGGGTGGACTGAGCGGTATATTAGGCTGGTTATATTTGTCACGCTTACCCGTTTTAGTATGGCTAATACTATTTTTAACTAGTTTTGGTATTGCTGGGTTATCACTAAATTACCTCGTTGTTTTGCCTACCTTATTAAGTTTTCCTATTGCTTTGGTTGCTGCAACCTTTAGCTGCCGAATACTAGGGCGTCAAATAGCAAGCATTATACCAACGAATGAAAGCTCTGCTATTTCATCCCACTCATTTGCTGGAAAGATAGCCACAATTACAGTTGGAAAAGCACGTAAAGGTTACGCAGCAGAAGCGGTGTTAAATGATGACTTTCATCAAAAGCATTATTTGATGGTTGAACCTGAGCAGCAAGGAGATGAATTTGTCCAAGGAACAAAAGTCATCTTAATAGAAAAATTGCCACGTAGTTGGCTAGCTATCGAGTTTAAAGGCTAATAGAAGCTTAACAATATATTCTTAAAATTATCAACATCTAACTTAACCACGGAGTAACAATTTAATGGATTTTTATCTTGATGGAAACCTACAGTTTATCTTAATTATATCGGCTATTGCGTTTATCGCTTTCTTAACGATAGGACTGATCTTTGCCAAGTTATACACACGGGCAACAAAAGAGATTGCCTTTGTACGAACCGGTATGGGTGGCGAGAAAGTAGTTAAAGATGGTGGCGCTGTTGTGTTACCTGTTATTCACGAAACCATTCCTGTTAATATGAATACCTTGCGTATTGAGGTCGAGAAAACTCAAAAGGATGCATTGATTACCAAAGATAGAATGCGTGTTGATGTGAAGTCAGACTTTTACTTACGTGTTGCCCCTCATTCTGAAGGAATCTCAATGGCGGCACAGACGTTAGGTACACGTACTATGCGTGTGGAAGAGCTTAAGGTATTAATGGAGTCTAAGTTTGTTGATGTATTACGCGCTGTTGCAGCTGAAATGACCATGATTGAGATGCATGAACAACGTGCTGAATTTGTGCAAAAGGTACAGCAAAGTGTGGCTAATGACCTTGAGAAAAATGGTCTGGAATTAGAGTCTGTTTCATTAACTGGATTTGATCAAACAGAGCTTAAATACTTTAATGAAAACAATGCATTTGATGCTGAAGGTCGAGCTCGGTTAACGCAAATTATCGAAAGGAAACGCAAAGAAACCAACGATATTGAACAAGAAAGTCGCATCTTGATTGAACAGCGTAATCTGGAAGCGGAGAAACTATCGCTGACCATTAAGAAAGAAACCGAAGAAGCGCAGATAGTGCAAGAACAGGCCTTAGAGTTTAGACGTGTTGAACAAAAGGCGGCCATTGTTAAACAGCGTGAGATCAGTGAACAAGAGGAGCGTCAAGCTGAAATTGCGAAGCAACGTGCTGTTGAGCTCTCAGAGATTGAGAAAGCGCGCCATATTGAATCGCAAGAGATTGAAAAATATAAAACCCTAGAACAGGCTAAAATTCAGCAGCAACGTGATATAGAGGTTTCTGAGCAAGATAAAAGAATTGCGATTGCAGAAAAATCTGAGGAGGAGTCTGCGGCTCGTGCAAAAGCTGCTGATGCAGAAAAAGATAAAGTAGAAAAAGAGGAAGCGGTTATTACTGCGAAGGAAGTCGCCCAAGCAAACCGTAGTAAAGAGATTGACGTTATTGATGCTAAAAAAGTGGCAGAAAGTGAAGCAGTCAGTATTACGGTGCAAGCGCAGGCAGATAAACAAGCTGCTCAAGATAAAGCCTCTGCAGTATTGATTGAAGCGAAAGCCAGTGCTGATGCTAAAAAATTACAAGCCGATGCTGATGCACAAGTATATGCGGTTGAAGCTGAAGGTAAGCGTGTATTATACGAGGCGGAAAATAGTTTGCGTGACGAGCAAGTTGATCTGCAAAGAACATTAGCTATGTTAAAAGTGTTACCCGAGATAGTTGCTAACTCTGTAAAACCGTTAGAAAACATTGAGGGCATTAAAATATTACAAGGCTATGGAGGTAATGCAACTGGCGGTACTGTTGCAACATCTGGCGCGGCTAATGGTGGTTTAGCGGAACAGATTACTGGTGCTGCATTGAGTTATAGAGCACAAGCGCCAATGGTTGATGCTATGGTGCGAGAATTGGGATTAGTGGATGGCAAAGAAGGCACATTGAATGACCTTTTAACAGGTAACCATTGTCTAATGAAAGATACTGATTCAGGCATGTCAGATCCGGTTAAAGATGCTTAAATGAAATAATAGTCGGTAAGCGTTATATTTTTAGCGACTATAAATTATTTATACGATGATATAAGGCGTTTGTTAATTAATACCTATTCTATTCATTAGCACTTATTCAGTTGATCCCTAACTGAGAAGATTCACACATATATTATCTTACATGATGTTATATAATGTGCTTTTATTAAGTGAAAATGATATTACATGACATATATTGTGATCACTTATTATCCTGTTAATTATTTAAGGCCTATCAATGGACAGCTCATCACTTCTTTTATTTATTGTTACCTTCTTTGCGGTGTCGGCCACGCCGGGGTTATGCATGACGTTAGCGTTAACGTTAGGCATGACGATTGGTGTGAAGCGCAGCTTGTGGATGGTTGTGGGTGAGTTGATTGGTGTTGGTATTGTTGCTTTATCTGCCTTGCTGGGAGTTGCAACGTTATTATTAACCTATCCAAGTTTATTTATCGCATTGAAATATGGTGGGGGAGCTTATCTCTGTTATCTTGGCATTGGTCTGTGGCGTAGTAAAGGTAAAATGGCGATTGATCTTGAATCTACTGAAAGGCAAGATATTTCGGCGATGAACCTTGCATTTCAAGGTCTAGTGACTGCGATTGCTAACCCTAAAGGGTGGGTTTTTATCCTCTCCCTGTTACCACCTTTTATTATGATGGATAAGCCGTTAATGCCACAAGCGGCGATGTTGATCGCAATTATTCTTACTTTAGAACTGATTTGCCTGCTGATGTATGCATCAGGTGGGCGCGCTTTACGCGTGTTATTACAACAACAAAACAATGTAAAACTGATGAATCGCATTGCAGGCAGCATGATGTTAGGTGTTGCTTTATGGTTAGTGATTGGATAAATAGATAACCTTGTTTTTACCAGGCGGATGGTAAGTGCTGCTTGAATTCATAACCAATCTGTTAATGCGATACCAATGCCGATGGTGTTGGTATATTTATCGTACTCAATCATACTATTTCCGTAACCGCTAAATAGCTTAATATAACCATGTACTTTTTCATGGATTGGAAAGCTCCATGAGGCTTCTACAGCACCTTTACTAAAGCCACTTTCAATGTTATTTCTACTCATAAGGGCGATAGTATTCCCCTCGATGTTATAAACTAATCGAGCTTCACCGTGGCCATAATAGTCGAGTAAGTCAGGATTGTTATCTGAGTTTTTTGACTCCTCAAAGCGGTACCATGGGTTAATAGCGACTACAAAATTTTCATTTTCTAGAATTAAATATGCATTAATGCGGTTCCAACTGCGTGATAAAGGTTCGCTGCGTCCATTTGACTGATGGGTGAAACCAATGCTTGCCATTTTAAAATTCCAACCTAAACCTAGTTCAGTGTTCTGCTGCCATGTAAAAAACATCTCGGGTTCATAGTTTGTTTCACGAAATGGTGAGGATAGATCTGTATTATAAGCTTGCCAGATGGAGAGTTGTGTATATGCAAAATGTAAAGAGAGTGGAAGATCAGCTATTTCAACCCAAACAGGTACCCTAAAACTAATTTGAAACTCCATCTCTAATTGCTGCATCTCATTTTCGCTATTATCATCTAATGCATAACTATTACGGGTGTTAATTTTTTCATTAAAAACGAAAGGCATTATATAAATAGGCTTGTATGGCGTAATTGAAAAACCTACTCTTTCGAGCTCTTTTTCTTCTTTGATACGTTGATCAATAGCACTTTTCTCTGCAAAAGTTGTACAACTTATTATAAGCAGACACAATGTAAGAATTAAACGCATTTATAGTTCCTTTATAAACAGTGTACAGTAGAGGTTATTCACCGATGGACAAACGAACTTAGTGAATAACGTTATATGCAGTGTAGCGACTCAGGATAAATAATGAAATTAGAAAAAGTACCATTAAGTGCATTAAGTGGTGTTGGTATTAAAATGTCGGAACGATTAGAGAAAATCGGCCTATATAGTGTTGCTGACTTGCTCTTCCATTTGCCGCTTCATTACCAAGACAGAACCTCTATTTATCCAATAGGTGAGTTAAAAGATGGCATGCAAGTAAGTGTACAGGGACACATTCTGAGTTGTAATGTGCAGATGGGTAAACGTCGCATTCTGAAATGTCAGATAGGTGATGAAACTGGCCGAGTGATGCTTAATTTTTTCCATTTTAATGCCTCACAAAAAAATAGCTTTAAAGAGGGGCAGTTAATCAAATGCTTTGGTGAATTTAAGCGTGGATATCAAGGTTTTGAGATTACTCATCCTGAGTATACATTGTTACAGCAACGTGAAAGTTCGCAAGCAGAAGAAAAATTAACGCCTATTTACCCAACAACAGAAGGCTTAAAACAAAACGGTCTACGTAAATTAGCAATGCAAGCGATAGAGATGCTAAAACAAAATAGTATTGATGAGCTATTACCAACACAATTGTTAAGTCACCCCATTAGTTTGCAGGATGCTCTTTTTTATCTGCATCAGCCACCCCCAGATGCGAATATTGAGCAACTAGAAAATAAAACACATCCCGCTCAACAACGGTTAATTATTGAAGAGTTAATTGCACAGCAATTAAGTATGCTTGCCATGCGTGCGAGTGCCCAATCACATCAATCTATCGCTATCAATGAAGCAAGTACGTTACAGTCACAGTTATTAGCGAATTTAGGTTTTGCACCTACCAGTGCACAAACACGCGTTACCAACGAAATACAGCTAGACTTGCAACAAACGTATCCCATGATGCGTTTAGTGCAAGGTGATGTTGGATCGGGTAAAACCTTGGTTGCGGCAATGGCTGCGCTGAGTGTCATTGAATCGGGATATCAAGTTGCATTAATGGCGCCAACGGAGTTACTTGCCGAACAACATTATATTAATTTTAAAAAATGGTTTGAACCACTTGGTATTCGTGTTGGGATGTTATCGGGTAAGATGAGAGTAAAAGAAAAACGCTCTCAAACTGAAGATATACAACTCGGTCTCTCAAGAATGGTGGTCGGAACACATGCACTGTTTTCTGATAATGTTATTTTTAATAAGTTAGCACTCATTATTGTTGACGAGCAACATCGCTTTGGTGTTCACCAGCGGTTGGCCTTGAGAGAAAAGGGGGTATTAACCGGTTTTGCTCCGCATCAACTCACTATGACGGCCACACCTATTCCTCGAACACTCGCAATGACCGCTTACGCTGATTTAAAAGTGTCCATAATTGATGAATTACCACCTGGGCGAACGGCAGTGCAAACGGTCGCATTAGCGGATACAAGGCGTGATGATATTATTCAACGAGTCTACCAGTCCTGTAAAAATGAGGGGCGACAGGTTTATTGGGTGTGTACATTAATTGAAGAGTCTGAAGTGTTAGAGTGCCAAGCAGCAGAGGATACAGCCAATAGCTTACAGCTGAGTTTACCGGACCTACGTATTGGTTTAGTTCATGGGCGCATGAAGGGAGATGAAAAACAGTATGTAATGGACGCTTTTAAGGCTGGAGAGTTAGACTTACTTATTGCGACAACCGTGATTGAAGTCGGTGTTGATGTGCCTAACGCAAGTTTGATGATTATCGAAAATCCAGAGCGTTTAGGTCTTTCTCAGTTACACCAGTTACGTGGGCGAGTAGGGCGTGGCAGTGTGGCGAGTCATTGTGTCTTGCTGTACAAAAAACCTTTGTCACAAACGGCTAAAAAACGGTTACAAATTTTGCGTGAGAGTAATGATGGTTTTTATATATCGGAACAGGATCTATTAATTCGTGGTCCTGGTGAGGTGTTAGGGACTAAGCAAACCGGTGTTGCACAATTTAAAATTGCAGATCTATTACGCGACCAAGCTTTAGTGCCTTATTCACTACATCTTGCTCAGCAGTTAGTCACTGAGCATCCTGAATTAATTCCAGGATTAACACACCGTTGGTTGGGTGAAAAAGAGCAATATGTGCATGCGTAATATGAAGTATTGGTTGTTGATTATTGCCCTGTTATTTACTCTTCTTTTTGTTGCTATCACAAGTTTTATCTCTGTCATTAATGTCAATGACCATTCGGCTTGGATAAGCGAGCAGGTGAAAAAAAATACCGGTTATGATGTCCGTTTTGAGCATTTTGAAAACCAGTGGACAACCTATAAACGTTTTACTTTTAGTGGTGTTTCCTTGCACCAACAGCAGCAACAAGTGGCATTCATAGGGAAAATAGAGTTAGCGGTAGAGAAGTTAGATTTATGGCAACGGCAGCTTGAGATTAAAAGCATTAACTTAAGTGATGTTGATATTAATGTCGACTGGCCATTAAGGTTAAACCACGTTACGTTTCAAAATGAAGGGGAGCCTAATTCTCAAATTGCAAAGCTAACTGGTATGCAAAATATTAATTGGGATAGGCTCAATATAGCAACACTGAATATTGACAATTTAAATGTCGCGTTGAAATTTGATGATAAAAACTTCGTTTTAAAAGAAGCAAACTTGGCTTTCAATGAACTGCTTATTATTAATCGTCATCAGCTGCAAACCTTTCCCACTAACTTAGATTTTATTACCACATTTAAAGCATTGCAGGCGAGTAATAACAAACAAAAAGTAGAAGTTAATGACTTTAGTTTAATGGCTCATGTTAACTTGCTTAAGCGTGAAGGCGAAATGAAAATGAGCGCTGCAGAGGTGAGTAGCATTAATGCTGATTTACCTCCTGTGCTTTTGTCGGCTCTACAACTGAAGTTACAATTGGAACAACAAAAGCTATCACTGACACATTTCTTTGTTAATGCTTTTTCAGGGAGCTTAGCTATCACTGCGGATCTGTTTTTAGAGTTTAACTTTTTACCTAAGCCTGCAATAGCGGTTAAAAAGTTACAAGTGCTCGCTTTGACTGCAAAAGATATACAACTCAACATCCCTGAGTTTTTCGAAAAAAATACTAGTACGGCTAGTACATCAGAACAACTGCGCTTACCGATACAGTCATTGTCAGTAAAAAATGCAAGCCTACATAACATCAGTATTTTCAGTGATGTAAAAAATTTCCCATTGGCTTTGAAGTCTGCTGATGCGCAAATCAGTAATTGGTTGGTGGTTGACAATAATCAGCTAATAGACCTGGCTCAAGAATCTCAACAACAAGCAAATTTTGCTTTTACATTTGAATCTTTACGTTGGAGAAATTCAGTCGTTGAAGAGTTCTCTATAGTGAGCCGCTTCGATAAACAGCAACAGGAGTTTGCTGTTTTAAAAAAATTACTGAGTAAGTGATGACTCTCTTTTTTAATAAAAGTTGATTGTAGTCTATTTATTAAGCGTAGAATTTTAGTTATTTCCAGTTACACTAGAAACTCATTTTTAAGTTCAGGAGCACAACAGGTCAATGACCCTACTAATTACCTATTTAGTTTTAGCAATCGGCATCTCTTTTTTATGTTCAATTCTTGAGGCCGTATTACTTTCGGTTACGCCAACTTACATTGCACAAATTAAAGATAAAGCCCCACGTGATGCAAGAATACTTTCAAAGATAAAATCACAGCTCGATCAGTCTATTTCAAGTATCTTAATTTTAAATACATTTGCTCATACCATGGGGGCTGCGGGTGTTGGTGCGCAAGCTGTGCGTATTTATGGTGAGCAGTGGGAAACCTTAATCGCTTTATTATTGACCCTTGCTATTTTGTACTTTTCTGAAATTATTCCTAAAACGATTGGTGCAACCTATTGGAAGCGCCTTGCTGTTCCTTCTGCTTATATTATTGCGGTATTAATTAAGGTTGTATTCCCATTAGTTTGGGTATCTTCGCGGTTAACACGTCTACTAAGTCAAAATAAAAAAGACTCCATTAGTCGAGAAGAAGTACTTGCCTTTACTGCTCTGAGTTATAAAGAAGGGGCAATTGCCTCGCAAGAGAACCAGCTAGTAGAAAATATTTTACAGCTGCGAACAGCCAAAACAGAAGACATTTTAACGCCTAGGACTGTGGTGCATGCATTACCTGAAAGTTGCACTGTTAAACAGGCGTTAGAGTCAGAGAAAACAGAAAACTTTACACGTATTCCAGTATATCAAGAGAGTATTGATAATATCACGGGTATGGTGATGAAAGGTCAGTTATATGAGTGGGAACGTCGCGGAAAAGGCGAATCATTGCTAACGGAATTAAAATCTCCTCTTTACCGTGTTTCTGAAAATTTCCCCGTATTACATCTGTTAGATATGTTTATTAAGCGCAGTGAGCAACTCTTTTTAGTTGAGGACCGGTTTGGTCAAACTGCTGGTGTGGTCACTTTAGAAGATGCGGTGGAAACATTATTAGGGCGGGAAATTGTTGATGAAAGTGATCATGTAGAAGATTTACAAAAATTTGCCAAAGAGAGCTATCGAGATAGGTTACGAAATAGCAAATAAGAACGCTAGCTAAGGTCAGTATCGAGTTGATGTTTTTAATCTTGCGTCGATTGTTTTCTCATTATGAAAGTGCGGCTATTATAACGATAAAATAGTCACACTAGAATTTGTTATATTTCCCGTTTTTATATATTTAAGGGATTCTCTGAGTTAAGTACAGATTATAAATAATATTAACCCCGCTTTATTATCAATATGGAATAGCATCGATGGACAGCCGCTATCATGGATTGCGATTGTTTCATCGCTTGCATGGGAATTAGGTTATTTTGGGCAACCACATATTTTGGCTCGGTTTTAAGCAACATGTACTAATGCCGATTTAAAGACTGCACGACGTATTACAGGTGTTTTTTTAGCCGCCATTTTAGCTGTCATTATGAGTACTGCTGATTCGCAAGTATTCGTTTCTTCCTCTGTACTTTCCGACGATTTGCATAAGCAACTAATTAATCCCGATGCAGCGACCGCGCAAGTGATACTTGTTGGGCGTATTGGGGTTGTCGCATTATCATTGTGTGCTCTTTATTTGGCGATGGATACTGGCAGTTCTGTCCTTGGTTTAGTTTCTTATGCTTGGGCTAGTTTTAGTGCCGCTTTCGGGCCTGTATTAATACTTATTTTATATTAGAAACTAATGAATCGAAACGGTGTATTCGCAGGTATCATTGTTGGTGGTATTACCATTGTTGTTTGGAAATAGCTAACAGGGGGGCTTTTGATCTTTATGAAATTGTTCCGGATATTTTATTAGCATCGGGCGCAAGCGTGATTAGCAGTTTGCTAACCAAAGCACCGGATGCGATTGTTGTTATGCAATGTGAGTAATTTGAAAAGAACCTAAAGGATTTTAAATAAACCTTACAAGCTTAACTAAAATCATTTATATTGTGGATAAATATTTATTTATCCACAATAGCCATCAAATTCTCTAAGTCAACGTTTAATTTCTGATTGATTATTGACTCAAACTGTACGATTTTTGGCTTGATTACTGCTATTGTGTGATATCTGTCACTGTTGTTTAGTGTCTACCCTTATCCATTCAGTACGCCATTTTGCTAAATAGCCCGTCGAATGTATAACTCTAGGAATTAAAAATGCCTTCAAAACCTACGCAGCTCAGTTTTTTACTGATCATTATTTTAGGTGCAATCTCAGCATTAACGCCTTTTGCTATTGATATGTATTTACCAGCAATGCCTTCCATTGCAAAAGAATTTTCAGTATCAGCTGGTGATATTCAAATTACATTAACCGCTTATATGGCCGGTTTTGCGATTGGACAACTGCTTCATGGCCCCTTGGCAGATAGCTTTGGGCGTAAACCTGTTTTATTAATTGGTACTTTGTTATTCACACTTGCATCGATATTAAGTGCGCTCTCTCCAAGTATTGAAATGCTTATCTGGACACGTGTTGCACAGGGGTTTGCAGGTGCTGCCGCGGCTGTTGTTATTCAAGCTATCGTGCGTGATATGTTTGACAAAGAGGAGTTTGCTCGAACCATGTCATTCATTGTATTAGTGATGACACTTGCGCCACTTATTGCACCATTGCTCGGTGGTTATATGGCCGTTTGGTTTGGTTGGCGATCTATTTTTTGGCTAATTGCTTTAATTGCACTGTTAGTGATCGCCGCTATTACGATTAAAATTCCTGAAACGTTAGCGGTTGAAAAACGCCAACCATTTAGGGTGCGTTCGGTATTGTATAATTACCGTTCAATAGTAAAGAGTGCAGACGCAATGTTATTAATTTTAACCGGTGCACTGTCATTTTCAGGTATGTTTGCATTCTTAACTGCCGGCTCCTTTGTATATGTCGAGTTGCATGGTGTTCCGATTGAGCATGTTGGTTATCTATTTGGACTGAATGTCGTATCGATGATGGTGATGACAATTGTTAATGGGCGATTAGTACGCCTGAAAGGTTCGCAGTGGATGTTAAGTTTAGGTCTAAGCATACAGCTTGTCGCTGGTGTTTTATTATTAACTGGGCAGTTATTTGACTTGGGACTTTGGGGCGTAGTCTTACCTATTATGTTATACACTAGCGCTATCTCAACCGTTGGTAGTAACTCGATGGCGATTCTTTTAAGCGATTATCCTAGTATTGCTGGCACTGCCTCTTCATTAGCGGGTACCTTACGTTTTGGTTTAGGCGGAGTTGCTGCGGCAATCATTGCATTTTTACCTGCGACATCAAGTTGGCCGATGGTTGCGGTTATCTGTAGCTGTGCGGTGTTATCAATTGCATGTTTATTGCTTAGAAATGCAAAGCAGGTTGTTATCAGTGGATAACTTAGTAAAAAGCCATTAACTTAATCATAAATTAATGGCTTTTTGTCAACCTGTCTTACTAACCTAAACCGAACTCTTTTAGTTTACGTGTTAGGGTGTTTCTCCCCCAGCCTAATAACTTTGCCGCTTCCTGTTTTTTACCATCGGTGAACTGCAGTGCGGTTTTGAGCATTATTTTTTCAAATTCAGGCATCGCTTTACTAAGAATATCTTGCTCGCCCTGTTTTAGTGCTGTTAACGTCCATTGCTGTAAGTTCTTTTGCCAAAGTGGGGTTTCATTATCAATACTTTGAGTTTCCTGAGAGCCTAACTCCGGCGGAAGGTCATTAATATGCACCTCTTGTCCACTCGCCATCACGGTCAACCAACGACAGATATTCTCTAACTGGCGCACGTTACCTGGCCAAGGTAGTATGCTTAGATACTCTTTTGTCTCTTCAGTAAGCTGCTTACTTTCAACATTAAGTTCTGCGGCTATATTTTGTAAAAAATATTGCGCTAATAGACTAATATCTTCACGGCGCTCTTTGAGTGCCGGAATTTGTAGACGAATAACATTTAATCGATGAAAAAGATCCTCACGGAAATCACCAGATTCAACTTTTTTCTCCAAATTTTGATGTGTTGCTGCAATGATGCGCACATCCACCTTAATGCCTTGATGCCCACCGACTCGGTAGAACTGGCCATCTGCTAAAACACGTAATAGACGCGTCTGCACATCAAGTGGCATATCGCCAATTTCATCTAAAAATAGGGTTCCGCCATCAGCTTGCTCAAAACGTCCTTGGCGATTTGCTGCAGCACCAGTAAACGCGCCTTTCTCGTGACCAAATAGTTCAGCCTCTATCAGTTCACGTGGAATTGCCGCCATATTAAGTGCAATAAAAGTTTTGTCTTTGCGTGGGCTATGTTTATGCAGTGCTTGTGCAACTAACTCTTTACCCGTGCCCGACTGTCCATTAATAAGCACACTCATACTTGAGCGTGACAGGCGACCAATAACACGGAAAACTTCTTGCATTGCAGGAGCTTCACCAATAATTTCTGGTGTTGCAACTAGTTGCTCAATTGGCTTCTTTGCTTGCTTTAGCTCTAAACTATGGTTAATGGCACGTTGAATAAGTGCGGTTGCTTCATGTATATCAAAGGGCTTTGGAAGGTACTCAAAAGCCCCACTTTGATAAGCATTAACCGCGCTGTCTAAATCGCTATGTGCAGTCATGATAATGATAGGAATTGTAGGGAATCGTTGGTGGATCTTTTCCATCAATTCTAATCCATCAATACCTGGCATACGTACATCAGAGATAATTACCTCTGGCTGCTCTACTTGTAATTGTTGCCACAAGCACTCACCGTCGGGAAAACTAGCGTGATTGATATTGTTACTTTTTAGGGTACGCTCTAATACCCAACGAATAGCATGATCATCATCGACGATCCAAGCGGTAGTAGTCATTTATGATCCTAATTATAATTTCATGGGGAGATAGATCGAAAATTCTGTATGCCCAGCTATGCTATGACATTCAATACGTCCATGGTGCTGTTTAATCATTTCCTGCGCAATGGAGAGGCCTAAACCGGTACCATCACTTTTACCCGTCACCATTGGGTAAAATAAAGTGTCTCTGAGGTGATTTGGAATGCCCGCTCCGTTATCAATAATTTTGATTTCAATCGCTAATTTTTGTGGCACACCATTAATCGTAACTTGATGGGCTGTACGGGTACGCAATGTTATTTCAGAATCCTGTTTAACATCTGGCATAAGTGCTTGTACCGCGTTCTGGACAATATTGAGAAAAGCTTGCTGTAGCTGGTCTGATTGCATCTCAAAATCTGGGATACTGGGATCATAATCAAGTTTAATCTTGATAAAATCAGGTAGATCTAGACAAACTAATTTACGTACTTTTTCCAGAACCGAATGGATATTGTCCATTTTACGCTCGCCCATTTTTTGTGGACCTAACAATCGGTTTACTAGTGCACTTAATCGATCTGCTTGCTCAATAATGATTTGTGTGAACTCTTTGAGCTCGGGAGAGGGAAGCTCACTTTCCAAAAGTTGTGCTGCGCCACGTAAACCTCCTAATGGATTTTTTATTTCGTGGGCTAATCCGCGCACCAGTTCTTGCGCGGCTTTTTGCTGATGCTCTTGATAGTGTACTTGACTTAACTTTCGTTGTTGTTCAATACAGCGCATCTCAATGATAACGAAGGCTAACCCTTCAAAAGAGAGGTGAGTTGCGCTTAAACTCACAAGCAGTGGTTGTGCTTCAACGAAAAGTGTTACTTCGTTTTCATTAAAAGCACCCTTGTCTTTAAATACTTGTTCAATAGTAACAGGGCTAAAATGGTAATGATTTGCAAGTTGTTGCAAGCTTTGTTGATAAAGCCGCTGAAAGCTTTGCGATAACAATAATTCACTTGCAGGGTTTGCATAACTTAGTTTTAGTGATTCATCAATAATTACAAAGGCGGTATTTGCCTCTTCGATAATGGCCAGAGGAAAGCCATGGGGTAATGGTGTGAGCATCTTTCCTACTATTAATTTATATTAACGCGCTGTTTAATCGATGCGCGCTGCAAATGCACAGTAACTACTTGTGTTTTTGCTAAGCCTTTGCCATTCTCATCCAACAACTCAACCTGTACTTGGTGCGTCCCGCGATCAATATTTTGAGCTCGGATGGTAGGAGATATTTGTGGAGAGCCGAGTTTTATACCATCAAGATACAGTTGCAGAGTATGGGTATTCTCTTTTTCAGGTTCAATAGCAACATGAATATTGATAGTTCCTTCATTACTTCGTAGCGCAGTATCATCCTCAGGAGTGGTGATAGTCGCCTGATAATCAATCATCTCTTGCTCTTCTTGATCGAGAGAAAGTTGGTCTGCAATAGCATCATTTTGCTGCGTATTAACAGGAACTAGATTGATCTCTTTCATATCAAGTTCTTCAGTACCTGGAACTGCGGTATCTGAAAAATGTATTTTTCCATTTTCATCAACCCAACGATAAATTTTTGTTTCAGCAGTTGTTAATGATGAGAAAAGGTAAAGTAGCGTAGACACAAATAGTAGAGATAATTTCATAGTGTTAAACCTTAAGCTAAATAGATTTAAGTGTGAGCCATGAACTTAGTTTAGGCAATAAAAGAATCTTAATGTAAACGAGGCTTTATTAAAAATATTGAAGCTTAGCCAATATACTCATGATTTATTGGAGAAAGCTTAACATTACAATTTCTATATAAGCGAATATTAATATGATTTTATAACCTTTCAACTCAGGTTGAATAGCAAGAAGTGAGAGAGCCTCACCTCTTGCTTAGCTGCTACTTTTAGTACTTATTATTTAATAAATAACATTTCTGAGTACTTAGGTAATGGCCATAATTCATCTGCAACTAATAACTCTAGTGCATCACCATGTATGCGCGCTTCAGCCATTAATACACACAGTACATCCGCACTATGGCGCATATGTGCTTCTGCATCAGCGAAATCATGTTTAACAACTTCAGCTTCAAGCTTAGTCACTGCAGCCATTAAGCCATTCACATGCTCAGCAATCTCTTTTGTTACTGTCGAATCTAGTTCGATACCTAAACTTGCTACCGATGTCGAAGCATGCGTTAACTCTGATAAATAAGAGATAGCAGCAGGGTAGATTTTAGTTTTAGCAATATCACTTACTAACTTAGCTTCTACTTCAATCGCCAAGTTGTATTGCTCTGCGTAAACTTCGTAGCGGCTTTCTACTTCAACTGGAGATAAAACGCCGGTGCGTTCAAACAGTGCAACCACATCATCTGACATCAGGTGCGGTAATGCATCTGCAGTTGTTGGAATGTTTAATAAGCCACGCTCTTCAACTGCAGCTTTATGCCACTCTTCAGAATATCCGTCACCACCAAAGATAGCATTACCATGCAACTCAACGAGTTCTTTTAATACAGTAATAACAGCAGCAGTTTGGTCTTGAGTTGCTAGTGCAGCTTCTAATTTTTCAGCGATCCAATTTAATGAATCAGCAAGCATTGTGTTCATTGCAACTAGTGGGCCGGAAACAGATTGCTCAGAACCAACAGCACGGAACTCAAAACGGTTACCTGTGAAAGCAAATGGAGAAGTACGGTTACGATCGCCTGGATCACGTTCAAAGTTAAGGATTTGAGACAGACCAAGATCCATTTCGCCACCGTCAGTAGAACCCGTTAGTTTTCCTGTTTTGATCTCTTCAAATACTTTTTCTAGCTGATCACCTAAGTAAACAGAAAGAATTGCAGGTGGCGCTTCATTAGCACCTAAGCGATGGTCGTTACCCGCTGATGCAATAACGGCGCGTAATAATGGACCATATTTATGTACACCACGGATAACAGCACCACAGAATAATAGGAACTGTAAGTTATCATGTGGTGTTTTACCTGGATCTAATAGGTTACCTTGTGTGCTGTTACCAACAGACCAGTTAACGTGTTTACCTGAACCGTTTACGCCAGCAAAGGGTTTTTCATGTAATAAACATAAGAAACCGTGCTCTTTAGCTGTTTGCTTCATAACGGTCATAAGCAGTTGCTGTTGGTCAGCGCCTACATTAGCTGCGCCGTAGTATGGTGCAATTTCAAATTGACCAGGTGCAACTTCGTTATGGTGAGTTTTAGCAGGGATGCCTAATTTGTATAGTTTGTCTTCGAAGTCTTGCATGAAAACTTGAACGCGTGCAGGAATTGCACCAAAGTAGTGATCATCAAACTGCTGGCCTTTAGCTGGTGCTGCACCAAAAAGGGTACGGCCAGTTAATAATAGGTCAGGACGAGCGTTTGCAAAGTTTTCATCAACTAAGAAGTACTCTTGCTCAGGACCACAGCTTGAGTTCAAGTCTGCAATATCTGTTTCGCCCATTAGCGATAATACTTTTTGTGCTGCTTCATTCATTGCTGAATTAGATCGTAATAATGGGATTTTTTTATCTAGTGCTTCACCAGTCCAAGACATGAAAACACTTGGAATCATTAATGTTGCGCCATTTGCAGTGTGTTGAATGTAAACAGGGCTCGTTGGATCCCATGCTGTATAACCACGCGCTGCGTTAGTCATACGTAGGCTACCATTCGGGAAAGAAGAACCGTCTGGTTCGCCTTTAATTAAGAGGCTACCTGTAAATTCATTAATCGCATTACCGTCAGAGTTAGTCAAGATGAATGCATCATGCTTCTCTGCTGTAATGTTAGTCATTGGATAGAAAACATGAGAGAAGAATTTAGCGCCTTTTGATAAAGCCCAATCTTTCATCGCTGCTGCAACAATGTCTGCAGTAGAGTTATCTAGTGCTACGCCTGTTTGAACAGTCTTTTTAATCGCTTTAAAGGCATTTTTAGATAATGCATCTTCCATTTTTTGCAGATTAAACACATCAGTAGCCCAAATCTGGCTTAGTGGTTTAGTCTGAACGACCTCTTTTGGTGCACGGTTCGTAATTTGTTCAATTGCTTGAAGGCGGACTTGATTTCCACTCATGTAAGGCTCCTTGCTTGCTGCATATAGTATTGTTGTTTACCACTTAGTTATTTTTAAGGGCTAATTATAGAATTCATTTTAAATAAGCAATAATCAGACCATCTTGCAATAAATATTAATATGGCACTACAAAGAGGTGTTTTGAGAGAGAAAAGATTGAATAATCTGTTGTGAGAGAAAACTTTTTAAAGGTGAAAAAAAGGATCGCATGGTGCGATCCTTTATAAAAAAGCAGTGTTAACTGCCTACATTATACGCTGTAGTATAGGTCAAACTCTTTTGGATGTGTTGCTTGAGATACCGCTTCACATTCCGCTGTTTTAAGTGCAATGAATGCATCGATTGATTCATTTGAGAATACGCCACCTTCAGTAAGAAAATCACGGTCAGCATCAAGTGCAGCAAGTGCTTCTTCAAAAGAAACAGCAACTTGTGGAATTGCATCTGCTTCTTCTTTAGGTAAATCGTAGAGATCTTTGTCTAGTGCTTCACCTGGATCGATCTTGTTTTTGATACCGTCAAGACCGGCCATTAGCATCGCAGCAAAACCTAAGTAAGGGTTCATTGTTGGGTCTGGGAAACGAACTTCGATACGTGCTGCACGAGCAGTTGGTACGATTGGAATACGGATAGAAGCACTACGGTTACCAGCAGAGTATGCAAGCATTACTGGTGCTTCAAAGCCTGGGATAAGACGCTTGTACGAGTTTGTTGATGCATTTGTAAATGCATTAATCGCTTTAGCATGCTTAATGATACCACCGATGTAATAAAGCGCCATTTGCGATAGGCCACCGTACTGATCACCAGAGAATAAGTTAACACCATCTTTACCTAAAGATTGGTGACAGTGGTTACCAGAACCATTATCGCCTACAAGAGGTTTAGGCATAAATGTTGCTGTTTGACCGTAGGCATGAGCAACGTTATGTACAACGTATTTATAGATTTGAATTTCATCTGCTTTTTCAACCATCGTATTGAAACGACAAGCAATTTCATTTTGTCCTGCTGTAGCTACTTCATGGTGATGTGCTTCAACAACAAGGCCCATCTCTTCCATAATTAAACACATCGCTGAACGGATGTTTTGTGCCGAATCAACAGGTGCCACAGGGAAGTAGCCGCCTTTAATACCTGGGCGATGACCTGTGTTACCGTCTTCGTATGAAGTACCTGAGTTCCAAGCTGCTTCTTTAGCATCAATTGAATAGAAAGAACCTGCAATGCCGTTACCGTATTTAACATCGTCAAATAGGAAGAACTCTGGTTCTGGACCAAATAAAACCGTATCAGCGATACCTGTAGAACGCATGTATGCTTCAGCGCGTTTAGCTACAGAGCGTGGGTCACGATCGTAACCTAGCATTGTTTTAGGCTCTAATACGTCACAACGTAAGTTTAATGTTGCGTCGTCTGTAAATGGGTCAAGTACTGCTGTAGAAGGAACAGGCATTAATACCATGTCTGAATCCTGGATGCCTTTCCAGCCTGCGATTGAAGAGCCATCAAACATTTTGCCCTCTTCGAAGAAATCTTCATTGAGCTGGTGATGTGGTACAGATACATGTTGTTCTTTACCGTGTGTATCGGTAAAGCGTAAATCAACGAATTTAACATCTTGTTCTTTGATAAGATCAAGAACGTCTTGTGCAGTTTGTACAGACATATTTAAAACCCCTAAGTAGTATTAAAATGAAGATGAAGATAAAAATAGATAACTTCGATAGCGCATAATTATTTATTAAATCAACACCAACACAACATGGGTTAATAATTTCATGTTTTTGGTGCGTAGTAAAATGAAATAATTCGCACCAAAGTGGTGCTTTCATGATCTATGTTGGTGCATTATCGTTTTGTAACTATTAACACCTAGAAGAAGAAGGGAAAATTTGACTTAAAAGTTGGCATTATGGGGAATATGTTAATTGTGACGTACTTAAAACTTTCTATTTTTGAAATTATGGTTACAATGTGCGCACTTTGGATAATCAGCTATATAATTAGTTGGATTATCCGTTTATACCAATTAGATGAACTGTACAAATGCTGTTAAGTTTATCTAATTGGTATTTTTTCAATTGTACTTTTTGAGGCACATCATGTCGTTAGATAAATTAAGAAATATAGCTATCATTGCTCACGTTGACCACGGTAAAACTACCCTTGTTGATAAACTATTAGAGCAGTCTGGCACATTAGATTCACGCGGTGGTAATGAAGTGCGTGTAATGGACTCTAACGATTTAGAGAAAGAGCGTGGGATTACTATCCTTGCTAAAAATACCGCGATTGAATGGAATGATTACCATATCAATATCGTAGATACTCCTGGACATGCTGACTTCGGTGGTGAAGTTGAACGTATTATGTCTATGGTAGACAGTGTGTGTTTAATCGTTGATGCGGTTGATGGACCTATGCCACAAACCCGTTTCGTGACACAAAAAGCATTTAACTATGGCTTAAAGCCAATTGTTGTTATCAATAAAATTGACAAACCAGGCGCTCGTCCTGAGTGGGTAATGGATCAAGTATTTGATCTATTTGATAACTTAGGTGCAACTGATGAACAGCTAGATTTTAAAGTTGTTTACGCATCAGCATTGAATGGCTGGGCAAATGCAGAGTCTGAAGAGCCGACTGAAAACATGGAATCATTATTCCAAGCTATTGTTGACGGTGTTGCTCCACCAAAAGCGGACCGTGAAGGTACGTTTCAAATGCAAATTTCTCAACTCGATTACAACTCTTATGTAGGTGTTATCGGTGTTGGTCGTGTAACACGTGGTAACGTGAGAGTTAATCAACAGGTAACTATTGTTGGTGCCGACGGCAAAGAGCGTAAAGGTAAAGTGGGTCAAGTATTAGGTTACTTAGGGCTTGAGCGTCATGATGTTGAGCTTGCACAAGCTGGTGATATTATTGCAATCAGTGGTTTAGGTGAGCTTAAAATTTCTGATACGATTTGTGATCAAAGCAACGTTGAAGCAATGCCTCCGTTAACAGTTGATGAACCAACTGTAACCATGACATTCCAAGTAAATAATTCACCATTCTGTGGTAAAGAAGGTAAATACGTAACATCACGTAATATTCTTGACCGTTTGAATAAAGAGTTAGTACATAACGTAGCACTTAAAGTAGAAGAAACTGCAGATCCAGATAAATTCAAAGTATCTGGCCGTGGTGAACTACATTTAGCTATCTTAATCGAAAACATGCGTCGTGAAGGTTTTGAGTTAGCAGTATCTCGTCCTGAAGTTATCGAACGTACTATCGACGGTGTTTTGCATGAGCCAATGGAAACATTAACAATTGACTGTGAAGATGAGCATCAAGGTTCTGTAATGGAACAACTTGGTATCCGTAAAGCAGAGATGACTAACATGACGCCAGATGGCAAAGGTCGTGTACGTCTTGACTTCATGATTCCAAGTCGTGGTCTTATCGGTTTCCAAACTGAATTCATGACCCTAACTTCTGGTTCTGGTCTTCTTTATCATAGTTTTGATCACTACGGCCCACATAAAGGCGGTACAATTGGTCAGCGTCAAAATGGTGTTTTAGTTTCTAATTCATCAGGTAAAGCAGTAACTTACTCATTGTTCTTCTTACAAGATCGTGGTCGCCTATTCTTGGGTCATGGTGCTGAAGTTTATGAAGGTCAAATTATCGGTATTCATATCCGCTCAAACGATCTAACCGTTAACTGTGTACGTGGTAAGCAATTAACTAACGTACGTGCATCTGGTACAGATGAAGCACAAGTACTTTCACCTGAAATCAAAATGACACTTGAGCAAGCGCTTGAGTTTATCGATGTTGATGAATTGGTAGAAGTAACACCTGAAAGCATTCGTATCCGTAAAAAGTTACTTACAGAGAACGAACGTAAACGTGCTGCTCGCCCTAAGAAAGACTAATTTTTCTTAGTTGACGACTAAAAACCCTTATTTGGTGAAACTGAATAAGGGTTTTTTTATGTCTCTTAAAAAGTTAATTTGATATTTTAAGACGCTGATTAGCCATTTTTATACCTATATTTACTTTTACTATCAAAATAGTAACGCTAAGTTCGGTAGAGTGTTTTTTTTACGTTATTATAAGGATAATTAAATATAGGGATATAATAATGAACAAACAGCAAATTATCGATAAGGGTAAAGTAACGTGGCTGTATCTGCTTTTTTTGTGGACTCGTTGTCAGCAGGATAATATTAAAGTCCCTGCTGGGCACTTAGCTTATGTAACACTACTATCGATTGTGCCTTTCTTAGCCGTTATTTTTTATATGTTGTCTGCATTTCCGATGTTTTCTGAGCTGAATCAGATAATGGAAGATCTTATCTATAATAACTTCGTGCCAACATCAGGCGATGCAATTAAAGACCATGTGGGTGGTTTTATTGAAAATACTAAAAAGATGAGCATGATGGGGATTGCCTCATTAATAGTTATTGCATTGTTATTGATCTCTACTATTGATCAAACCATTAACCGTATTTGGCGTTGTACTAATAAGCGCTCTATTGTTCAAGCATTTACCATCTACTGGACAATATTAAGTTTAGGTCCGATTATTTTGGGTAGTAGCATCGCATTAAGCTCTTATCTCTTTTCTATCGTACAGGATCAGGGTTTTCTCTCCATCGGGCAGCAACTACTTAGCTTTATGCCCTTTGTTATTGCTTGGATGGCCTTTGCTGGTGTCTATACGTTAGTGCCACATCAACGTGTTAGTTTTCGTTATTCTTGTATTGGTGGGTTAATTGGTTCGTTGCTGCTTAATGTTGGGACCGATCTGTTTACTTTATATATTACTAACTTCCCATCACAACAACTGATCTACGGTGCGTTAGCGGTAATACCAATTTTGTTTGTATGGATCTATTTTAATTGGTTGATTGTACTCTTTGGAGCGGAAGTGACTGTTACTTTAGAAGAGTACTTAACTACAGATAAACAACAAAAGGAAACTTCATGATTGCTTTAATTCAACGCGTAACTAATGCCAATGTGCAAGTCGATAACAAAATTGTAGGGCAGATTCAGCATGGTTTATTGGTTTTATTAGCGGTTGAAAAAGGAGATGATGATAAAAAGTGCCAACGGTTAGCCGATAAAGTTTTGGCTTATCGTGTATTTTCCGATGAAAGCGATAAAATGAACCTCGATGTACAGCAAGCTGGGGGGGAGCTGTTGGTGATATCACAATTTACCTTAGCGGCTGAAACTAAAAAAGGAAATCGCCCCGGTTTTTCAAATAGTGCAGAGCCGGTAGAGGCACAACGACTTTATGAGCTTTTTAATCTGAATTGTAAAAATAAAGGTATGCATGTCGAAAATGGCATTTTTGCTGCTGACATGCAGGTTAGCTCAACCAACGATGGCCCGACTACTTTTTGGTTGCAGGTTTAAACTTTTTATTACCTAAGCTGTCTATCTAGTTGTGTTTACCCTATTTATTTAATGAGAGTCAACAATGTTACGATCACTTTTAGCTACTTTATTTGTAGGAATTCTTATGTCCCCGCTAGCCAACGCTGTTGATAGTTCAGCTTTTACAATTAACAATACTGTTATAACGCAGAGCCCAAATGATAATCGTGAATACCAATTTATCACATTAAATAATGGACTAGAGGTATTATTAGTTTCTGATTTAGATATAGAGAACAGTGCTGTCTCCTTATCTGTACCTGTTGGAAGTATGCATAACCCCGATAGTCAGTTAGGATTAGCTCACTATTTAGAGCATATGTTATTTCTCGGTTCAGAGCGTTACCCTGTTATTAATGAATATAGCAAGTTCATGACGCAAAATGGAGGTTATACCAATGCATACACTTCTCAGGACAGTACCGTTTATGGTTTTGAGGTAAACGATAATGCCTTCGATGAAGCATTAGACCGATTGGGCGATGTAATGCGCGCTCCGTTACTTGATGAAAAATACGCAGATAAAGAGCGTCATACGGTCAATGCTGAACATAAAACCTATTTTGATAATGATATGCGTAAGTTATATGCCCTCCAGCGCTATACCCTTAACCCTGATCATCCTATGGCACGTTTTAGTACTGGTGATTTAACCACGTTAGTTGATAAAGAGGGAAGTAAACTACAGGAAGAATTGATACGGTTTTTCAATGGAAACTATTCTGCCAACACAATGAAAGTAGCGCTTACAAGCCCTCGCTCTATTGAAGCTCTGCAAAAAGTAGCAAGTTCATTTCTTGCTCAAATACCCAATAAAAATATCACTAAACCGATTGTGCTTACACCGATGTTAACAGGCAAAGAGTTAGCGATTAAAGTTGAGATGAAGCCTACTGCGGATATTAAGTTATTACAGGTAAACTTTTTAGTACCTAGTGTGAAAGATGAGTATATGTATCAGCCTGGCGCTTATATTAGTCGTCTTTTAGGTTCGGATCATAAAGGTGGGTTATCGGATAATTTAATTCAAGCTGGATTGGTTGACTCAGTGATGGCTGGATTTTATGCGCCGCATAGTGATCTCTATTCTAGTTTCTCTTTACAATTCAAACTTACTGATAAAGGTATTGAGTCACAATCACAGATAATGGCGACATTGTTTGCGTTTATTGAACTCGTTAAAAAAGAGGGGATTAATGAGATACAATTTAATGAGCAGAAAAGTAATTTAGATAGACGTTTTGAGTTTTTAACTAAACAATCAGGTTTTAATTATGTGATGGGGCTATCAGCCAATATGCAGTTGTATCCTGCAAAAGATATTCTCTATTACCCTTATCGTTTAGATGCATTTAATGCAAAATTTATCGAACAGTTATTAACATACCTAAGCCCAGAAAATAGCCGTCTATTTTTGCTGGCTCCTAGTGCAAAAGGAGGAACCGCAATTCCGTTTTATAAGGGAGAGTATGCAGTTGAAAAAATAGCACTTAAACAGCAACAGCAATGGTTAGAAGACGCTCGATCAATTCAACTTGTATTACCGGTAAATAATATATGGTTGCCTGAAGATCTATCACTTGTTAAAGCACTGCATCGTGGTAAAGCTACCGCGTTAATTAGCCAGAAAGGTCATTCTGTTTGGTTTGCCCAAAGTGATCAAATCGAAGAGCCGAAAGGTAGTTTAAAGTTACAACTTAATAGTGATATTGCAGATCAAAATGCACAAAATAGAGTCAGTATGAGTCTACTTTTGGCGATGCTTAAAAAGCAATTTTCAGAACTTAACTTTGTCACCCAAGAGGCGGGGCTCAACTTCTCTATCTCACAATCAAATGGTCTGTTAATTAATACATCTGGTTATAGTGATAAGCAAGATAGGTTATTACTTAATGTTCTTGAGCATATTAAGGATGCAGAGT
>Ga0316197_10000470_pt1 | contig 27933 bp, 25 predicted proteins | sample OudBiesiAoxic_MG_FD_204939 | JGI IMG/M metagenome (GOLD analysis project Ga0316197, IMG submission 204939) | Coastal sediment microbial communities from Oude Bieten Haven, Netherlands - site A oxic | ecosystem: Environmental > Aquatic > Marine > Coastal > Sediment | place: Netherlands... | reverse complement strand
TCTTCTTAGTGTTGATGGCTGAAGCATTCATGGGTTACTTATTACCGTGGGGACAAATGTCTTTCTGGGGTGCACAAGTAATTATTTCATTATTCGGTGCGATCCCTGTTATCGGTGATGACCTAACACTTTGGATCCGAGGTGATTACGTTATTTCTGGTGCAACACTTAACCGCTTCTTTGCGTTACATGTAGTTGCATTACCATTAGCCTTAGTGGCTTTGGTATTCCTACATATTGTTGCGCTACATGAAGTGGGTTCAAATAACCCTGATGGTGTAGAGATTAAACAGAAGAAAGGTTCTGCCTCAGAAGAAGCTAAAGGCAAGTTCATTTTCCACAAACAATACAGTGGTAAAAAAGATATTATTGATGCGATTCCCTTCCACCCGTACTTTACAGTGAAAGATATCATGGGCGTGTCTGCATTCTTAATCTGTTTTGCGGCAGTGATATTCTTTATTCCAGAGGGCGGCGGTTTCTTCCTTGAGCCACCCAACTTTGAAGCGGCAAATGGTTTGAAAACACCAGCGCACATTGCACCTGTTTGGTATTACACTCCGTATTACGCCATTCTACGTGCGATACCAGATAAACTGATTGGTGTTGTGTTCTTTGGTGGTTCTATTGCGATCCTATTCTTATTACCGTGGTTAGATCGCTGTAAAGTTAAATCAATACGTTACCGTAGTTGGATTCATAAACTAAATATTACGCAGTTCATTATCTGTTTCATCGTATTAGGTGTATTAGGTGCATTAGCAGCAACACCGCTATATACGCTTATTGCACAGATTGCATCTGTCGGATATTTTGGGTTCTTTATTGCACTGTTCTTGTACAGTAAAAATGAAAAAACCAAACCATTACCAACGAGGTTGACACACTAATGAAAAAATTATTGATCGCCTTAGTGGCACTTTTACCGAATTTAGTATTTGCATCAGGTGCAGCGGTTCATTTAGACAAAGCTAACTATGATTTAACGGATAAAGCATCACTGCAAAACGGTGCAAAATTATTTATGAATTACTGCTCTGCTTGTCACTCAACTGCACATCAACGTTATCAACGTGTTGCGACTGATTTAGGGATCCCAGATCAGTTAATGAAAGACAACCTTATTTTTACAAACAGTAAAATTGGGGAGTTAATGAAAAACAGTATGGATAAAAAAGATGCGGCTAAATGGTTTGGTAATGCACCATTAGATTTAACCTTGGAAGCTCGTTTACGTGGGCCTGATTGGATTTATACTTACTTACGCTCTTTCTATAAAGATCCTGCTCGCCCATTTGGCGTGAACAATGTTGTCTTTAAAGATGTGGGTATGCCACATGTATTGGAAGAGTTACAGGGGATTCCAACTGCTGTTTTTGAAACTACTGTTGATGAAAATGGCGTTGAGCACCACCAAGTTGTTGCACTGGAAAGTGTCGAGTCGGGTGAGATGTCATCCGATGAGTATGACCGAGCGGTGTTAGATCTGGTAAACTTCCTAGTCTATTCAGGTGAGCCGAATAAACTAGAGCGTCAGAGCTTAGGTTTTTGGGTAATTGGTTTCCTAATTATCTTATTTGTACTGAGTTACTTATTGAAGAAAGAGTACTGGCGCGATATTCACTAGTCGTCGACACACTTTCTCTATTATCTTATCGGCAATGGTGTCACTATGACGTCATTGCCGTTTGTGTTTTTTAAACACTTAATTTTTTAACTACTAGGGGTATTCCATGGCCGTAGCTGTAAATAAACGTTCAGTAATGACGTTGTTCTCAGGACCATCTGACTTATATAGTCATCAAACTCGCATCGTTTTAGCTGAAAAAGGTGTCAATGTTGACATCACAACAGTAGACGAAGAGAACCCATCTGAGGAGTTAGCAGAGTTAACACCAAATAGTGATGTTCCAACATTAGTTGACCGTGAATTAGTTTTATATAACTCACGTATCATTATGGAATATTTAGATGAGCGTTTTCCGCATCCACCATTAATGCCTGTATACCCAGTTGAACGAGCTAAAAGCCGTCTACTAATGCAACGTATTGAAAGTGAATGGTATCCTTTAGTAGCAATCATCATGTCGGGTAATGAATCTAAAGCTGAACCTGCTCGTGTAAAATTACGTGCTAAAATTCTTGAAGTTGCACCTGTATTTGAACACTTTGCTTATTTCATGTCTGAAGAGTTTACGATTGTTGATTGTTACATGGCTCCTTTGCTATGGCGTCTACCTGAGTTAAAAATTGACTTAGGTTACGACAACGTAACGGGCTTGAAGAGTTACATGGTTAAAGTATTCGAACGTGAATCATTCCAAGCATCAATGACTGAAACTGAACGCGAAATTCGTATCGGTGCTTAATTCTTAATTTTGTAGGTATTTTATATGTCGGAAATGTTAGTACAACGTCCTTATTTAATGCGTGCTTTCTATGACTGGATAGTTGATAGTGAATGCACGCCTCATGTAATTGTCGATGCGACCAAACCACATGTTGATGTACCATTACAATTTGTAGAAAATGGTAAAATCGTATTAAATATTGCGCCGCGCTCTGTGGTTGATTTTTCATTAGATGATAATGCGTTATCCTTTAATGCTCGATTCTCAGGCATACCAACACAAGTTTATGTGCCCATGTATGCTATTGAGGGGATTTATGCGCGTGAGAATGGCGCAGGTACTATTTTCCCCGATGAGCCAGCATATGATGAATCTGATGTGCCTATGCAAGTCGTTGAAGATAAGAAACAAGTACAACAGGATACAAAAGGTGCTAACACAAAAGGTAATAACAAAAAATCGTTCCTTACTGTCGTTAAGTAACTAAATAGTATTTACAGCATATAAAACATTTAGTTATACCTTTTTAAAAACCGAGCTTGCTCGGTTTTTTTATGCCTTTTGTTTTTAACGTCGTAATACAATTCAGCTAAATAGCGAGTCATTGTTGTTGGTTAAAATAGATCACTCTGGGTTAGATATTTTGCAAAGAGAATAATTATTTGACGCAATTTTTGCTTTAAGTGGATGTGTTTTTCCTTGGCAATAATTGGTCCTATACTTATACCATTAACTCCGCTAGCTAACTGATCAATCTTACTGGTTAAAAGGAGCTATTTTCGCGTTAAAAACTGTGTAAAGGAAGCAACCGTTTACGGCAATTTTACCTTAAACTAGCTCCTTTTTCCTACGTAATATTTGATCATTAAATTAACGGAATTAATGATATTAGTGACATTAATGGTATAACTGGCCATCTAATCTGGTTATGTGGATTTAGGTATTAAACAAGAAATGATTAAAGACTAGTTTATGAAAGCAAAAAGCCGATAATAGGTTATGTTATCGGCTTTATTGTATGTATTGAGTCAGGCCTTAAAAAGGCTACCAACTTAACCTTTAATTATCATCACTGTGTTTCTATTAAAGGTGTTTCTGCAAAATGCTTTTTAGAAAAAGCAACGCGTTCTTCTACGGTCATTTTGTCTGCATCCTTTAAGCTTTCGACTAATTTAAGGCGAGGTAAGATACCTGTACCATTAGCAATTTGAATAGCCAATCCTGGGCGTGCATTGAGTTCTAATAGCATCGGGCCGATATCGCGATCTAATACCATATCCGTCCCTAGGTATCCCATTCCTGTCATTTCGTAACAACTTGCTGCTAAGTAAATCAAACGCTCCCAACTAGGCACTACAAGTAACTTTAGCTCTTTATCCGTGTCTGGGTGACGTTCAACTGGCAAGTCGAACTGAACTGCATTAATAGCCTTTCCTGTGGCGATATCAATACCAACACCGACAGCACCTTGATGTAAATTTGCTTTACCATCGGAAGCGGCCGTTGAAAGGCGCATCATTGCCATCACAGGAAAACCTTTAAATACAATAACGCGTACATCAGGTACACCTTCAAAGCTAAAACCATCAAATGCACTATCGAATTGAATTAAACCTTCGATTACAGCAACATCTGCGCTACCACCTAAGCTAAATAAGCCCGCTAAGATATCAGTCACATGGCGTTTGATCTCTGAAAGACTTTCTTCATTACCATTGGATTTGTAATAGCGACCATTTTTAACTTTGGTAACAACAAGAATCCCCTTACCACCACTGCCTTTAGCAGGTTTTATTACAAACCCAGGAGTATTGGTAATAAACTGTTCGACGGTTTCTACTTCCGCTTGCATGGTAATCACACCTAAAAGGGCTGGTGTGGTGACATTTGCATCACGCGCAATAATTTTAGTTTTTAATTTATTATCCACTAAAGGATATAAACGTCTAGGGTTGTAACGGCCTATATATCGGCTGTTACGTTCATTCATCCCCATTATTCCTTTTTTCTTTAACTTAAAAGGGCTACAGAAAAACATGCGCTACCCCTTATCCACTAATGGCTTGAAGCGGCGTAATTCTAGTAAGCGGTATCCAGTATAACTGCCTAGTAAAAGCACTAGTGCCATAACCACAAATTGCAGTCCAATAAAGTTAAACATCAGGTGTCTAGTGACATCATTACTCATTACGAAGTAAGCAAATACAGCTACGATCAAACTACCACCACCTTGCTTGAATACTTCTTTAGCACCTTCCTCTTCCCATAACACTGACATACGCTCAATGGTCCAAGACAAGATAATCATTGGGAAGAAGGTGATTTTAAGGCCTTCAGTTAATCCAAGTTTGTAAGACAAAACACCAAACATCGCAATCAATAGAATAACCATAATAATCACGGTGGAAATACGCGACACCAGTAATAAATTTAGGTGCGAAAGGTAGGAGCGAATAAATAAACCGACAGCAACTAACATCACAAAGCCGACAATGCCTGTGATCAAACTAGTTTGAATGAACGCCATTGCGATCAACACCGGCATGAAAGTACCAGATGTTTTTAAACCAATCAAAACACGCATCATAACCACGATCAGCACACCTAATGGAATCATTAAAATGCCTTTAAACAAAGACTGATCTTCAATCGGTAAACTATGGATCGAGAAATTGAATAAATGCTCATTATCATTTTTTTGCAAAATAGCTGCTAATGCTGGTTGGTCTTGCTGAATCATTGAGAAACTAACTTTAGAATTTACTCCTCCGGTTAATTCTAATAATGCTTTACCACTTTGATCCCACAATAATAGATCTTTACGATCTACTTCTTGAAGGCTTGATGCATCAAATAAGCGAGACTCAATTTTTCCATTTTTTTCTTGAAAAACTTCAATCAAGGGCTGCAAATGCTGACGGCGACGACCATCTTCTAAAACTAATGCTCCGATTTTTTTAGTGGGAATCTTCGCTTCGTTAAGTAATCCAATCAGAATGTTTGCTTTAGAGTTTTTAGATGCAAGTACCAATCTAATACTTTGATTAGGTTGTTCTGCATTTAATTGTTTTAAAATTTCACGAGTAAAACTAAAAGCATCAGCACTGGTTTTAAAGGCATCTTTAATAATATCAGTACCAGCAGCTAGGCCAGCAGCACCATATTCAGGATCAAATAGCTCAGGCATTTTAGTGATAGGTTGATCTACACTCTCGCTATCGACTAGTAGCTGAATATTGTAATAAAGTGTTTGAGGGCCTGTCGCTTGGCGAATTGTCCACTGTGCTTGTGGTTTATTATCTTCATATAAAAAAGATAAACCGTAACCCGGAGAAGCTGCATTTTGACTAATTTGCGTATAGCCCGCTTGGCTATTTGGTGTGCTCAATGAGGCGAGCACAGGTTTTCCGGTCGCTTCAAATTCAATCTTGGCATCAATATTCCAGACTGACCGTGTTTCACCTGGCATCCAAGGGATATCAAAAGCTAAATGGCGTTGTACTGTTTGAAACACACCCAGTAAAAAAAGTCCTGCTACTAAGGTGAAAAAGAAAATACGAGCATTCATTAGGAGTCCTATTTATTATTTTCAGCTTGATACTTAGGGTGAATATAATCTTGGCTAACATCAACAATCATGACGTCTTGTATAAAGCTACGACCAATGAGTACTGCATAGTCCATGTGTTGACGGTCGGTTAAGGTAAATTCAGATTGCTGAGTAATATTACCAACACGTACATTAAGCTTGATCACTGGGCGGCGATCTTTTTCACCTGGTTCGCTAGATTGTAATATTTTTACGTAACGATCGATTCTTGCTTCAATTATTTTTGCTTCTGCATCTTTATCGTGTGCCATGTTAAAACGAACCCAATTTTTACCATCACGTTCAAAATGTTGAATATTCACTGCATTAATTGATGAGGTAGCGGCACCAGTATCTACACGTGCTCTGAAACTTTTCTTCGCTTTATTGATATATAGCCACTCAGTTTGACCCAATACCGTTTTATCTAGGTAAATATCGCGTTTACTCACTTTGCTAACAACAACATTGCTTCTTTTCGGAGTTGCTGCCGCAGCTTTTTGGATTGCTATTTGTTGTGCTAATTGTTGATTAAGTGTTTGTGCTTCTTTTTGTGTTTTTTCCAAGTCAGTTTTCACGGCTTCTAATGAGCTTTTTTTTTGTTCAATATCTGCTTTGGAAGTCGCTAATTCAGTTTCTAACTCTGTAATTTTTGTCGCTTGTTCGGTGAGTGTTTGCTGAATTTTTTGTTCAGTTTCAGTGGTAGAAATAGAGATACATCCAACGGTCAAAAATAGTGAAGTAAGTGTTATAATGGCCGTTTTTTTTAAAAACATGCGATTTCCTTAGCGTTAGTTAAAAATCAAAAAAATATGGTATCAGTTTGCGCTATAAATAGCAGTGATAAATTGCTTATGAAGCCCTTTATCGTTTAGGTTTAAGTCGGTAATACATTCCTAAGCCAGTTTTTTTTGTGTACTCGGTGAATGACTAATATTACTTTTATCAACTCCTCAGATAGCGTGACAATATAAGCTTCTACTAAACTGAAATTATAATAAGTTACTGCAACAAAAGTCAGTGGAATACCAACACACCACATGCAAAATATATCCATAAATGTACTGTAATTGATATCGCCGCCACTGCGTAGTACGCCAATAATCCCAATAAAGTTCACTACACGGATAAATAGCGCGCAAGCAAGTACTAACAATACCTGTGATGCACTTGCGTTAGCCGATGTAGAGAGTGTTGGAAATAACGATAATACCGGCTCTCTAAAATAAATGATCAGCGGTATAAATATAAATGCTAAAACCGGCACAAATAAAATAAATGTCCAAGCTTGTTGCCAAGCTCTATCGAATGCTTTTGCTCCTAGCTCATGACCAATCATGGTGCCACTAGCAATTGCTACACCAATAAATAAGGCGAATATCGTTTGTTCTATCGTGGACACCATACTCATTACTGCTAACTCTTGTACACCAATCATGGCAAAGATTAGGGTATAAACAAAAACGCCTAAAGCCCATCCGCTATCATGTAATATCATTGGAATCGCAAGTTTCAAGTAACGTTTGATGTCTAACAGTGATAAAGCAGTCTTTACCTCTACTAAACTGGCTAAGATAAAAGGCCTTTTTTTAGCAATAAATAATATCAATAATAGCATTTGAATGGCGCGAGCTAAAAAAGTTCCCCAGGCGCTACCTTCTACGCCCATTGCTGGAAAACCAGCATGCCCAAATATTAATATATAGTTAAAAAAAGCATTCAATGGTAGTACTAAAAAGCTAATATTCATGGCCGTTTTAGTATCACCAGCAGAGCGTAATGCGGTCTCTAATGGCAACACGACTGCGATAAACATAAAGCTGTAGGCTGTGATTTGTAAATATTGGTTAGCGAAAATAAGCAACACAGGATCATCACTGGCTAAACCTGTGACAGAGCTTGGCGAGAGTACATAAAATGCAACAAAAGGTAAGGTGACAACAAAACTAATTAATAAAGAGGTAATTAAACTACGACGTAAGCCTGAAAGCTCTTTTGCGCCAAAATATTGAGCAGCAAGCACACCGCCAGCATGGCTGACACCGACCATCATTAGCAAGTTAAAGAAAAATACTTTATTACCTAAACCGACGGCTGCAATTTCAGTTTCACCGAGTTGACTCACCATCAGGATATCCACTAACCCAAGAAATGAATAAAGCAGAGATTGTAGAGTGATAGGTAACGCTAAGGTCCACAGTTTTTTTTGAAAGCCTTTATCGCGAAACGTAAGAATTTTATTTTTCATAACACACCTTAATCAACTTCTGAGCGAGCAGTTTAGGAAATAGTTTTAGTTTTGTTTAGCTGCTGATGATTAAACGGCTTGTCTTTTTTTTAAAATAAACGCTGATAATAAAGCAAAAAAACAAAAGATAAATAATGGTATTTGCCCTATTTGTTGATAAGGGGTTTGTCCATAGGCGGGTTGTACTGAACGTCTTAATACCGCGGCTGTATTTGATGGTAATCGACCTAACTCATCACCGACACTGTTATAAATTGCTGTTATACCATTATTCGTACTGCGTAATAGTGGTCGTCCGAACTCAATAGCACGCATTCTCGCTATTTCTAAATGTTGATCGGGGCCAATAGAGTGACCAAACCAAGCATCATTACTTAATGTGATAATCAACCCTGTTTGTTGATGAACATTCTTTCGTAATAATTCCGGAAAAGCAATTTCATAACATAGCGCTGGCGCTAAAGTTGTTTGATCAAATCTCAAGTTATTTTGTACTTGTTGGCCTCGATTAAAGCTCGACATTGGCAAGTTAAAATAAGGTGCAAGAGGGCGTAAAAGATCTTCAAAGGGAACAAATTCACCGATAGGTAATAAGTGATGTTTATTGTATCTATTGGGACTTATCGGCGAATAGCCTTGTCCTTCTGGCAGTTTTCCGAGCATGATAATGCTATTAAAGTATTCATTTTTTCTAATATTATAATTAATAATACCCGTTAATAGTGTTTTACCTTGATTTGCTAATTCCTTTGATAAAGGTTGTAGGAAACGCTGCATATCAATTTCAAGACCTGCAACTGCTGACTCTGGCCAAATGATTAACTCATTTTTATTGGTTTGTTGCTGGCTTTTTAAATTAGTTTGTTCGGCATCTGCTTTAGTTGTTTTATTAGCTTTAATTTTTGTTTCACTTTGAGCGTTGATAAGTGGCTCTGAAAAAGGCGGCACGCGAGGTTTTGACAAGTCTAAATATTTAAACAAAGAGGGATACAGTTGATCTGCTTTCCATTTTTCATTTTGGTCAATATTACCTTGTACTAATGCCACATTGATTGCTGGCTGTAATTTGGTGAAGGTAAGTTGTTGTAAGCCGTAACCGCTAGACACTAAAAATATAATCAATAGGAAAGATAGCTTTTGTACTGATTTAGATACGGGTTGTATTGATTTTGAGACTTGTTTAGATATCTTTTTAGATAGCGATTGTAATTGTTGAGAGACCAACAACGTTAATGCTGAGCAAATAAGAATAATAGCTAAGGTAACGCCTTGCACACCAAAAATCGGTGCAAATCCAACTAAGGGGGTATCTGCATGACTGTAACCAAGGTAAGCCCAAGGCATACCTGTTAATACCCAGCCACGTAACCAGTCCGTGATTAACCATAAACTCGGTAAAATAAGCAGCAATCTGATCGCAGAAACTGATGGAGAGAGCTTAATTTTATAAGTTAACCATAGCGCGATGGTGGGAAACAAGGCCAAATAAGCACACAATACAACAATTAATAGGCCACTAACAATACTCGGCATTCCGCCAAAAAGATCCATGCTGACATAGATCCAGTGCATAGTGGCAATGAACATTGAGAGGTTAAAGCTAAAGCAGACTAAGAATAGTTTTTTGTTGGGTAATTGCGTATGTTGCAGTAATAACAATAAACCAACAAACGAAGGGTACAAAACCCACCATTGTTGGAAAGGTGCAAAAGCAAAGACTTGTATCGCGCCTAACAACGCTGCAATCATTAATTGCCCGAACTGAGTAGAAGCGATTCTACTCAGTGATTTGCTTAAGCTTTTGTTCAATCTCTTTTAAGCTCTTTTTTTAGTTCTTTTGGAACACGTACTTGTAATTGTACTAAGCGACGATTGTCTGCATTTGTCACTTTAAACTTATGCTCATTAATGGCTATCTTTTCACCACGGCTAGGTAAATGGCCTAGTTCATGCAAAATTAATCCACCAATTGTATCTTGGATTTCAATATTATAATCGGTTTCAAAGAACTCATTAAAATCAGCCAGTGTGGTGAGCGCACTTACTGTGTAAGTACGTTTGCCTATTTGACGAATTTCATCTTCTTCTTCGTAATCAAATTCATCTTCAATTTCACCGACAATCACTTCTAAAATATCTTCAATAGTGACCAATCCTGAAACACCGCCATATTCATCGACAACGATTGCCATATGATAACGTTGGCTTCGGAATTCTTTTAACAGGGTATCTAAGCGTTTACTTTCAGGAACCACAACGGCTTCTCTGAGAATGTCTTCTATTTTAAACTCATCAGGATCTGAGCTGAAGCCATATTGAATAAGATCTTTGGCTAATAACAAACCAACAACGTGGTCTTTATCTTCAGTGATCACAGGGAAGCGGGAGTGGGCAGAGTTGATGATCTCTGGTAATAATTCTTCAACTGGTTGATGTAAACCCAATGTCACCATTTGTGAACGTGGGATCATGATATCTCGAACGCGCATCTTAGACACGTCGATCACACCTTTTATCATTTCTTTGGTTTTTTGATCGATAACTTGGCGCTGTTTAGCACTATCAATCACATCTAATAGCTCATCTTGACTTTTTGGCTCGCCTTGGAAAAGGTTGCCTATTTTATCGAGCAGACCTTCTTTAGGCTGCTCGTTGCTAGAATGGTAATCTTCCGACATTAATTTTATTTACTCTTTTTCGCTTAAATAAGGGTCACCGAAACCTAACTCAATCATGAGTTTAGTTTCAATGCTTTCCATTTCTTCTGCTTCATCATCATCAATATGGTCGTAACCTAATAAATGCAGCGTACCATGTATTAACATATGTGCCCAATGTGAGACCAACGTTTTCTGTTGCTCTGCTGCTTCTTTTTCAACCACCTGTTTACAGATTACTAGATCCCCTAATAAGGGTAAAGTGATCCCAGGCGGGTTTTGAAAAGGAAAAGATAAAACATTCGTTGGTTTATCTTTTCCTCTATATTGGTGGTTTAACTGCTGACTTTCTTCACTGTCTACAATACGCACCGTCAATTCAGCATCATCGCGTATTTTATCACTAGCTGCAAGGATGGTGGCACTTATCCATTTTTCTAATGGTGCCAAGTCAGGCAATGCTTGTTGGTTTTCACTCGCAAGCTGTAAATCCACATAAAGTTCCATTACGCGTTTCTCGCTTCACTTTCTGCTATTTCTTTCTTTCTATCAAAGGCATCGTAAGCTTTAACAATACGTGCAACAACAGGGTGTCGAACAACATCATCTGCTAAGAAAAAGTTAAAGCTGATACCTTCATCGACTTCACCTAATACTTCAATTGCATGGCGTAAACCAGATTTTTGATGGCGAGGTAAATCGATTTGTGTAATGTCACCGGTAATCACCGCAGTAGAATTAAAACCAATACGTGTTAAGAACATTTTCATTTGTTCTGTTGTTGTATTTTGGCTTTCATCTAAAATAACAAATGCATCATTTAACGTGCGTCCGCGCATATAAGCCAGAGGTGCAATTTCAATAATGTTTTTCTCAATTAGTTTTTCAACTTTTTCGAAACCTAACATTTCAAATAATGCATCGTATAAAGGGCGCAAATAAGGATCTACTTTTTGTGATAAATCACCTGGTAGAAAACCTAGCTTTTCACCTGCTTCAACAGCAGGGCGGGTTAATAGAATACGACGAACTTCTTGGCGCTCTAACGCTTCTACGGCACAAGCTACGGCTAAGTAAGTTTTACCTGTTCCGGCAGGGCCGACACCAAAGGTAATATCATTACGAAGAATATTACTTACGTACTTAGTTTGGTTTTCACCACGCGGTTTAATAACACCGCGTTTAGTTTTAATGGTTAAACTCTTAAAACCAACTTCTTCTGATGCCGGTTTTACTTCTAGTAAACGGTGTTCACTGATTAAGTTTTGTAAGGCTAAATGTACATCTTCATCTGATAAACGAGGCGCTTTGCCTTTAATTGGTTGCGTCTCAATATATAAGTCATTCAATAAGTCACTGCAGGCTTGAGCGTAACGGTGCTCACCAACCACTTGAAAATGTGCATCTTTATAGATTACTTCAACACCTAAACGGCGTTCAATTTGCTTAATATTATCGTCAAATGAACCGCATAAAACCGCTAAACGGTCTTTGTCTGCGGGGATTAATTCAAGGTGTACTGTCGTTAATTTTGTGGTCAAATTGTAACGCCTTCTTTTGCTGAGCTAAAAGTGATAAAAATAAAGTTAAGCTGGTATAAAAGTTTCAACACCAAGCTTGTTCGCTTTTTTATTCACAATATCACTTGGTCGAATTGATTCTCGTAGATTCATTTCTGATTCTCCACGTACAAACTTACCACGAATTGAGTTGGTATGTACTTCAGTAATTTCAACATCAACAAAACCACCGATTGAGCGATGATCGCCTTCGAAGTTTACAATACGGTTGTTTTCGGTACGGCCGCATAATTCCATGATGTTTTTACGTGACGGACCTTCTACTAAAATACGTTGTATTGATCCTACCATACGGCGACCAATCAATTGAGAGTGCTGATGGATTCGATCTTGTAAGATAGCTAAACGCTTTTTCTTGGTGTCTAACGTAACATCATCTGGCATATCTGCCGCTGGTGTACCAGGACGTTGGCTATAAATAAAGCTGTAGCTAGTATCAAAACCAATGTAGTTGATAAGATCCATGGTTTGTTGGAAGTCTTCATCGGTTTCATTTGGGAAACCAACGATGAAGTCTGAACTGATCGTTAAATTAGGACGCACTTCTTTTAATGCGGCAATCTTTTCTTTATATTGAGCAACCGTGTGACCACGTTTCATTAAGTTTAAAATACGATCCGCGCCTGCTTGTACTGGCAGATGTAAAAAGTCCACCAATTCAGGAGTATCACGGTAAACATCAATGATTTCATCAGTAAAATCGATTGGATTACTGGTGGTATAACGTAAACGGTCAATACCATCAATTGAAGCAACATAACGCAATAATTCAGAAAAACTACATTCTTCACCATCGTGCATTGCACCAATGTATGAATTTACGTTTTGCCCCAATAAATTAATCTCACGCACACCTTGTTCAGCAAGCTGTGCAACTTCTAATAAAATATCATCTAATGGACGGCTAACTTCTTCACCACGTGTATAAGGTACAACACAGAAAGTGCAATATTTAGAACAACCTTCCATGATTGAAACAAATGCCGTTGCACCTTCAGCTTTAGGCTCTGGCATTGAGTCAAACTTTTCAATTTCAGGAAAACTGACATCAACCACGTTACCTTTGTTTTCTTTTACATCTTGAATCATTTTTGGCAAACGGTGTAACGTTTGTGGGCCAAAAACAATATCTACATAAGGCGCTCGACGGCGGATCGCTTTACCTTCCTGTGAAGCAACACAACCACCAACACCAATAATGATGTTAGGATTTTTTTCTTTTAGTTTTCTCCAACGACCGAGTTGGTGGAATACTTTTTCCTGCGCTTTCTCTCGAATAGAACAGGTATTGAGTAGGATCACGTCAGCATCTTCTGCTTCATCAACAGAAACATATCCGTTGCTCGCATTTAAAAGGTCCGCCATCTTAGATGAATCGTACTCATTCATCTGACAACCCCAGGTTTTAACGTGTAATTTCATGCTCATATTCACTGCCTACTATGCTGACTAATTAGTGTGTTTCTTAAAACGAGGTCGCATTTTACGCACATCAAGGCAATCATGCTACTTTTTGTTTGCATGCTTTTCATTCGTTTTTCTATTTCTCTTGATAACTCTCTGTATCTTGATTTTAAGCAATTAAAAAATCAGGTTAATTTTCCCAAGGGGCATTCTTTTACGTACAATAACCTATTAAATATCAATTCAAAAATTGAGGGTGTAATGGCAAACAGAGAAATTATTATTGTTGGCGGTGGAATGGTCGGTGCTTTATCTGCATTGCTACTGGCTAAACATGGCGATACATTACACCTTATTGAAAAGTCACCGGTGCTAATGCCTGAGCAAGGTGAGCCTTTTGACCTGCGTGTTTCAGCGTTTAGCGCTCAAAGTAAACACTTACTTGAACAAGCTGGAGTTTGGGATGATATACCGCTTGACCGCTTATGTGCTTATCAAGGTTTAGAAACATGGGAAAAGGGTAGTCAAAAATTAGCTTTTTCAAGCGATGATATTGTGGCTGAGCAATTAGGCTATATCGCAGAGAACCGTTGGATCCAAGCCGTACTGTGGCAGCGCCTTAAACAGTTAGCGAATGTTCACTTCTATGAAAATACTCAAGTAGTCGATATTACTCAAGGTGTTGAGCAAGATAATGGCAAAAACCATCAACGCGTGACAGTGACTCTTGCGGACCAGCAGATCATCAAAGCTGAATTGTTACTTGCCTGTGATGGTGGTAACTCAGCAGTACGTAAACACTTACAACTGCCTGTGACAAGTTGGGATTATCGCCAACACTGTTTATTGATTAATATCACCACCGATTGCGCGCAGCAAAGCGTGACTTGGCAAGAGTTTAGAGAAACAGGCCCTTGTGCTTTTTTGCCACTAGCAGGTAATAATGCAAGCTTAGTGTGGTATCACAGCCCACAGAAAATAAAGCAGCTACAAAGCTTAAATAATCAGCAGCTCAAACAAATTATTTTAGCGGAATTTCCTAAGCTTGAATTTGATTTTGAAGTCCATAATAAAGGTGGGTTTCCACTGACTAGACGCCATGCTAAAAAATATTATCAAGGCAGTGTGGTGTTGGTCGGGGATGCAGCTCATACTATTAATCCATTAGCAGGACAGGGCGTTAATTTAGGTTTCAAAGATGTGCAATGTATTGTGGAACTGCTCACTCAGTGTAGCGATTTATCGATTCCAGAAATATTAAAACGTTATCAATGCCAGCGTCGACCTGCCAACCTATTAATGCAAACAGGCATGGATGTGTTTTATAAAGTCAGTAAGTCCGATGACCCATTGATTCGTATCATAAGAAAAAGCTTTTTAGGCGTAGCCCAACAATCGGGACAAATTAAAAATAGAGTGATGCGTTATGCGATGGGGATTAATTAAGCAATATAAAAAAGCCGCTCATTGGCGCTATAAAAGAGCAAAAACGGCTTTTTTGTTGTTCTTTCTTATTAACAGTTAGCGTATTTTGTCGCTAACTGTTGTTTCCAGAAATCGGTTGTTGTTCCTAGAAAGAGGTGCGGCGGTAACTACGGTATTTAGGTAGCCAGAAGTTATCTTGCAAGCGACGTTGCATGTTCTCTTCTGTTACAGGCAAAGCTAAATCATCTGCAATGGCTTGTTTTGCAACGGCGTAAGCTATTTTTTCACTGATCTCTCTAATCACTGCCAATGGCGGTAATAGTGCACCCGGTGCTTTATCATAATCCATTGATGCATCAGCTAAGGCTTGGCTGGCCGCCATTAACATATTGTCACTGATCCCTCTTGCGCGTGAGGCTAATACACCTAAACCAATACCTGGGAAAATATAGCTGTTATTACATTGCGATACTTCAAAAGATTGATCTTTAAATAGAGTGTTAGGGAATGGGCTGCCCGTTGCAATAATCGCTTTGCCATTACTCCAATTAGTAATATCTTGCGGTGTACCTTCAACGCGAGAAGTTGGGTTTGACAGCGGCAATACAATCGGATTTTCAGCATTCGCACATAAGCTTTCAATAATGCTTTGCGTAAATAAACCTGTTTGACCACTAACACCAAATAACACGGTTATCTTCGCTTGTTTAACCACTTGCTCTAACCCTAACGGTTGGCTGTGATCCCAGCTTTCGATATCAGCTGCCTTTTGTACTAGAGACGTTTGGAAGCTTTGTAAATCAGTCATGTTATCCGTTAATAAACCATAACGGTCAACCATAAATACATGCTTGCGAGCTTGCTCTTCAGTCAAACCTTCACGTTGCATTTGTCTAATAATGTGCTCTGCTATACCACAACCTGCAGAGCCAGCGCCTAAAAAGGCAATATTTTGTTGGCTAAGCTTTTGTCCTTTATTTAAACAAGCCGCTATTAGCGTACCTACGGATACGGCAGCAGTACCTTGAATATCATCATTGAAACAACACAGTTGATCGCGGTATTTGTTTAATAATGGTGTTGCATTGGTTTGTGCAAAATCTTCAAATTGTAATAACACTTCTGGCCAACGACGTTTCACCGCTTGAATAAATAAATCTACAAATTCATTGTACTCTTCGCCTGTGATGCGAGGGTTACGCCACCCCATGTACATTGGGTCATTAATTAGTTGGCTATTATTAGTACCTACATCTAATAAAATAGGTAAGCAATGCGCCGGGCTAATCCCACCACAAGCTGTGTATAAAGCAAGTTTACCAATTGGGATCCCCATGCCTCCGATGCCTTGATCGCCTAAACCTAAAATGCGTTCACCATCGGTCACTACAATCACTTTTACATTTTGTTTAGTGGCATTCTGTAACATATCATCAATTTTATGACGTTCAGGGTAAGAGATGAATAGACCACGTTTACGACGGTATATTTTAGAAAACTTCTCACAAGCTTGTCCCACCGTTGGTGTATAAATCAACGGCATTACTTCTTCGATATGTTGCTCGATGAGGTGATGAAATAAAGTTTCATTTGTATCTTGGATGTTTCGTAGATAGATATGTTTATCAAGATCGCTTTTAAATGAAGACAGTTGCTGATATGCACGAAATGATTGCTCTTCAATCGTTTCAATCGTGTGTGGTAACAAACCCGTTAAATTAAAATTATCGCGTTCATCGGAGGAGAAAGCACTGCCTTTATTTAATAGTGGGGTTTCTAATAGTGCAGGCCCTGCAAAGGGAATATATAAAGGACGTTTGAGTGGCATAATAAAATCTTCTTAGTGAATAAAAGTATGTCTTAATACATACCGATAATTAATTGTATAGGAATTCAACGAAGATCGGCTTAAAGATGTTAAATTTTTGTTAACGAGCTGGGATCTGTTGTTCTTTGTGCTTAACTTTTGTTGTACAAAATAGTATCAAAAGATCAACGTGCCTAAAACAAAAACGTTCAAATAATATCCTAATTAGCACCTAGTTCAGCCCCTGTTGACCTTTTTTAAAGTAATTTTTCAGGTAATCGATTAATAACCGCAATTTTTTAGATTCTGCAGCGCCCGGTGGGAACACTGCATATACTTCAATATCATTAAATTGATACTCAGAGAGTAACTGAATTAGGCGTCCAGACTTTATTTTAGGCAGTGCATCATAACTTGGAATGCGTCCTAAACCATGACCTCCTTCAACAAAGGCCGTGCGTGCTGCGGCATTATTGGTACTGATATTTCCTTTTAATTTGACGCTGTAGGAGCGGCTGCCTTTTTTCAGCTCTAACGTAGTAGGCGCTAGTTTATAAAGGATCCATTGGTGCGCTGTTAATTGAGCAGGAGTTGTTGGGCGGCCATATTTTTGTAAATATTCAGGCGCAGCGCACAAGCAGGTATTCAACGTTGATAGTTTAGTCGCCTGTAAACCAGAGTCAGCTAATTCCGCACCACGGATTGCAATATCAAAACCTTCTTTGATAATATTTACTACTTCATCGCTAAGGTTTACATCTAGTTGAATATTAGGATAAATCTTCGCAAAAGCGTTCAAGGCGGGCACGATGGCATGTAATCCAACATTCATAGGGCAGGTTATTTTAATTAACCCCGTTGGGTTGTTCTTTAAGTTCTCTATCTGCTGGTTTGCTGCTAAAGCTTGTTCGACAATCACTTTACAACGTTGGTAATATTCGCTGCCAGCTTCCGTTAATGTAATGCTTCGAGTTGAGCGATTGAGCAGTTTAATACCTAATTGGCTTTCTAGTTTTTTAATATGGTAGCTAACCACGGCGCGTGACAATCCAATATGTTTTGCAGCTGCACTCAAACTACCTTGTTCAATAACTTGGGCAAACACCACCATGCTTTTTAATTGTTCAAATGACAGTTCCACTGTGACCTCTTTTTGTCGTTTATTGATGTTGGTTAGAGCTGTGTATTAACCTCCACTTAAATTTCAATCTAATAGACAGATAGTAAAAAGGGTTATTTCTTTCGTCGATGACCCAATATTACTTATTCACAAGCAAAATCCCTCTAGTGCATGTTCATCTGATTTTTAATTGTATCAACTATTGAAACAATGTTGTTGATAAAGTATGCATTGTTCAATTTTGTATAAGGTTTATACTTTCTCAATCAGCTAATAACTAGCTATTAAACACTCTCTCAACATTAAGGGCATTATCATGAGTAAGAAAATATTAATGGTTCTAACATCACATGACAAACTAGGCGATACAGGTAATAAAACAGGCTTTTGGGTTGAAGAGTTTGCTGCCCCTTATTACGTTTTTAAAGATGCTGGACTAGATATTACATTAGCATCACCGTTAGGCGGACAACCACCAATCGATCCATCAAGTGAAATGGATGATTTTGTTACCGAAGCTACTAAACGTTTTGAGGAAGACGCTGAAACAAAACAACAACTAGCCAATACAGTGGCATTATCATCAGTGAATGAAGCTGATTACGATGCAATATTCTATCCTGGTGGTCATGGCCCATTATGGGATTTAGCTACTGATGCTAAATCAATTAAATTGATTGAAGATTTTTTAGCCGCTAATAAGCCTGTTGGCGCGGTATGTCATGCAAGTGCAGTGCTATTAGACGTTAAAGACAGTGCCGGTGAGTTTGCAGTTAACGGTAAAGCAGTTTCTGGTTTTACTAATAGTGAAGAAGCAGCAGTTCAATTAACTGATATTGTGCCATTTTTAGTGGAAGATGAACTGATTAAACGCGGTGCAGATTACCAAAAAGTAGATGACTGGAATGCTTTTGCAGTACAAGATGGTCTGATTATTTCAGGGCAAAACCCAGCAAGTTCTGAGCTGGTAGCTAAAAAATTGTTAGCACATCTGAATGCTTAATGATTAAAAATTAAGTTACCGTTATTTTAAGAACCTTTATTTACATAAAAAGTTTACATAAAAAGGTTACATAAAAAGTTTTCATAAAAAATTGGCATATTAAAATTGCCATATTAAAAAAACGCAATGAATGATCTTTATTGCGGTTTTTTTCGTTACAAGCAATGAATTCTTAATGGCTGCTAGTTATTGTCACTGCTCACATTAACACTTAACTCGCCGCTTTCATCATCACTAACAAAGAAGTTAATGGGTTGGCAGCAGACTTGGCAATCTTCGATATATTCTTGATCGATATCAGAGGGGTCAAGTAGTATGGTGATGGTTTCACCACAATAGGGACAGTTGATCTCTTCTTCTTGTAGAAATGCCATGTTGTATCCTTTTCTTTATGTCAATTTTACTTAATAGCAATTCCGGCGACACTACTTTCTTTTATCAGAAAAGAAAGTAGGCAAAGAAACTGACACACTGTCACTTTCTGATCCAAGTCATCAATTACTTTTCTAACGCACCAGTTCAAATGGCGCATTTATGTGCCAAATGAACGTAATTCTAACATCCTGTTTGGCTTTGCTAAAAGGAATTAATGACTCGGGAAAGCTCAACGGTGGGACGTTGTAGCTGCATTGGGTAATGTTTTGTTTATAGCATTTTATATTTTTATTTTGAAACCCACTTATTACATGGAGAGTGATTGTTCTGATTTATTCCCTCTTTTTGGATCGTACCGCCTTTATCACTATTATTAATCGTTATTCAGCTTTTGTGGTGCCGGTCTTTTTTGTACCATATTAGTTGAGGCAAAGGGGGTAAGGCATTAATGTTCCTTTCAAAAATAAAAAACTTTTACATGCAAGGAGTGCATAGCCGATGAATATTGGAATCTACATATACGATAATGCAGAGGTGCTTGATTTCTCTGGTCCATTTGAGGTGTTAAGTACCGCTAAACGTTTGTCTGGGCATGATTGGAATATTTTCTTGATTGCCGAAAAGCCGGCACTTGTGCAGGCGCGAGGTGGGTTTCCTATTCAACCACACTTTTGTTTTGATGCGCATCCCGATATCGATGTGCTAATAGTTGTTGGTGGGGTGCATACAGAGGAAGTTAAAAAAACAAATGTGATCACTTGGATGGCTGATATCGCGGCCAAATCTGAAAGAGTGCTATCAGTGTGTACTGGTGCGTTTATTTTGGCTGAAGCGGGGTTGTTAGATGGTTTAACAGTAACCACGCACTGGCAAGATATTGATGATCTTAAGGCGGATTATCCGAAGTTAAAGGTAATAGACAATCAACGTTGGGTTTCTCAAGACAAATATATTACATCGGGAGGTATTTCGGCTGGAATAGATATGAGTTTGCACTTAGTATCCGAGTTAACAACATCCTCATTGGCAGAAAAAACAGCAAGGCAAATGGAATATCATTGGCAAAAACACACATACTCTTGAATGTCATATGCTACTCGAATATTTTTGATATGGGTATAAATAGCTTTTATTACTTTAATTCAAGCCTTAAAAAATATACGCGACATAGAATAAATGATATTGATGTCAGCCTATATAATATTTCAACAACAGGGATTAATAAATGGACATAGCAAACTATCTACCCGAACTGCTTTCTGTCACTGTGATTGCTATTTTTATGGCGATTAGCCCAGGTGCTGACTTTGTGGTGATCACGCGTAATAGTATGTTCCATGGCAGGCAGAGTGGTTTGTACTCTGCCTTAGGCATAGGCTTAGCGATTTGGATCCATGTTGCTTACTCGATTGCAGGGTTGGCGATTATTATTTCAAAATCAATCATTTTATTCTCATTGATCAAGTATTTAGGCGCGGCTTATCTTATTTATATTGGTTATAAAACCTTCACTTCCAAAGGTAACTTGAGCGCAGAAGGACAAACGGTTGAGCCTAAGTTATCGCGTCTAGGCGCAGTCAAACTGGGTTTTATTACTAATGCATTAAACCCTAAAACGACACTATTTTTCTTGAGTTTATTCACGCAAGTGGTTAATCCAACAACACCCGTTTGGGTGCAGCTGTTATATGGATTAATCATCTGCTTAGCACATATTTTATGGTTTACTGTGGTGTCGTTATTTTTTAGCCATCCTGCGCTGGTGAAAAAATTTAATACACACAAGAAAAAAATTGAAAAATTAGTGGGTAGTGTATTAATTGGTTTTGGTATAAAAGTGGCGGTAGCCAGTAGCCAGTAGCCTTTATAAAAATAAACCTTTTATACAAATATACAGATAAAAAAAGGGCATGAGGACGACCTCATCTCTCAACATAAACTGGGGACGGCCCCAATAATGAGAGGTGAACATGAGTTGGTTTTTATTAGTGCTAGCAGGTTTGTTTGAAATTAGCTGGGCAGTTGGGTTGAAGTACACAGAAGGTTTTACAAAGTTATGGCCAAGCCTTTGGACGGTCTCTTCGTTAATTATAAGCTTCACTTTATTGGGACTTGCGGTTAGAACCTTACCCGTCGGTACTGCTTATGGAGTGTGGGTTGGTATTGGTGCTGTGGGAACTGCTATTTTAGGTGTTGTATTATTTGGGGAGTCAGCTTCATTATTGAAATTTATCAGCCTTGCTTTTATTTGTATTGGTATTGTTGGCCTTAAAATAGCGCAAAGTTAGGGCGAAGTTAATGTTTTTGCATCGAGCTTTTACTGTTCATTATTGTAGGGGGCATAAGGTTGCAATCTGTACTTTTGGTGTGGGCAACCTTTGAAAGTGAGCAAACAAGTATTTGTTAAAATTGATAGTACGGCAGTGTTAGATTTTGCCATCACTTGCAAAGCCTCGGGTGTTACCCATTTTCAATTATTAAATACTAGCGCTGAATATGCTGAATGCTGAATGCTGAATGCTAAAACCACTAAGATACTTTTTTTGTTAAGGTGTGTATTAATAAAAGTTGTTTTGATAAGGCTTTTATAAAGATTAGATAAAGTTAAGGGCAAATAAAAAAGCAGATAAAATTCACTTATTTTATCTGCCAAGGTTGGGAGTAGGTTTAAGCGATATAAAATTAAAGCTCAGTAACAAAATTCATGTATTGCTCAATGTCGCCTATAACAGCTTGGTGCATTAACTTACCCGTTTCTAATACGTAAGGCTGATTGAAGTGGATATCCCACAGATCAGATTCTTTACGCCAATGCTCATAAACCGCTAGCGTATCGTCTTGACCCTCAATGGTGTACAAATCAAAAAGGATATTGCCTTCTTCTTGGCTGCGAGTTTGCGTTATATGATGTTCAAATTGAGTGAGTAATCTCGCTTTATACTGCGGTTTTATTTTGAAAATAAAGAAAATAATACAAAGCTCGTCCTGTGCATGGGAATATTTAGGATTTTTCTCATATAGCGGTGCAGGCGTTGTTTCGTTTAAAGGCATCACTTCAGGTGCGCGATTACACATCATGGCTAATGCTTCAAGTAGTTGCTTGGTATAATCCTGTGCAGAATGGTGATCAACTGCTGCTTGGTTTTCAAAACGTTCGTAGGCAAAAAAGAGATTAGGAGTTTTTTTATCTTGATATAAACGCATTTCAAGTAAACCAGCTTCATTTTTTGAGCCTTGTTTATCATTCTCAAGTAACACTTTAAATTGTTCAATGTATTCAGTTTTAATATCAAACTTAACTATTTGTATAAGCATTGTGCATTCCTCTTCGCTGTAATATGTTGCGAATTATGCGCACTAGTAATGAATAGAGGAAGAGAGTAAACATCCAATTAATATGGAATATATTATCCATAATCATGATGCTTCTATGTCGAGGTCATTAAAATTATATTTTATAAGTGATAATCAATATCAATAAGGTTGTTTTATCTCTTTCTTTAGATGATAATAAGTATCACTTAAAAACTGGTTAATACTCAAGGAAGGCAAGTTATGTTTAACTGGAAATATTTAACGAACAAAGTTACTGCTGCTGTTTTAAGATATGCGCGTGTTAAATCATCAGTAATAGTTCAGGCTGATACTGCTGTAAACCATAAAGAAATAGAGGTGGTGGCGTTAAAAAAGCCTAATAATGTTAGTCAATATACTGATAAAAATGCCATCTCGTCAAATCAACGTGCATTAATACAGTTAAATCTATGTGATGTTATTAGTCCTGATATTGAAACGGCTAATGAAGTGATTACGGCCGCTACCGATGAGTTTTTACATCAGGCGAATGTTTATAATGCTTCTGGAGAACTGGTTTTGGCTAACATTCAATATAAAAAAGCGATTGTCTTGTTACAAACAGTCCTGAGCAGCCACGATGTTAGTGAAAAATATTACGCACAGTTAATGCGTACTATTGGTCGCATTCGCTGTGAATGGGAGCTCTTTAACCATAATACTCAAACATAGGTTACAACTGAGTTATTACTCGTTTCAGGAGTGACAAAATTTATGTAATCTCTAGTAAAAAAGAGGGCGGTATGACGATGATTATCTGTTTTGTTGATGCTTCCTTTATTGCAGGGAATAGGCGTGTATTTTGGCCATTAATGCCGAATAATGATCAATGCTGTAAATAGTTGATCATAGTTATTGAGCAATTGTTATAATCCATGAATATTTGCACTCTTGATCTTTAATATGCATAAATCAACAAACCTTAGGGTGAACAGGTTTTAGATATATAAACGAAGATCTAGCGGTTCAATATCAATACTTTAATATTAATCATTAGTAATGGATGACATAGTGAATAAGACTCTCAGCAATTTAATAACCTTAGCAACATTAATTGCAACGCCTGTTTTCGCAGCATCGCAGGAAAAATTAACCGTTTATACATACAGTTCGTTTGCTTCAGACTGGGGGCCAGGACCAAAAATAGAAGCTGAATTTGAAAAATTCTGTGCATGCGACCTAGAGTTTATTGCGTTAGATGATGGTGTGTCAGTATTAAATCGCTTGCGTTTAGAAGGTAATAATAGCGAAGCTGATATCCTTTTAGGGCTTGATAATAACTTAATGGCCAGCGCTAAAAAAACAGGGCTATTGAGTGAACATAATATTGATTTAAGTACGATTAAGATGTCCACTGATTGGCAAGATAAAACCTTTGTGCCTTTTGATTATGGTTATTTTGCATTTGTTTATAACAGTGAAAAATTAACTAACCCACCTAAGAGTTTAAAAGAATTGGTCGAACAACGTGACGACTTAAAAATCATCTATCAAGATCCTCGCACTTCAACTCCAGGGTTAGGCCTGATGCTTTGGATGAAATCTGTTTATGGTGACGAAGTCAATCAAGCTTGGAAGCAACTTGCTAAAAAAACGATAACTGTAACCAAAGGTTGGTCTGAATCCTATAGCATGTTTCTAAAAGGAGAGGCCGATATGGTGTTGTCTTATACAACCTCTCCTGCTTATCATATGATTGCTGAAGGCAAAAATCAGTTCCAAGCTGCGAGTTTCACCGAAGGTCATTACACTCAAACTGAAGTAGCGGCTGTGGTTAAAAGCAGCAAACATAAAAAATTGGCGAATGAATTCATGAGCTTTATCCTGAGTGATGCTTTTCAATCTAAAATCGCAACTGGTAATTGGATGTATCCGGTTACCGATGTGGCATTGCCAGAAGAGTTTAATCAACTCGTCTCACCGACTAAGTCATTGTCATTCTCAAGTGATGAAGTGGCAGCAAAACGCAAAGCATGGACAAAAGAGTGGTTGATCTCATTAACAGATTAATCACTTAATGCCACTTATTAACCCATTAACGGTATTTGTCAGATTACTTAAACCTGTTCAAATTCCCGGACTTTTACTGTCCATTGGCATCTTTTTGTTTGTGCTAGTGGCAGTCAATGCACTGTTTGCTTATTCTCCGGTTTTAGAGGTAACGGCTATTTTGTCTGATCCTTATTATCGGCACATTACAACATTTAGCTTTTATCAAGCTGCATTATCCACCCTATTAAGTGTTTTATTCGCGATCCCCATTAGCCATGCTTTGTTTAGGCGAGAGTTTAGGGGCAAAGCTTTATTACTCAAGTTATTTGCAACAACCTTAGTCTTACCGGTGCTGGTGGCTGTCTTTGGGTTGTTAGCTATTTATGGTAATAGTGGTGTGTTAGCGGGTATTTTTGAATATTTTGATAGCATATTACCTTTCTCAATTTTTGGATTAAATGGCATTTTATTAGCCCATGTTTTTTTTAATCTGCCCTTTGCTTGTCGTCTATTTCTACAGGCATTAAATGCTATTCCAGATAAACAGCACCAATTAGCTACGCATTTAGGAATGAAGCATTGGAATAAATTTCGATTTGTTGAATGGCCACAGATTGTTGCTCAATTGCCACATGCCGCAGGGCTTATCTTTATGCTTTGTTTTAGCAGCTTTGCAACGGTAATGGCATTGGGTGGCGGGCCTAAATCAACCACTATAGAGCTGGCTATCTACCAAGCAATTAAATTTGATTTTGACTTGCAGACGGGTGCTTTACTTGCATTATGGCAAATTTGTATATGCTCAGTTTTAGCTGTTTTTATTCAAAAATTATCGCGTTCATCATCCTTAACAGCTAATTATCAAGGGCCTAAAAATACCTTTTATCATGATTCATGGCTTGCTAAATGTTGGGACTTTAGTTGGATTATTGTAATTTCCCTTTTGGTAATTCCACCGTTGTTAATGGTGGTTATTGCTGGTTTAAATACTCAGTTTTTTGTTGTCTTAACCGATATTAAATTTTGGTTGGCCTTTAAAAACTCATTGCTCATTGCTTTTTTTGCAGCTCTGATTGCTGTGAGTTGTGCTTTTTTTATTTTGTTAGCGAGTCGGCAGTGGCGATTGATTGGACTTAATGGATATGCTGATAAAATTGAAATGTTAGCCACCATTATATTAGTCACCCCTGGTTTAGTGATCAGCACAGGGTTATTTTTACTGTTAAGAGATATCGGACATTTTTCTTCCCTAGCCCTATATATAGTGATTGCAGTTAATGCATTAATGGCTTTGCCTTTTGTATTAAAGAGTTTGTCATTACCTATGTTACATAATGCTCAAAAATATGAATTATTATGTGCGAGCATAGGTGTATTTTGGTGGCATCGTTTTTATTGGGTTGAATGGAAAGCGTTACGACGACCTATTTTACAAGCGCTGTGTTTAAGCTTTGTGCTGTCCGTGGGTGATTTAAGTGCGATTGCATTATTTGGTAGCCATAACTTTAGTACTTTACCTTTATATCTTTTCCAATTATTAGGCAGTTATCAAATGCAATCTGCAGCTGTCATTGCGTTGGTGCTATTGGTGTTGAGTGTGGGTGTTTTTATAGTGGTGGAATATCTATTTAAAGAAAGAAGAACTCAACATGATTAAATTTACAGACGTTAATTATCATTATAAACAGCAAAGCTTTCATTTTGATTTAGAGGTTGAAGCCGGCAGTGTAGTCGCTATTCTTGGGCCAAGTGGAGCCGGTAAAAGCACGCTTTTAAATTTATTGGCGGGTTTTATTACACCAGTGCAAGGAGAGATCAAAATAAATAACGGTTCAATCCTTAAGCAAGCACCGCATCAGCGACCACTTTCAATCTTGTTTCAGGATAATAATCTATTTACGCACCTTTCTGCCTATGAAAATATTGCATTAGGTTTACATCCTGGCTTAAAACTTAATGCTGAGCAAAAGTTACGTCTACATACTGTCAGCGAGCAAGTTGGTGTAGAGAACTTATTAGATCGTTTGCCTGCTCAACTTTCTGGAGGGCAGCAACAACGTATCGCGTTAGCGCGTTGCTTTGTACAGGATAAACCTATCCTACTGCTAGATGAGCCTTTCTCTGCCTTAGATCCTGTGTTGCGAGTGGCAATGTTGAAGTCAGTTAAGTCATTGGCTAAATTACAAAATGTTACCGTGTTGATGGTCACTCATCATATTCACGATGCATTATCCGTAGCCTCTGACTTTGTTTTTATCGACCGAGGCACTGCCTTAGCCGTTGAAAAAATTACTTACCTCAATACGACTCATAACAATAAGCAACTAGTGGATTTTTTGAGCGCCGAAATGAATAGGTAATAGGATTTTTTCGGTATACTATTCAATCAATTTAGGCCATATTCTATTCATGAACAACGACTTATGGTGTCGCTTTAATGATTTTAGTTCTACTATTTGTATTAATTATAATGATTTCTCCCATGGAAGTGTCAGCTTTATTTACAACTTAATTGTAGGTAACTAATTATGGGTAATTACATGGTTGATATTTAAGCAATTGTTAAAGTTGGATCGTTACTTGCTCCTTTGTAGGTATATTGTTGTTTAACTATTCCCTATAAAACGTAAACAAGGGAAGTAAAGGAGTACTTTATGAAATTGAAATCAATGAAATCGATAGTGACATGCATGATTTTCTCAATTGCGAGCTTATTTAATATAGCGAATGCAAGTGTACTGACCGGGAACTTAAATGTGGATAATACATTTTCTGCATATTTAAGCACCGATGATAGCGTACAAGGTGCTTTATTAGTCTCTGGTAATGATTGGACTGTAACGGACACTTTTAGTACTAATTTAACGGCAGGAACAGACTATTACCTACATGTTAAAGCGCAAGACTGGGGCTATATAGCCGGATTTTTAGGTGATTTTAGTATAGATACTAATGATCACGTGTTTAACAACGGTTTGGCACAATTATTAACTAATAATGTTGATTGGAATGTAAGCACGACTGGTTG
>Ga0316197_10000469_pt1 | contig 27945 bp, 23 predicted proteins | sample OudBiesiAoxic_MG_FD_204939 | JGI IMG/M metagenome (GOLD analysis project Ga0316197, IMG submission 204939) | Coastal sediment microbial communities from Oude Bieten Haven, Netherlands - site A oxic | ecosystem: Environmental > Aquatic > Marine > Coastal > Sediment | place: Netherlands... | reverse complement strand
GTGTCCCTCGATCGAACGTGCCGCGATGATGAGGACGGATCCGGCGACGCCGAGGCTGCGGTCGATTCGACCCCCTCGACCGAGGCGACCACGACCACGAGCGAAGCGCCTCCCGACAGCGCACCAGGACTCGACTCGCTCGCCGATCTCGTCGCGGGCGACCCGTTGTTCAGCCAACTTGCCGGGCTCATCGACGTTGCTGAGCTTGCCGGCGGTGACGGTCTCGGTGGCGACGATCCGCTGACCGTTCTCGCACCGACCGACGCGGCCTTCGACGCAGCGTTCGAGGAGCTCGGTGCCGACGCGTTCGGCGCGTTGACCTCAGATCCCGTCTTCCTCCGCATGCTCCTGCTCCACCACGTCACCGAGGGCCGGATCACCGCCGACGAGCTGGTGACCGGGCCGCTTCCGATGCTCGACGGCACCGATGTCGACGTCGACGCGAACGAGCCCACGTTCACGAGTGGGGACTCGATTGCGGGCGTGGCCGACCCGGCGACGCAACTCGACATCGAGGCTTCGAATGGCGTCGTGCACGCGATCGACCGGATTCTGGTCCCGCCCGGACTCGACCTGTCCCCACCCTCGTCCGAGCCGGAATCGAGCGCAGTGTTCGCAGACGGGATTCTCGCGCTGTCGGGTGCGATCGGCGCAGAAGAGCAACGTGCGCAGCTGCTCGCCGCGGCGGGAGCGATCGATCCGGCGAACATCGTCGACGAGCTCACCCTCGATGTCGGTGCTGCACCGTCACCGGTCAACATCGATCGGCTTGCCGTCGTCATCGAGGCCATGCCGACGAATCTCGTCTCCGGCTCCGCGAGTCTGGTGGGTGGTGATCTCGGGCTCGAGGGGGTGGTTCGGAGCGCCGAGTCGCGGACCGCGCTCGAGCAACTCGGAACGACCTCCGGCGTCGTCGTCGAGCTGTCGGATCGGCCGGTGGCAGACGACGCCGGAGCGCAAGGTCTGGAGGACGAACTGAACGTCTTCGTGTCGAGCAATCCGATCCAGTTCGAACCCAGCTCAATCGAGCTCACCGCGGAGGCGAATGCCGTGCTCGAGCAGGTCGCCGCACGTGCGTTGCGCCTCGCCGGCACCGACATCGTCGTCGTCGGACACACCGACACCGACGGTTCGGCCGACGACAATCAGCTGTTGAGCTTGGGACGGGCGACGGTCGTTCGTGATGCACTCGTGGCCCTCGGCCTCGAGGATGCCTCCCTGTCCGCAGAGGGTCGGGGAGCAGCCGAACCCGTGTTCGCGGACGACGGGAGCGAGGACAAGGCGGCAAGTCGCAGGGTCGAGTTCGTCGTCGAGGCTCGATGAGGTATCCGACCATGCGACGCGACTGCAGCTGACCCTCCAAGACGAGAGAAGATCAACACGTGCTCTACACATTGCTCAAGTTCCTCGGATGGGGACTCCTTCTCGCCGTCATCGGTGGGTGCATCGGGTGGGCCCTTCGGGCGCTGAAGTGCCGGAGCGAGCTCGCGCAAGCACGCCGAGCGACGGTGGACGGTGACGACGACGTCGAACGGATGCGACACCGCCTGGCAAACCTCGAACAGGTCGTAGCGGAACGCGACCGGCTGCGCATGCAGATCGCCGACATGCGCCACACCGATTCGCCTGGATTGGTGGGTGCCCCCGCGGTGGCACCGGTTTCGGACCCGGAACCGGCGCCCGCCCTCGACATCGACCGAGCCGAGTCGGCAACCAACAACCCGACCGGGGCCGAGGCCGAGGCGGTCGATCTCGACGCGGCCACGTCCGTGATCGGCAAGCGGATCCGCCTCGACGACCTCACGGTCGTCGACGGCATCGGTCCAAAGATCGCCGAACTGTGCAGTGGAATCGGGATCACGACCTGGCGAGCGCTCGCGGATGCGGATGTGGCCGACCTGCGGTCGATGCTCGCCGACGCCGGATCCCGCTATCAGGCGCACGACCCGACAACCTGGCCCGAACAGGCTTCCTGCCTGGCCGACGGGCGGTGGGCCGAGTTCGTGACGCTGACGTCCGGGCCCACCGGCGGTCGCTGAGGCCCTCGGGCGCCGCGATCGAATACTGTGCGGGACCATGAGCAAGCCTCTCGGTCCCTACGTTCCTGTTCGCCGTGCCGGCGACTTCATCTTCGTTTCGGGCCAGGGCGGTCTCGACGACGGCGTCACGGTTGACGGAGGCGTCGTCGCCGAGACGATCCAGACGATGCAGAACGTTCGCGCTCAACTCGAGTCGGCAGGCGCCTCGATGGACGACGTCGTCAAGACAACCTGCTTCCTCACCGACATGGACGACTACGCCAAGTTCAACGCCGAGTACTCGGCCGCTTTCGGCGATCATCGCCCGGCGCGGTCGTGTGTTGCGGTCAAGGCGTTGCCCGCCGGGTTCCTGGTCGAGGTCGAAGCGATCGCCTACAAGCCCCTCGACTGACTCGAAGGCCCGTTCGCGGTCGGTGGCGAATCACGCGACTCGCTCGCGCCGACCGACCATCCGTCGGAGCAGACTCACTTGGCCGAGCGAATCGGTCGGCATACACTGAAGCTATGGCCGGCGCAATTGCACTCATCATCGCCATGATCGCGATCCCGATCGTGGTCCTGATGAGCGGAGCGGTCGCCTCGGCCATCCTTGGTGAGTCGCTGCGGCGTGACGGTATTGCGCGCAACGAGGGCAGCGAACTCCTCGAGCTCGAAGACTGACCGCGTGTCGGGCCCCGAGGACTCCTCGCCCGCCGACCTCACAATCGTCCACGCCCGGTGCGTTGCCACGGTCGACGATGAACGTCGTGAGCTCGCCGACGGCTGGGTCGCGATCACGAACGGCCTGATCTCCGGCATCGGGACGGGCACCCCGCCTGCAGCGGCAGCCACCATCGATGCGGCCGACTGCCTGGTCACGCCGGGGCTCGTCAACGCCCACCATCACCTGTATCAGAACCTCACGCGCGCGTTCCCGCCGATGACCGACCGCCCGTTGTTCGGATGGTTGCAGTCGCTGTATCCGCTGTGGCGCAGTATCGACACCGAGTCGGTCTACGTATCCGCATGGGTCGGGCTGGCCGAGCTTGCGCTGTCGGGGTGTACAACATCCTCCGATCATCTGTACCTGCATCCGCACGGCTCGGGCGACCTGCTGACGGCGGAGATCGAGGCGGCGCGGGACCTCGGGATGCGATTTCACCCGACGCGCGGCTCGATGTCGCTATCGGAGAAGGACGGTGGGCTTCCTCCCGACGATGTGGTCGCCGCCGACGACGAGATCCTTGCTGCGTGCGAGGACTCGGTCGCTCGGCACCACGATCGCGGGTTCGGCGCCATGACCAAGGTGGCGCTCGCGCCGTGCTCGCCGTTCTCGGTGACCGAGGAGCTGATGGTCCGCACCGCCGAGCTCGCCGAACGGCTCGACGTTCGCCTGCACACCCACTTCGCGGAGAACGCCGAAGACGATGAATTCAGCCGTGCGACCTTCGGATGCCGGCCGATGGAATACCTCGAGCGCACCGGATGGTGTACCGACCGTACGTGGGTCGCCCACTGCGTGACGCCGAACGACGACGAGATCGTTCGGCTCGGTGCGGCTGGAGTCGGCGCGGCGCATTGTCCGTCGAGCAACTTGATCCTGGCGTCGGGGATCGCACCGATCGTCGATCTCCGTGCAGCCGGTGTGAAGGTCGGCCTCGGGGTCGACGGTTCCTCATCGGCCGACAGTGCGTCGCTCTGGCTCGAGGCCCGCCAGGCCATGCTGCTCGCCAAACTCCGCGACGGTCCGGGCGCCGGCACCGCACGGATGGCGCTGGAGGTCGCCACCGTCGGTGGTGCTGGCTGTCTCGGCCGTGAGGGCGAGATCGGCACGTTGACGGTTGGTGCGGTCGCTGACGTCGCGGTCTGGTCGCTCACCGGCCCGTCGTTCGCTGGCGCTGTCGCCGATCCGGTGGAGGCCTGGTTGCGATGCGGCCCCACCGGAGCGCGTGACACGATCGTCCACGGACGCCCGGTCGTACGGAACGGGATGCTGGTGTCGGAGCGGCTCGACGAAATGCTCGGCGCGCACGACGGCCTCGCCCGCCGCATCCAACGCCTCGACGCGTAGCGGAATTGGGCTGACCCGCCTTGCCACGGTGTGACGTGGATCGCTCCCGCGTGACGCCACGAGTGCCGGTGCATTCGCCAGACTGTGCAGCGTGACATCTGCAACCACGACGATCGGGCGCCGGGCGGCGCTGCTCGGGCTCGGCCTGCTCGCGCTCGCTGCCTGCACGTCGACTTCGTCTGAGGCGTCGGACGGCGGGGCGCAGCCACCGTTGCCCACCATCGGCATCGGCTCTGACATCGGTCAGCTCAGCGGCGGTGCCGACGTCCGAGCGATCGATGCGGGTGCGGTCGAGTCGATCGTGATGATCGGCGACTCGATCACCGTCGGAGCGACCCCGGCCCTCGAAGACCAGTTCCAGCGGCTCGGTTTCAGCGATGTCACGATCGTTGCCCAGCAGGACAAGCGGATCGGTCAGAGCTTCGGCGACAACTCCAGCGGTGCCGACATCGCAACGTTCCTCGCGAACGAGATGGACGGCCGGCCCGAGGAGCAGCTGTGGGTCGTCGCGCTCGGTACGAACGACATCAGCCAGTACGACAACGTCGACGACGTCGTGCCGGTGGTCGAGTCGGTCCTGGCTCCGATTCCGGCCGACGCGCCGGTGATCTGGGTGAACACGTACTTCGAGGACCGGCCCGAAGACACCGCCGAATTGAATGCCGCGATCGAGCGGGTCGTCGCCGAACGCGGGAACGCGACGATCGGTCCGTGGAACGCGTATGCACCGACGGAGGGCGTGTTGCGCGGTGACGGAGTCCATCCGAACAGCGAGGGTGCTGTCGTGTTCGCCAGCGTGGTCACGTCGACCGTCGCCAACTTCCTGCAGCGCTGACTCGAAATCGGCCCGGTCGTCGCCCATGACGTGCATGGGCCATCATTGGCAGGTGAGCACTGGCCCGTCGTCGCCCTTGGATCGGGTGGCGACCGCCTATCGATTGGCACAGCTCGATGCGCCAACCCTGCGCCGCAGCGACGTTGCCAAGCTGACCGGGGTGGATCCCGAGCAGTCGGTTCGCTGGTGGCGGGCGCTCGGATTCGCCGAGGTGGCCGACGATGAGATGGCGTTTCGCTATGCCGATGTCGACGTGGTCCGCGAACTCGGCGTGCTGGTCGAATCAGGCGTCATCGACGACGCGGATGTGCTGCGTCTCGCACGGCTGATGAGTTCGCTGTTCTCGCGGCTCGTCGACGCTCAGCTCGATGTACTCGAGCTGGGAGTCGGGGTCGATGATCCGTCGAACCTCGAACCCGAGCGCCGGCTCGAGGAATTGGCTGCGGCCGACGTCGACATCTTCGCCTTCATGGAAGCGACGATGTCGTATGTCTGGCGCCGACACCTGCTGGGTGCCATCGGCCATCGTCTGTCGGTCGATCATGCGGAACGGGGACAGGCGGTTGCGTTCGCCGACCTGTCGGGTTTCGCCCGCTTCACCAAGCGGGCGACCGTCGACGAAATCGCCCACGTGATCGACACGTTCGAGGCAGTGGCCTTCGACGTCGTCTCGAGCCATGGGGGACGGGTGGTCAAACTCATCGGCGACGAGGTGCTGTTCGTTGTTGACACGCTCGATCAGGCCGTGGAGGCCGGGCTCGCACTGATCGACCGGCTGACCGAAGTCGAGGGGATGCCGCCGGTCCACTGCGGGGTTGCCTTCGGGCCCACGATCACCGTCGGCGGCGACGTGTTCGGTCCGACCGTCAATCTTGCCAGCCGGCTGACGAAGGTGGCGCGCGCCGGGAGCATCGCCGTGCCGCGTCAGGGCGCCGAACAGCTCCTCGAACGCGACGATCTCGATGTTCGCAAAGTCCGCAGATCGTACGACCTCAAGGGAATCGGCCGGACCACCATCCTCGCCGTGCGGGCGCTCCCCGACGACCACCGAGACGACCCTGGTGAGGCCGACCCTCGACGCGACGTGGTTTCGGACTGAGCGGTCAGCCGAGTCAGGAGTCCCAGCGGGACTGGCCGAAGCGGTAGCCGACCGAGCGGACCGTCTGGATCAGGTTGGCGTGTTCCTCGCCGAGCTTGGCGCGAAGCCGACGGACGTGGACGTCGACGGTGCGAGCACCGCCGTAGTACTCGTAGCCCCACACGCGGCTGAGCAGGATCTCGCGGGTGAACACCTTGCCCGGGTTCTGTGCGAGGAACTTCAGGAGCTCGTACTCCATGTAGGTCATGTCGAGCGGCTTGCCAGCGATCGAGGCCTGGTAGGTCTCCAGGTTGAGCGCGAGGTCGCCGTACTCGACGACGTCGGCCGACTGGGCCTCGATGTCGGCGCTCAGCAGATGCCGCAGCCGGGCCTCGAGTTCGGAGGGGTGGAACGGGGCAAGACAGAAGTCGTCGAAGAGATCGTCGCGGTGCTCCAACTCGGCGAGCTGGCCGCCTCCCACGAGCACCAGTGCTGGCGTCGGAACGGAGTGCTGTTTGCGGGCGGTGCGGAGAAAAGCCCACGCGCCGTCGAGGTCGTCGGTTGCGTCGACGATGATGCCGGCCCAGCCGCCGTCGGGTTCGGCATCGCTGGCGGCCGAGGTCGAGCTGACGGCCTTCCACGAATAGCCGGCCAGATCGAGCGTGCGCGCCAGCTCAGGTGAGGCCGGATCGGGCACGATCGCGAGAAGACGAGACGAGTCGCTCATGACATTCCCCTCAACGCCCCTACAGGGACCTCAGATAGCGGTCTCGTTCGAACGGCGTGACTTGGGTCTTGTACGCCCGCCACTCGTGTCGTTTGTTCCGGACGAACCACTCGAAGATGTGTTCACCGAGCACCTCGTGGACGAGTTCGGACTTCTCCATGATCACCAGCGCGTCGTTGAGCGACTGCGGCAGCTGGTTGATGCCGAGTTTGGCCAAGACGTCGTCGTCGATCTCGAACAGGTTCGCATCGGCCTCTTCGGGCAGCTCATAGCCCTCCTCGATGCCGCGCATGCCCGCGGCCAGGATCAGGCTGAACGCGAGATACGGGTTGCACGCCGGATCGGGAGACCGGTACTCGATGCGCGTCGCGAGTGGGTTGCTCCTCTTGGCGATCGGCACGCGGATCAGCCCGCTGCGATTGTTGCGGGCCCAACTGATGTGGACCGGTGCCTCGAAGTTGGGCACCAACCGCTTGTAGCTGTTGACGGTCTGATTCGTGACCGCCGTGATCTCGCTCGCATGGCGCAGCAGGCCCGCCATGAACGCCTTCGCCGTGTCGCTCAGGTCGTAGCCGTCGGTCTCGTCGTAGAACGCGTTCTCGTCACCCCGGAACAGTGACATGTGCAGGTGCATGCCCGAGCCCTGGAGGCCCTCGACCGGCTTGGGCATGAACGTCGCGTGGACGCCGTTTCGGGCGGCGATCTCGCGGACCGCCAGGCGGAACGTCATCACCGAGTCAGCCATCGTGAGCGCATCGGTATGGCGGAGGTCGATCTCTTGTTGACCGGGTGCGTCCTCGTGGAAGCTGTACTCGACCGGGATGCCCATCGTCTCGAGCGTGCGGATGGTCTTCTTTCGAAGCTCGCCGGTCACGTCGTTCATCGTGTGGTCGAAAAAGCCGCCCTCGTCGAACGGAACCGGCGGCGCACCCGGGGTCAGGGGCTCGAAGTAGAAGTACTCGATGTCAGGCGCCATGTAGAACGTGAGCCCGGCGTCGTGTGCAGCCTGGACGTGACGCCGCAGCACTTGGCGCGGATCACCTTCGAACGGCTCACCATCGAGGTGGTGGATATCGCAGAAGATGCGAGCCTCGGGGGCCGTCGGATCGGCCCACGGCAGCAGCTCGTAGGTGTCGGGGTCGGGAATCGCGAGCACGTCAGCTTCCTGGACGCGGCTGAATCCGTCGATCGACGATCCGTCGAAGGTCAACCCGTCGCTCAGCGCGTTGTCGAGCTCGGGCGGCGAGATCGCCATGCTCTTCAGGTTGCCGAGCACGTCGGTGAACCACAGCCGGATCAACCGGACGCCGCGTTCCTCAACCGACCGCAGGACGTAGGCCCTCTGTTGCTCGTTCATGTTCACCTGGGGATTCTCTCAGCTGGTCCGGCAAAAGTCACCTGGAACGCCGACGGCGCACCAAGACTCTTCCCGAGTCTCAATGCGCCGCAGGCACTCCAGGTGGAGTGATGGAGGAGCTCTCCGCCGCTCAAGGCGGGTGGCTCATTTCATTGCGGAGCAGACAGTGTCGGTCATGAGGCGTGCGACGACGTACGGGTCCATGTTGCCGTTGGGTCGCCGATCCTCGAGATAGCCCTTCTTGTCGACCGAGACCTGCCACGGGATGCGGATCGAGGCGCCGCGGTCGGACACGCCGTAGCTGAACTGGTCGTAGCGCTGCGTCTCGTGGGCACCGGTGAGACGGTCTTCGACGCCGGCGCCGTAGTTCTTGATGTGGAGGTCAGCCTTCGCGCCGATCGCCTTGCAGCCGGCTTCGATGTACTTGTAGCCGCCGTCCTCGCGCATCTCCTTGGTGGAGAAGTTGGTGTGGGCACCGGCACCGTTCCAGTCGCCCTTGACCGGCTTGGGATCGATGCTGATCCAGACGCCGTAGTCCTCCGCGATGCGATGAAGCAGCCAGCGGGCCACCCACAGTTCATCGGAGACTTCGAGCAGACCGCGCGGGCCCACCTGGAACTCCCACTGGCCGGGCATGACCTCGGCGTTGATACCGGAGATACCGATGCCGGCGGCGAGGCACGCGTCCATGTGATCTTCGGCGATCTGGCGGCCGGTGATCGCGTACTCGCCGACGCCGCAGTAGTACGGGCCCTGGGGGGCGGGGTAGCCGTCGTCGGGGAAGCCGAGCGGGTTGCCGTTGGGGCGCAACATCGTGTACTCCTGCTCGATGCCGAACAGGGGCTCATGCTTCTTGTACTTCTTGGCGGTGCGGGCAGCCGCGGCGCGGGTGTTGGTGGGGTGCGCCTTGCCATCGACCAGCATGACCTCGCACATCACGAGGACGTTGTCGCCGCCGCGCATCGGGTCAGGGAAGGCTCGGACGGGCTTGAGGACGCAGTCGCTCTTGTCGCCGGTGGCCTGGTTGGTCGACGAGCCGTCGAAGCCCCAGATCGGGTAGTCGTCGGTCGGCTCGTCCAGAATCTTCGTCTTCGAGCGGAGCTGCGGCGTGGGCTCGGTGCCGTCGATCCAGATGTATTCAGCCTTGATTGCCACGTGATTGTCCTCAATCTCTCTTGGTGCTGTTCGGGTGTCGAGACGACCGACCCTAGTGGTGGCCGTTTTTCGATGCCGCACGATGCCACCGGGCAGTTGCCGACCTGTTGCTCCATTGTGAACGGCGTGTGAACTGGCGCCGACACCGTCACGTGTCCGGCTGGCCTCGATGGTCGTCAACGCCCGAGTACCGTCGGCACATGCGTCGTCTGTTGCTTGCCCTGTCGTTGTCGATCACCGCACTCGTGGGTGTTCAGGCCAGCGGCTCTGCTCCGGTGGTGAACGCACTTCCCTCGGGATTCAGCGATCGGGAGGTGACGACGTTGGGGCCGCTGACCGGGGTCGAGGCGTTGCCCGACGGACAGGTGGTCGCGCTCGAGCAGAGCGGGCGGCTGGTGCTCATCGACGACCGCGACGGCTCGGCCGCGGTGCGGACACTGGCCCGCTTCAACGTCTGCTCCGACTCAGAACGGGGTCTGCTGGGGTTCGCGCTCGACCCGGCGTACGTCACCAGTGGTTTCGTCTACGTGTATCGCACGATTCCGTCCGGGGCCCCGGGTGGCTGTTCGAACCGGGTGAGCCGGTTCTTCATGACGAGCAACGGCCTCGACCTCGGTTCTGAACGGATCCTGGTCGACGGCATCTCGTCGGTGAACGGCAACCACAACGGGGGCGACATCGAGATCGGCAACGACGGCTACCTCTACATCGCGACGGGCGACGCGGGCCGAGATCCTCGCGGCGACTCGGGTGGGGGAGGTTCCAACGACGCCGGTCAGGACCGTTCGCTGCTCAACGGCAAGATCCTTCGCGTCGACCGGTCGACGGGACGCGCGGCGCCCGGAAATCCGTTCAGCGGGGCCGGAACCGCCGACTGCCGCATTCGTGGCAATACGCCGAGTACGCCGCAGACGATCTGCCGCGAGATCTTCGCGTACGGGTTGCGCAATCCGTACCGCTTCGCATTCGACCCCAACACGAGTGCAACCCGCTTCTTCATCAACGATGTGGGCCAGAACACCCGCGAAGAGGTGAACGAGGGGGCGGCCGGTGCGAACTATGGCTGGCCACTTCGTGAGGGTCGATGCCCGCAGGGGCAGAACCCGCCGTGTCCCGGGCCGACTGCTGGCCTCATCGACCCGATCACCGACTACGGTCACGACGACGGTCTGTTCGTGACCGGTGGGGCGTTCGTTCCGAACGGGGTGTGGCCCGAGCGATACGACGGCACCTATCTCGTGTCGGATGGCGCATTTGGCACGACCTGGGCGTGGGACGGCGAAACCGATCTGGGGTCGTCGTTCGTGTTCCTCGACGCCTCCCGGCCGACTGACATGGTGTTCGCGACCGGTCCGACCGGGACCGCGCTCTGGTACGTGCAGCAGAACGGTCAGGTTCGCAAGGCCACCTACGCCGCACCCGACGCCCCTGACAACAGCGGCCCGCAGCGGTACGAGCCGTTACCGACCCCGGACCGTCGATTCGACTCGCGCGAGTTGTCGCCGCCGGCTCCCCTCCGGGCGGGCCAGACCCGGTTGATCGATCTCGGCGCACCGGCCGGTGCGACCGCAGCGCTCGTGAACCTGGCGCTCGTGCGTCCGCTGTCGAACGGCGGGAACGCAACGGCGTGGCAGCCGCGTACGTTGCGTCCATCGACGTCGAATGTGAACGCCCCGTCGGGCGCCAACGTGGCCAACTCATCGATCGTGCCGCTCGATGCGCAGGGTCGGATGCTGCTGTTCACGCAGGCCACCGCGCACGTGCTCATCGATGTTGCGGGGTTCTACCTCGACCAGTCGGGTCCGACATCGGCCGGTCGGTTCGTTCCCACCGGTCCCGAACGCATCGTCGATACTCGCAAGCCCGCCGCGGTCGGCAACGAATTCGAGCGTGTCGCAGACGGCACGGGCGAGCTCGTCTCGGTCATCGTCGCAGGGAACGTCGACATTCCTGAGGCCGCGGGCGAGGTGAGTGCCGTCGCCGTTGTGGTGACCGGGATCAACAACGCCAGCTCGTCGAAGGGCTTCGTCACCGTCTTCGGTGGAGCGACGCGCCCGTCGACATCGAACGTGAACGTGAATCCGGCGCCGGACGCACGAGCGAACCTCGTCGTCGTGCGGCCCGGAGCGTTCGGCTCGATCGACATCTACCTCGACGATGTCGACCACGTTGCTGTGGACGTCGTCGGCTACTTCACGGGGAGCGAGTCGCCGTCGGGCACTGCGGGCCGGTTCCATCTGCTTGCCCCGAGGCGGGAAGTCGACACCCGGACCGGCCTCGGGTTCGGTCGCCTTGCCGTCGATCAACGTGCGACGTTGAACCCGACGAGCGTGCCGAACTCGGCATCGGGAATCGCGCAGAACCTGACCATCGTCCGCACAGCGGGACGTGGTTTCGTCACCGCCTATCCGGGTGGCACCCTCCCCACGGTGTCGAACATCAATGCCAGCGGCCCGAACCAGGTCCGCGCGGCGCTCGGCTTCACCCGGCTGTCGGCGTCCGGCTCCGAGACGTTCTTCAACGGTGTTTCGGCCAAGGACCTCGTCGTCGACGCATTCGGCTACTTCGAGTGAACGGTCACGGTTCGCGGATCGTGATCTCCGTCAGCGCGGGATCGGCGGTGATCTGCTCGTCGGTGAACGCAACCGTGCGCCAGTTCTTCTCGCTGAAACGTGTCGTCTGCGACGAGAACACCTCGGCGTCGCGCAACCCGGTGTTCCCGTAGGTGAGGATTGCCGACGCCTCCGGCGCGCCCGTCGAGTAGTCGACGACCATCACGAAGCTGGTCCCGAAGTTGACCGGGTATCCGTCGCCACGCAGGTCTCCGTTCGGGGTGATCAGGTCGCCCCGGGTCGGCGCTTCCTCGCCCGACGAGCTCCGATCCGACCATGACACGATGTTCGTGACGCCGTCGGCGTTGGTGCCACCGTGGAGCGGGATTCGCTCGCCCGAGCGTTCGGTGAACTGTGCGGCGCCCATGGTCGCATCGAGGTCGAACCCGGCCTTGTTGATCGTCTGGACGGCACGCCCGAGTGCTTGGACGACCAGCGCGGCGTTGTCGCTGAAACCGGCCGGCGTCACCGTCGGGCGGGCCGGGTCGAAGGGTTCGGAGAAAAGGATTCCGGCCTCATCGAAGGCTTGAGCCGGAAACCTGGTCATCGTCTCGCGCCACAGCACGGCGCCGGCACTGTCGAGATCGAACCGGCCGTCCCACTCATCGAGCACATCACACGCGGGGCTGAGATCGACCACTTCCGCAGCGAGCGCGACGGTGCCGTCCTCGAACAGCACGTCGGGGACCTCGACCAACGGATTCGCCCGACAGGCGTCAACGACCGGCTCACGCAGGAGAACAGCGGTCTGCGCGGTGTTGTCGAACGTCGCCACGCGAAGCTCGTCGGCCGAGAAGTTGCCGTCGTCGCCGGCCAGTCCGAGCGGATCGCCGTCGGCCAGCACCAGCGCGTTCTGTCGGGTGCGCATCGACAACGGCACGTCCTGTCGGCCGTGGAGGACCGAGTAGTCGCCGTCGAGAGTGAACTCGTTGCTCGGCACCCAGTAGCTGTCGTTCGCGTTGAACACGTAGTCGCCCCGGTTCACTTGCGGTTGTTCGCTGAACGGGACCAACCCGGGGTCGCGTGCTCCGGGGACCTCCTCCCAGCGGAAGCGACTGTCGGACCCGTCGAGCAGCACGACGCCCTGTTCGAACGCGAGCGCGGCGAGGCCCGCACCCGTGATCACTTGGCCGAGGAAGACCAACTCGGCTTCGGCGGAAAGGTTCGGGGTGGCGGCGGTGTCGGCATACCAGACGCTGCCGCCCGCGCCGACGGCCACCGTGTTGAACACGGGGACGCCCTCGTGACGGTCCTGGGTCTCCTTGAAATCGCCGAGACTTTCGACGTCGAGCACGTCGGCGTAGAACTCGATGAACTCGTTGTTGTCGATGTTGGCGTCGCGGTACGTCAGCACGGTGCTGTCGGTCCAGCCGACCCCGGGGACATCGATGATCGGCCCGTACTCACTGTCGTACAGCGTCCGCGTCTCGCTGTCGATCGTGCCGTCGGGTCGAAGGATCTCGACCGTGTGGTCGGTCGAGGTCATCGGGGTCGGGACCCCGTCGACCAGATAAGTGGTCGGCGACGCGGGGTCGAGATCGAGCGTGTACGCCGTGAAGCGGTGACCTGCGGAGATCGTCTGCGACCACGCGACGTCGTCGGTGAAGCCGATGCCGATGCCCGGGACGCCGGCGAGCTGCGCACCGTAGATGTCGATCTCGCCGGGAACGGTGAGGTGCACCTCGGCGTAGCGAAGTTCACCTTCCCAGGGGGAGTGCGGGTTTGCCACGAGCACGCTGCCGGAGCCGCCCTCGATCCGATCTGCGCCGATCGCCCACGCGTTCGACCCGAGGTCCCTGGCAACGAGGGTCGAGAAGTCGGGCGCGGGGGGAACCGATGCGGGAGTGGCGTCGTCGACCGGCGGATCGGGCGGCTGGGCGCTCGCGATGAAGTCGGTGAGGTTCGCTCCGCTCGCGAGGAGCGCGATGCTGCGCGCGTAGGCGTAGACCTCGACGGCCTCGACCGGGCGGACCCACTCGGCTTCGGCGCACCATCCGGCCAGGCCATCGGGTCCGGTGTCGGCGAGTTGTCGATTCCAGCCGGCCGCGAACGCATCGAACTGATCGACGACTTCCTCTGGCGCTTCAGCGAAGTCGCTTGCCGCAATCCCGGCGATGTCGATCGAGCGCCACGCGAAGTCGCTCTCGACGTTCTCGCCGTTGCCGCCGGGACCGAGGAACATCGACCGTTCACCGCGGACCTTGAGGATCTGGTCGAGCAGCGTGCAGCCGTAGTCCTCGCCGCTGATGTAGCCCTGGCCGTACGCGATGTCGGAGCGATCGCGGCCCGAGATGTGGGCGACGCCGTCGGTGGTCCGACGAATCGTGGCCTCGAAGGTCGGCGGGACGAGCGTGGTTGTGGTGGTCGTGGTGGTGGGCGGCGGGACCGTCGTGGTGGTGGTGGTCGTGGTCGTGTCGGGCGAGGTCGGTAACGGGATCGACTCGGGCCCCTCACCGGGGTTGCACGCGACGGCTACGAGGGACAACGCCACGGCCGCACCGAGCCGTTTCGTCGTCTCCTTGACCCTGTTGTGCACGATGGCCCATCGTGCCAGATCAGGGCACCCTGCGTTGAGCGAGAACGGCCGTTCCGGCTGATAATCATCGAAATTTCCGTCGATTCGTTCGGCACGATGCGCGAGCGGCCAGATCACGGCTCACGTCGGCGGGGTAGTCTCGGCGCCGTGACGGTGCTCCGAGTCGCTCTCGCTCAGCTCAACCCGACGGTGGGCGGGCTCGGCGGCAACCTCCAGAAGCTGAGCGACGCCTACGACGCTGCCGAGGCGGCGGGGTGCGACATCGTTGCGTTCCCCGAGCTTTCGACGATCGGCTATCCGCCCGAGGACCTGGTGCTCAAACCGGGGTTTGTCGACGACAATCTCGAGACGCTCGAGAAGTTCGCGGCACGCACTCGCCGATGCGCCGCGATCATCGGGTTCGTCGACCAGGACCGCGATCTCTACAACGCGGCGGCCGTGTGTGCCGGGGGCCAGATGGTCGGGAAGTACCACAAGCGTCTGCTGCCGAACAGCACCGTGTTCGACGAGCAGCGCTACTTCACGGCAGGGCACGACTCCGATCCGCTCGAGTTGTACCTGATCGGCGGCGTGAAGGTCGGCGTGTCCATCTGCGAGGACATCTGGAGCCCGGCGGGCCCTGTTGCCGAACAGGCCGCCGCAGGCGCTGAGCTGAACATCAACATCAACGGGTCACCGTTTGCCGTCGGCAAGGGCCCACGGCGCGAGCGGATGCTCGCGACGCGGGCAGCAGATGCACACTGCGCAATCGTCTACGTCAACCAGGTGGGCGGGCAGGATGAACTGGTCTTCGACGGCGGGTCGCTCGCTTTCGACCATGAGGGCACGCTGCTCGCTCGTGCGCCACAGTTCGCCGAGTCGTTGACGATCGTCGATGTTCCGGTCCCACCGGTGTACCGGAAGCGGTTGCTCGACCCGCGCGGGAGAGCGACCCAGGCGATGCTGCCGGTCGTCGAGGTTTCGAGCACCCCCGTCGTGCAGTCCGAGCCCTTGGCCACAACGATTGCGGAGCCCCTCGATGCGGATCGCGAGTTGTACGACGCGCTCGTGCTCGGGACGCGTGACTACTGCCTCAAGAACGGTTTCAGCGACGTGGTGATCGGGCTGTCGGGCGGCATCGACTCGTCGATCATCGCGGCGATTGCGGTCGATGCCCTCGGAGCCGAGCACGTCCACGGCGTGTCGATGCCGTCGCGGTACTCGTCCGACCACTCGAAGTCGGATGCGCAGTTGCTCGCAGAGGCACTCGACATCGACTTCAGGACCATCTCGATCGAGCCGGCGTTCAGCGCCTACATCGACATGCTCGCTCCGTCGTTCGAGGGTCGCGAACCGGGACTCACCTACGAGAACATCCAGTCCCGGTGTCGGGGCCAGCTGCTGATGGCGCTGTCGAACGAGTTCGGGTGGATGGTGCTCACCACCGGCAACAAGAGCGAGGTCGCCGTCGGGTACTTCACGATCTACGGCGACTCGGTCGGTGGGTACGCCGCGATCAAGGACGTACTGAAGACACGGGTGTACGACCTCTGTCGCTACGTGAACCGTCGTGAGGGCCGAGAGATCATCCCCGAGAACGTGATCACGAAGCCGCCGTCGGCCGAACTTCGGCCCGACCAACGCGACGACGACAGCCTCCCGCCGTACGAGGTGCTCGATCCGATCCTCGAGCTGTACGTGGAAGACGACCGGACCGCCGGTGAGATCGTCGAACTCGGCCACGACGAGGACATGGTGCGGCGCGTGACGCGTCTCGTCGACATCGCCGAATACAAACGTCGCCAGTGTCCCCCCGGTGTCCGGGTCAGCCGCAAGGCGTTCGGCAAGGACCGGCGGATGCCGATCACCAGCCACTACCGCGGCTGAATTTCGAACCGCGAATTGGGGTGCGGCCGGCGGTCGCAGCCAATTCGGCGAATCGCTTGTTCCTTTGTGCGTATGGTGGGCCTTGACGCCGTGGGGAACGGTCTCCACCGCCGACTCACTATTGGAGGGACACTATGATAGCTACCACCAACCCCAGGCGATTCGTCAAGCGACTCGCCGCCATCAGCGCCGGGGTCGCGCTGGTTGCGGGCGGCGCCATCGGCGCCCAGTCGTTCGCCGACGAAGGCGAGGCGGGCGACGAGCCACTTCCACCTCCCGGCGAGCCGTTCATTCCCGATGAGTCTCCTCCGTCGTCGGAGGGAGAGGGTGATCTCGTGGTCGGAACCGACGAGCTGATCACGACCGGGGGGTCGACGTTCGACAACACCATCCTGACGAAGTGGATCCCTGCGGCAGGGTTTGACCCCTTGCAAGGCAGTGGCGCTCAGGATGACCTCGTGGCGCCGGAGTCTTCAAACTGTCTGACGCCCGCCGCGGGGGCAGGTGGACTTGCCTCGGTGCTGTATGCGCCGGTCGAGTTACCCGATGGGGCCCGAATCAAGCGCATCAGCTTCTACGGCGAAGACAATGATCCGGCTGAAAACATTTCAATCACCCTCTACCGTCAAGAGTTCACGAGCACGCTGAACCTCGCCCCGAATCCGCCGACGGTGAGTCGGAGCGACATGGAGGTCGACGCCTTCTCGACCTCGGGTGCGCCTGGTGACACGATCCTCAGTGGTGCCAACGACCTCGAGGAGTTGACTGGATCCCCATCCGTGAGTGGCGTGATCTTCATCAGCCCTCCCCACCGCTTCCACACGGTTCGGGTGATCATGCGGAACAGCGCATTGGCGGACCATGTGCTGTGTGGCGTTCGAGTCGACTACCAGGTGGCGAAATCGTCGGCTGATCCAGGGACGGTGTACCACCCGGTCGAGCCGTTCCGTGCGTTCGACTCCCGTCAGGCGTCCTTCGGAGCGTTGAGCGGACGGCTGACACCGAACAGCACGAAGGTGATCGACATCACCGACGGCTACGACAACAACGGGGTCGCCATCCCGGCGGAGGCCGACCTGGTCCCGTCGACTGCAACATCGATCACGTACAACATCACGGTGGCTGGCCAGACCGGACCGAACTTCGTCGCCGTGACGCCCGGTGACGCCGCGAGCTTCACGGCATCCGCGATCAACTACACCGGTGCCGGCAGCATCGCCAACGGTGCCAGCGTCACGTTGGCACCCGACCAGACGATCAAGGTGTGGGGCGGCGACAACACCGGGTCGGCCCACGTCATCATCGACGTGACCGGCTACTCCGCCCCCGCTCCGCCGCCGTCGAACATGGGCAACTGACGCAGCACGGTCACGAGTCACCCTGAGTGAGCGTGGAGCCCGCCGGATCGTTGGTCCGGCGGGCTCCTCCGCGTCCAGGATTGAGTCGATCTTGACGACGGTCGTTCCCGGGCCTGTCGTACGATTGACAGCATGAAGCACCGCATTGTCGTCGTTGCCGCTGGAGCCGCCGTGGTCCTCGCCGCATGTGGATCCGCGAGCCCGGAGGACACCGCAGACGACACGTTGCCCGACGTCGAGGAGCAGATCGACGACGCCGACGCACTGAATGTCACCCCCCTCGCGCTGGCGTTCGGTCAGGCCGCCGATGCGACGAGCTACCGAGCCGAGATCGCCATGGGGATGACGATGAGCCTCGGCCCGCTCGGCGCGGTCGACTTCGCAGCCGATCCCGCCACGCCGATGTCGTTCATCGAGGTCGATGCCGAGGGCGAGCAGTACACGCGCGTCGAGCTCGCACCGATGATGAACGCGATCCTCGCGTCGAGCGGTCTCGGGGACGGCATGGACGCCACGGGAATGCTCGGCGGCGACCTGTCGATGGAGACGTGGCTCGCCGGGTCGACGATCACGATCGACGTCAGTGGGTTCGCACCGATCCTGCAGCAGAACGTGGGGGCAGCCGATGTCTTCCCGGCCGATGTGTTCACGATCGATGTCGATCGTCTCGCCGATGGCCTGGGCGCACCCGAGGTCGCTGCATCGATCACGGGGCAGGCGGCACCCGATCCCGTCGAGATGGCCGAGGTGCTCGGCGAGGCACTCGCCGACGCAGAAGCGGTCGATGGCGAACGCTACGCCGGCACCCTCACGCTGGCCGAGTACTCCGCAGCGTTCGGGCAGGACATCGACGCGCTGCTGGGGAGTCTCGGGGCGACGGGCGACATCGACGAGACCGACGCCGTGTCGATGCAAGACCTCTTCGACACCGTAACCGTCGATGTGGAAGTCACTCTCGACGATGGCGCGGTCGACACGCTCCGATTCGACGTCGACATGTCTCCGTGGTTGGCATCGCTCGCTGACCAAGCCGGCGGCGGCGACCTGTCGGACGGCTCGTTCACGATGACGATGCTGATGGACTACGAGGTCGATCCGACCATCGACGTCGTCGTTCCTGCTGGCGACTTCCCCGACGGCACCGACCAGTACCTCGATCTGCTCGCCCAGAGCTGACCGGGCGGCACCTGTGGTCAGTCGAGGCGCATCGATGAGTCGATTGCGTCGCCCGTTTCGCCGGCTGCACGTTTGAGTTGTGCTTCGCCCAGTTTGGTGAACGTGGCCGTGGCCTCGACGCGCACGACCCCCTTGACGTTCAGGATCCTGGCCGCGGTCATGATCTCGCTGTCGGTCTGATCGACGACTTCCGCTTCGACCGTGTGGGGCTTGGCGACGTAGACCGCACGGTGGAAACGCGCCGTCGTCTCCGACGTGACAGCCCACTGCCGGGCGATGGCGATGCACGCCCACGCCATCGCTTCGTCGAGGATGGCCAGGGTCACGCCCCCGTGCAGCATGGTTGGCGCTCCGCTGTACGCGTCCGGAAGGGAGAAGTCGGCGGTGACGAGGTTCCGTTCGGTGTCGTGGAAGAACGGAATCCGCAGACCCTCTTCGTTGCGTTGCTCGCACACGAAGCAGTTCGTCTCGTAGCCGAAGTCATCGTTGTGAAGTCGGAGGCTGGCCACGGCGCGACGGTAGGCGATGTTGCGCTCGGTGATGGACCGCGTGGTGAGCGACACTGCAGGGATGCCGACGAATCTTCCGATCGCGTTCGATGACGACCTCCGCGGTCGGATTGCCGATCGGCTCGCGGGACACGATCGTCTCGAGCTTCCCCTCGAGGGGCGGCGCCACGCCGCAGTGGCGATCATGGTCGTCGACTCGACGATCGGTGCGGACGCTGACGACCCGTACGAGTTCTCCGACGAGGAGATGGGGGTCATCCCGGGCTACACCGGCGGGCTCGACGGTCGGATGTCAGGTGTGGCTGGCGGGGCGTCGTTCGTCCTCTGTCGCCGGAGCGCCGGACTCAACACCCATGCCTCGCAGTGGGCGCTGCCGGGTGGGCGGCTCGACACTGGCGAGACCCCTGTCGATGCGGCCTTGAGGGAAACGTGGGAGGAGGTCGGCGTCCGGCTCGACCCGTCGGCGGTACTCGGCGTGCTCGACGATTACGCGACCCGTTCGGGCTATGTGATGACACCGGTCGTGGTCTGGGGCGGCGCCGACGTCGAGCTCGAACCGAACCCCGACGAGGTGCTCGCGACCTATCGCATCGGGCTCCACGAGCTGGCCCGGTCCGACTCGCCTCGGTTCGTCGACATCCCGGAGAGCGACCGTCCGGTGGTGCAGGTGCCCCTTGGTGGCGATCTCATCCACGCGCCGACCGGTGCCGTGATCGTCAACTTCCGCTGGGTGTGTGTCGACGGACGCGCATCGTCGGACTCCCGTGTGGTCGACTTCGAGCAGCCCGTCTTCGCCTGGGGGTAGCGACCCGGCTCAGGTGCCGGAGTGGCCGAAGCCGCCGCCGCGATCCACTCCGTCGAGGTCGTCGGTGATCTGCCATTCGACGTTCTCGACCGCTTGGATGACGAGTTGGGCGACACGGTGGCCGCGCTCGACGACGTAGTCGATTTCGGGGTCGGTGTTCACCAAGATGACCTTCACCTCGCCGCGGTACGCCGCATCGACCAGACCGGGGCCGTTGACCACGCTGATCCCGTGTTTGAGGGCCATGCCGCTGCGGGGGAGGACGAATCCGCCGTAGCCCATCGGAATCGCGATCGAAATGCCAGTCGGAACGAGGCCGCGGCCACCCCCTGCTGTCAGGGTGATGTCCTCGCGGGCGTAGAGGTCGAGGCCGGCGTCTCCCTCGTGGGCGTAGGCGGGGAGCGGGAGTTCTGGGTCGAGCTGGACGATGGGGATCTGCAGACTCACGGCGAGGACGATACTCCGCACCCCACCCCCACCCGTTCCGCAATTTCCGGCGGATCGTGACGCTCACCGTCACGATCCGCCAAGATTTCGCAGAGTGAGGTGAGGCTGCGCCGAATTTCCGGCGGATCGTGACGCTCACCGTCACGATCCGCCAAGATTTGATGCGGTGGGGTGGGCGTAGAGTGTGCGGTGTGCGACTGATCTGCAGGGAGCGGCCATGACTGCCCCGAACCGTCCGCCGTCGGTGGACGCCCTCGCCCGGTCGCTGAGATCGTCCGGTCTGCCACACCCGATCTGCGTCGACATCGCCCGTGAGGCCATCGACGACGGCGACGTCGAGAGCACACCGGCTCGCGCCGAGGCATTCCGCCGAACGTTGCTGACCGATGTGGTCAACGCGACCGGTGTGCTCCTCCACACGAACCTCGGTCGGGCGCCGCTCGAGCATTCCCAGTCGGCGCAGGCCCAGACGGTCGAGTTCGACCTGGCGACCGGTGAGCGTGGCTCTCGCCAGACCGCCGTCGGCCAGCTCTTCGCCCGACTCACCGGTGCCGAGGATGCGATGGTCGTCAACAACAACGCTGCTGCAGTCCTGCTCGTGCTCGCCGCACTCGCCGAAGGCCGCGACGTGCCGGTGAGTCGCGGGGAGAGCGTCGAGATCGGCGGGTCGTTTCGTGTGCCCGAGGTGATGGAGCAATCGGGGTGCCGCCTCATCGACATCGGGACGACCAATCGCACGCGCCTCTCCGACTACGAGCGGGCGATCGCACGTCCCGGGACCGACGTGGCGATGGTGATGAAGGTCCACCCCAGCAACTACCGAGTCGAAGGCTTCATCGAGGAGACGTCGATCGCCGAACTCGCCACGCTCGCCGTGCCGGTGATGGCTGACATCGGAAGCGGCTTGCTCGACGCCAACGTGCCGTGGCTGAAGGGCGCTCCGCCCGCATGGCTGGCCGGTGAACCCGCTGCCGCGCAGGCGATCGCCGACGGAGCCGACATCATCACGTTCTCGGGCGACAAGCTGCTCGGCGGACCACAGGCGGGCATCATCGCCGGACGTGCCGACCTCGTCGAGCGCTGCAAACGTCACCCGCTCGCCAGAGCACTGCGTCCGGGTGGGCTGGTGCTGCGGTCGCTCCAGGACACGGCGCTCATCTACCTCGACAAGCGCGCGGCCAGCGACATCGCGTTCTGGAAGATGGTCGACCGGTCGCTTGCGGACCTCGATGCTGCGGCCGAACGGATTCGCTCCGCCGTCGTGGCCGACTTCGGCATCGATCCGGCAACGCTCACGATCGTGCCGTCCGAAGCCCTGCCCGGCGCGGGTTCCGCACCCGGGATCACCATGCCGTCACGCGCGCTCGTGGTCGACGGGGATCATCTGGCGGCGCTGCGATCGGCGCCGATACCCGTGATCGCTCGCACCCGGGACGGTCGGACCTCGCTCGACCTCCGTGCGATCGATCCCGACCACGAAGCGGTGGTCGTCGCTGCGCTCGGCGCTGCCCTGGCTGCCCGATGACGGTCGTCGCAACCGCAGGGCACGTCGACCACGGCAAGTCCTCGCTCGTGCTCGCGCTCACCGGCACCGACCCGGACCGATTCGAGGAGGAGAAGCGGCGCGGCCTCACGATCGACCTCGGTTTCGCCCACACGGTGCTCCCATCCGGAGCGGAGCTGAGCTTCATCGATGTTCCAGGACACGTGAAGTTCCTGCGCAACATGCTCGCCGGCGTCGGCGGCGTCAACGCATGTGTCTTCGTGGTGGCTGCGACGGAGGGTTGGAAGCCGCAGTCGGAGGAGCACCTGCGGATCCTGGAGCTGCTCGGGGTCCGATTCGGACTGGTCGCGTTGACCAAGGTCGACCTCGTCGACGACGATTTGCTCGAGCTGGCCAAGATGGACATCGCCGATCACGTCGAAGGCACGTTCCTCGATGGAGCCCCCGTCGTGCCCGTCGCGGCGACGGAGGGCATCGGGATCGACGAGATGCGAGTCGAGATCGACGCGTTGATCAAACGGAGCGATGGGGCAACGGATCGTGCTCGGCCGCGACTGTGGATCGACCGGGTCTTCGCGGCGAAGGGGAGTGGCACGGTCGTGACCGGCACCCTGGTGGGTGGAGCGCTGTCTTCGGACGAGTCCGTCCATGTCGCTCCGAGCGACCAGGCGGCGCGTATCCGGTCGATCCAAACCGCGGGGGCGAACGTCGAGCGGATCGGACCGGGAAATCGCGTGGCTCTGAACCTCAGCGGCGTCGATCACCATGAGTTGTCTCGGGGTGATGCCGTCGTCGAACCCGGTCGGTGGCATCTCACCGACCGCATCGACGCTTCACTCGATGTACTTGCCTCGCTCGACCACGACGTCTCGCGGCGCGGGGCCTACGTCGCGTACATCGGGGCAGGCGAGCACCCGGTCAAGATGCGGGTGCTCGGGACGGAGGCGCTCGCCCCCGGCACGACCGGCGCGATTCGGCTGTTCCTCCCGGCTGCGCTCCCGCTGTTGCCTGGTGACCGCTTCATCCTCCGCGAGTCGGGTCGTGACGAGACCGTCGGGGGCGGCGAGATCCTCGACATCGCTCCGGTGCTGCGGGCGTCGCGCGCCACCCCGGACCGGTCGATCGATCGTGTCGTGCGCGAGCGAGGGTGGGTGCGCGTCGACGATCTCGAACGGCTGACCGGCGAGGTGGCCATCGCAACTCTGGGGGACTGGGTGACAACGCCTGAGGCACTTGCGGCGACCGTGGACGCCGTCGTGTCTCGCGTGACCGAAGCCGGCGACACCGGAGTCGACCTCGCGGCGTTCGACGAGCGTGAGCGTGCTGCGATCGAGTCGAGCGACGATGTCGTCGTCGAGACCGGTCTCGTGCTCCCTGCCGATGCCGTCGATCCGTATGTCGACCATCCGTTCCTCGCCGAACTCCTCGACGGCGGGTTCACCCCACCACCGCCGGATGGTGTCGATCGAAACGACATCCGGGAGCTGACGCGTCGGGGCCACATCGTGCAACGTGACGGCGTGGTCTTCCACGCCGCGATGATCGACGCGGCGGCTCACATTGCCGCCGACCTGTTGGCCTCAGCGCCGGAGGGCTTCACCGTCGCAGCGTTCCGAGACGCCACCGGTGCGAGCCGCAAGTTCGTCCTCCCGCTGGTGTCCGAACTGGACAGCCGGGGGATCACCCGTCGACGCGACGACGTCCGCATCGCTGGGCCGCGACTTCCCGTCGTCTGACGGCGAGGCCTTGCTCGCTGCCGCACGGCTTCGCGCTGGTGCGAGACCGATGTGTCGTCAGGGAGTGGAGTCGTCGGGGGTGCTGTCGTTCGACGCCGGATCTTCGGACGACGCGTCGTCCGACGTCTCGTCAACGGGCGTCTTGGAGCTGCCGCGCCGTTCCCGGTAGTCGCGAGCGGCACCTTCGAGCGGTTCCACCTCGAGCGTGATGCCGTCGATCGCTGCCACGCGGATCGGGTCGCCCGCCATGACAGGGGTGGCCCGGTTGGTGAGCGCACGCCAGCGACCGTTGCGGACCTCGACGACGCCTTCGGGGTCGACGTCGGAGATGACCACGCCCTCTTCGCCGATCATCCACTCGCGCCCGATCGTCGGCGTGGCGAACCGGGTCCTCACCATGTTCGGCATCCCGACGATGAACGTCAGGGTGATGCCGCCGATGCCGGTGAGCAGCGCGATCCAGGACGGCCGCAGCGACGTGCCGGGCAGGCTCTCGAAGAGGAAGAGGCTCGCAATGATCGTGCCTGCGATGCCCACGCCGGTCCAGAATCTCGGTATCCCGACCTGGACGTCGATGGCGAACGCCACCATCGACAACAGGATCAGCGCCACCGCCCATCCGCGTGTTGGCAGGACGGCCAGGCCGGTGCAGGCGAGGATCACGCAGACCGCACCCACTACGGCAGCCACACCGACGCCGGCGGTGAAGAACTCGAACACGATCAGCGCGAGACCCGTCAGCAGCAGCAGATAGGCGACCGGTGGGCTGGCCACCGTGTGGAACAGCTGGTCGACGAGCGAGAGCTTGGCGAAGCGGACCGTCGATGTGGTGTCCCGACGGACCTGGCCACTGTCGGTGATGGCCTCTTCGGTCGTCTCCAGGGTGCGCCCGTCGACCTCGCGCCCGTCGAGCACCTCGATCATGCTCGTGATCGTCGGGACACCGACGTCTTGGATCTCCGTGAACACGGTGAGCGCCCGGGCTTCGCTCAACCCGAGCGAACCGTTGCGCAGGGCATCCTGTGCCGCCCCCTGGAACCCGACCTGGCCGGACGACGTGGACAGCGGCGGGCCGACATAGCCAACCCGGGCGCCGGGAGCCATACCCGTGATGTCGGCGACGGTGAGCATCTGCGCGGCCGGTCCGTAGAACCGTGCGCCGTTCGGGCCGACCCAGATCGCGATGGGCACCGCCGAACTCTGAACGTCGTCGAGCAGCTCTTCGACCTCGGCCTTGTCGATTACCGTGCCGCGCGAGTTCACCTGCAGGATCAGCGCTTGTGAGCCTTCCTCGGCGGCGCGATCGATCGCGCCGCGGATCGAGTCGACGAGGATCGGATCGATCAGGCCGCTGACCTGGAGTACGTCGACGCGTCCGATCTCATCGCTGCCCTGCGCGGTCGTCTCGTCGGGGTCGACGTCGGACTGTGCCGATGACGGGGTGCCGAGCAACATGAGCCCGGCCAAGGTGACGAGCAGGCCGATCGCTAGTCTGCGCACGAGTGCCTCCGGTGAGCGAGAACCCCTTGCGGTCGTTGACCGCCGCGAACGTCGTGGTGGTCGCCGGGAAGGGTGGTGTGGGGAAGACAACGGTAACGGCAGTCATCGCCCGTGCGGCAGCCCGATCCGGTGAGCGCGTTCTGGTGATCGAACTGGATGGGAAGCCGGCGCTCGACGAGCTGCTTCCCGATCGTGCAGGTGAAGCGCTCACCGTCGTTCATCTGTCTGCCCCCGATGCGCTCGAGGAGTACTTGAACGATCACGGATTCCGGCGGATCGCCAAGCGTCTCAACCGGACCGGGGTGATCGACATGGTCGGCACCGCGGCTCCGGGCATCGACGACATCGTCGTGCTCGGCAAGGTCAAGCAGTACGAGCGGTCCGGGGAGTACGACTTGGTTGTGGTCGATGGCCCGGCGGCTGGGCATGCGGTGAGCTTCCTGATGTCGGCGACCGGTCTCGCCGATGCGGTACGCGGCGGCCCCGTCCGGTCCCAGGCCGACGACGTGCTCGAGTTGCTGGCGGACCCCGACCGGTGCATGGCGGTGCTGGTCACGCTGCCGGAGACGACGCCGGTCAACGAGACGATCGAAACCGCCTACGCACTCGAGGACGTCGTCGGGATCCGGCTCGGACCCATCGTCGTCAACGGCGTCGACCAAGGGACCGATCTTCCCGATGAGGGCGGCGTCGACGCGGCGCTGCAGGCTGCGGACCTCGATGATGCCGTCATCGAGGTGCTGCGTGCTGCAGCGACGTTCCGTCGATCCAGGCGGGCCATGGAGTGCGAGGCGCTGGACCGACTCGCGGTCGGTTTGCCGCTCGGTCAGGTCCAGGTGCGGGCGCTGCCGGTCGCTGGTCTCGATGCCGATGACATCGACGCGTTGGCCGACGAACTGATCGCGGAGTCGAGATCATGACCGTCGATGGCCGCATCGCGACCGGTTCGATGCGCGACGTCGTGGAGTACGCGGACGTGATCGTGTGCTGCGGTTCTGGTGGTGTCGGCAAGACGACGACAGCTGCAGTGATCGGAATGGATGCTGCGCGATTGGGTCGTCGCGTGGTGGTGGTGACGATCGATCCAGCGAAGCGTCTCGCCGACGCGTTGGGTCTGACGACGGGGTTGTCGTCGTCGCCGCAGCGCATCGACGGCCTGGGCGGCGACGCCGGCGACGGTGAGATGTGGGCCATGATGCTCGACACGGCTGCCACGTTCGACGGGTTGGTGCGGACCCACGCCGACGACGAGGACCAGATCGACCGGATCCTGTCGAATCGTTTCTACCGCAACATGGCCGGGGCGATGAGCGGCACGCAGGAATACATGGCCGCCGAGACCTTGCACGCCCTGCACAACGACGATCGGTTCGACCTGGTCGTGGTCGACACGCCGCCGAGCCGCAATGCCCTCGACTTCCTCGACGCCCCGGGCGTGCTGTCGCGTTTCCTCGACCACCGCATCTTCAAGCTGGCGATGTTGCCCACACGTAGCGGACTCAAGGTCTTCGGTGCGGCCGCCCAACCGATCTTCAAGGCGATCGGCAAGGTGGTCGGCTCCGACGTGCTCGCCGACTCGCTCGCCTTCTTCCAGGCGTTCTCGGGGATGGAGACCGGCTTTCGCGAGCGCGCCGACGACGTGGTCGCACTCCTGCGCGCCGAGCGCACGGCGTTCGTCGTTGTGGCGTCGCCGCGTCATGACACGATCACCGAGGCGGTGTGGTTCGCTCGCCAGCTGGACGACCAAGGCGTCGGCGTCGCGGCGGCGATCGTCAACCGTGTGCAACCGGCGTTCGGCGAAATCGAGGTGCCGGCCGACGTCGAAGCCGAGGTCTCGGGGGGCGGCGCTGAGGCGACGGGCGTCACCGAGGTCGGTGCGTTGTGGACGAACCTCGCCGAGCTCCAGCAGATCCGCAGCGCGGAGCTGGCGGCACTCGAGCCGCTCGTCGAGCTCACGGAGCCGGCGCCGATCGCGCTCCTCCCGCTGCTCGACGGCGACATCCACGACCTCGACAGCCTGGATCAGGTTGCTCAGCATCTCTTCCCCTGATCGTTTCCGGCGGTGAATCCGGACATGAGCTCGTTCGTCAGCACCGTCGTCAGGTGGGGGCGCCGGGTAGGTTTTGGGAGTGCACATTCTGCTTGCCACCGATGCCGACTGGATCGTCGACGAGGTCACCAACGCGCTCGGCGGTGCCGACGACACCTTCACGGTGTGTCGTGAGGGCCGCGTCGTCAGCGAGCAGATCGAGGAGAAGACACCCGATCTCGCGATCTTCGATCTGCAGATCGGCTCGATGGGTGGCATGGCCGTCACGATGTCGTTGCGGCTCGACGAATCTGCGGGCAACGCTCCGCACGTCCCGGTGTTGATGCTCGTCGACCGCGTCGCCGACGTCCACCTCGCCCGACGCTGTAATGCGGAGGGCTGGCTCATCAAGCCGCTCGACTCGCTCCGGCTCAAGCGGGCCGCCAAGGCACTCCTCGCCGGCGGCACGTACACCGAGGGTGTGCCGGTTGATGCCGTACCGGTCGATCCGATGATCGAACTCGGCGAGCAGGACCAGGACGCTGAATCGTCCGAGGAAGAACCCGTCGACGCCGGATAGCATCGTGGGTCGCTACGGGGTGTAGCGCAGCTTGGTAGCGCGCCAC
>Ga0316197_10000468_pt1 | contig 27946 bp, 14 predicted proteins | sample OudBiesiAoxic_MG_FD_204939 | JGI IMG/M metagenome (GOLD analysis project Ga0316197, IMG submission 204939) | Coastal sediment microbial communities from Oude Bieten Haven, Netherlands - site A oxic | ecosystem: Environmental > Aquatic > Marine > Coastal > Sediment | place: Netherlands... | reverse complement strand
CCTTCTCACCATGTGGCCCAAACGAGGTCATGGCGTCGAGGAACGACATGTCATTCCTCTCAAATCTGCCGATGGCCTCATCAATTGCCTTGCGCGTCTGCTTGTCCGAGTCATGCAGCTCGAGCGAATCCATGCAGACGTAGCGCATGAAGACGGCGAAGCCGGTGGTGAAGCAGGAGTGGCGGTCCCTGTAGACGAAGTAGTTGCGGCCCATCTCGTAGAAGTAGGCATGGGGGACTGCGAGCGGATCGTTTTTTGCGGCCGCATAGTGGTTGTCGAAGTCGCTCATCTCGATGCCGGTGGAACCGACGTAGCCGCAGCCGTAGCCGCAGGAGAGGCCTGGCGCCGGAAGGATCGCAATGGTCGGCTTGCCGGCGTAGGCCTTGTGTCGCCTAGGGCTCTTCCCCACGATGTCCCTGTAGAGCGCCCAGCCCCGGTCTAGGTGGCCTACAAATTCTCCAATCACCTTCTCGTCGAATCGCTCGTCCGGGGTGATGAGCGCGATCTCCTCACCAACCCAGGGGAGCATCGGGGACGTGACATCATTCTTCTCCCAGCGATCTGGATAGAAGGCGACCGACGCGTAATCGAATGGCTCCCCAGCCTGCACCCCCCCGGCGGCCGCCGCGGAACCACCCGTCTCAGCACTGTTGTTGGTCGGGGCGACCTGCGCGGCTGCGGTTGTCGCGGCGAGCGCCATAAGGGCGATGAGGTGTCGGGTCTGGGGCATGGTCGTCGTGTTCGTTCTTGTGGCAGCTCCGGTCACCGCTTGCAATCCCGTCAGCCACCTCCAGCGCAAACCTGGGTGCGATAGTAGCGCCGGACCAGACCCACGGAGGTATCGTCTAGATACTCGACCGTCCCCGTGACGTTTGTAAGCTCTGTTAGATTCGTCCAGTTTACAAAGTCTTGCGACCATTGGATCACGAAGGTCTGCCCGATCGGTCCCTCGAAAGTCATGCCGAAGCGCCCATCCGCGCGGAAGCCGAGCTCGATAAATACCGGTGGCTCGAAAAATACCGGTGGGGTACAGACGATCACGATCTGAGAGGCCCCAGAGTCTGGAAGACCCGAACCCAAGGGGCCGGTGACGAACTGGGCGACCTCATAGACCCCCTGTTGCTCGAACACAAAATACCCAGCGCGCTGCCTCCGCTGACCGCCAGCGCCCGATGTCCACAGCCAAGCGGTGCCCCCGATCGACATGTCGACAAACCAGACGAAGTGGGGATCCAGACCCAGCGTACGCGAGAGGAAGAATGATGCCAGAGGGAGAGTCGGATCACCGGTCCACGCCCCGCTGGGATGGTCGTAGCCGCGCATGTAGTGTAGCGGCAGATTATCGGTTCCCAGCGTCCATGTCACCGTGCCGCTCACCGAGACGTCCAGGTCGGCCGGAACCGAGCTCACATTGTCTTCCCCGCTCCGCCAGCTGCCGCGGGTCGGGTCATAGATCCGATAGAAGACGAGGTTGCTGCCCTGCCAGATGATGACCCCACCATTGTTCTGGATGTTCGTCGGGGTCCCACCGCTCGTTTTTTCGTCTCCCTCCCAGCCACCCTTGTTAGGATCGTAGATTCTATAGAGCATCGTTTTGTTGGAGCGCCAGGCGAGGACGCCCCCAACATTGCTAAGGTCGGTCGGCAGCTCGCTATTGAGTTTTTCTCCTTCCTGCCACTCACCTAGCCGGGGATCATAGACCCGGTAGAATATCGTCTTGTCGTAGCGCCAGACGAGATTCCCGTCGACATTGCTGAACTCTGTTGGCACTCCAGAGTGGAATTTCTCACCCTCCTGCCACTGGCTGAACTGGGGGTCGTAGACCCGGTAGTACACCGTCCTGTCGTAGCGCCAGCTGAGGATCCCCTTGACGTTGCTGATATCAGTCGGCTGTCCGGCGCTCTCCTTATTGTCATGCATCCAGCTCCCGGTTAGGCGATCAAAGACGCTGTAATAAACCTTCCGGTCGTATCGCCAGCTGACGATTCCCACGTCATTGTTGAGATCGAGCGGCGGACCGCTGCTCACGATGCTATCCACTTTCCACGCCCCTGCCCGATCGTCGTAGGTGCTGTAGTAAACCGTCCTATCATAGCTCCATGCGACGACGCCCTCAACGGTGGTGACATTCGACGGCGCTCCCGAACTGGTCTTTTCGCCGTCCTTCCAAGCATTCCGTTCGTGATCGTAGATCCGGTAGTACACCGTCCTGTCATAGCGCCAGGACACGAGACCGCCGATCGAACTGATACCGGTCGGCGCTCCCTGGCTAATTTTTTCGCCTTGTCTCCACCCGCCTGGGTCGTGGTCGTAGGTGCTGTAGAACACGGTTCTATCGTAGCGCCACGTCACCACCCCCCTGGAATTGCTAATGCTGCTAGGCACGCCCTGGTTCCGCTTTTCCCCAATCTGCCAGCTGCGTCGGTTGGGATCGTAGATCGCGTAGTAAATGTAGTCGCCATAGCGCCAGACGACGACTTTCTCCACGTTGGTAATATCCGTTGGCGAACCTCCGCTCGTCTTATTGCCAAGATTCCAAGAGCCTTGATCGCTGTCGTAGGTGGCGAAATACACCGTCCGATCGTAGCTCCAGGCGACCACACCCCTGACGTTGCTGATATCTGACGGCGCCCCACCGTTTCGTTTATTGCCAAGTCGCCACCCGTTCCGATCACGATCGTAGGTGCCGTAGTACACTGTCTCCTCATAGCGCCAGACCAGGACCCCCTCGACATTGCTGAAATCGGTTGGTATACCGCCATGCCCTTGCTCACCCTCCCGCCAGATTCCTGAACTGGGATCAAAGGCGCGGTAGTAGATCGTCCTATCATAGCGCCAGGCCAAGACGCCATTCTCGTTCTGGATGTCTGTCTGTGGCCCACCATTCAGCTTGCTGCCGAGCCGCCAGACACTGGTGCGGAGATCGTAGCTGCTGTAGTAGATCGTGTTTCTGTGACGCCAGGAGACGATCCCTGACACGGAGCTGATGTCGGTAGGCGCATCCCCGTAAGTGTGGCTAGAGGTCTGTAGGGCTTTCCGGACGGGATCATAGACTTCGAAGCTGATCGTCTCATCGAAGACGGTGACAAGATTCCAAGCGCCAAGCTGGGGGTCGTATGAGGTGTAGTAGCTCGTCCGGTTGTAGCGCCAGGAAACGACCCTCCCATTGTTGCTGACCGCGCTCGGCACGCCCCGGTTCGCCCGGCTCTCCAGTTTCCACTCCCCCTCCTGCGGGTTGTAGACCGTGTAGTAGACTCTCAGCCCCACACTCCAGGAGACGACTCCATTGACGTTGCTGAGGCCAGAGATCGGTCCTCCGTAGGAGTGGGTCTCGGATTGCGGCCCCCTCACCGGATCGGAGGCTTGTAAAGTAACCGAAGTCTCACCAGCTGAAGCCTCGACACTCCTGAGGGGAAAAGGTTCCTGATATTGCTGGGCGGCGGCGGAGTAGTCGAAAATCGCCGCACTCCCACAGACTGCCTGGAGCAGCAAGGCGACGAGCACAGCGGAGATACCATATCCCGACCCGAACCGGCGCAAGTCGATCGGATGCCCCTCCGCCCGAAGGTCAATATCACTTAGAAATTTGCGCGTTCTGGGCTGCATGGTCACCTGAAAGAGAACACTAGATTGCAGAACCCGTCGAACAATTAAAGTCGGCTCGAGCCTCAACTACATCGAAACCAACACGTTCGAATCCTGCAGCAGTTTTACTAGCATCACACCCTCTAGGGCGAAATCTAGACCGCTAAGCACTGTCCCGCTAGGTCGTTGCAGATCACCTCTCCAGCAGTTTTGGATGATAACGGCGTCGGGTATCTAATTCATGCGACAGGACGGTGGACGACGGTTGGGCAGTACGCGCCGCTGGCTGCGACGCGATCCGTCTTGGCAACCCACGAGCCGGGAAGCGAAGAGCTCTATCGACTGCGCTATCCCTCGTGGTAGTCCAATCAAGACTGGGCCAATCGCACGATTGGTGGCTCACTGACGATGGCTCGCGGCTTCGGCGTGGTGAGAAAGTAGCCAAGCTGCCACAGCCATTACCAAAAGGCATGGGAGGCCAAATGATAAAGCATTGGTCGCCCATCACCGGATCTGTCAGGATAGGCCAGTTTGCACCGTCTCTTCGGTGCTGCCTGAACGTAGACCTTCGGGAACCAATCCTGATCAATCGAATGATGAACGAACCAAAAATTGCTGCCAAACAACCTGCCGGTGTCGAGCTCGAAGCTGGCAAAACCTACTACTACTGCACCTGCGGTGAATCGTCCAAGCAGCCGTTCTGTGACGGTTCGCATGGCGACAGCGGGTTCCAACCCAAAGCCTTCACTGCCGAGAAGGACGGCAAGGCCTTCCTCTGCCAGTGCAAACACTCGAGCAATGCCCCGTTCTGCGATGGCTCACACAGCGACCTCACCTGACAGTGAATTCAGTTCAGGTGGGGTCTGATCACCGCCGATTTGAAGCGCAGGTGATGGGACTAGTCCGTGCCTGCATAGATCGAAATCCATCCGGTCAGAACGCGCCCTCCAGCCGGGACAGATCGGCGCGGCTCGGACGCTGGCGAGTTGCGAGAGCGGAACGGACCAACTCGAAGCCATGCAAATGACCAAGCGCGCCCACCGGATACGCAACTCTCTCTGGGGGCTGTTTGCGGGCGATGCGCTCGCCATGCCGGCCCACTGGTTTTACAGCCTTGAAAATTTGCGGGAGGAGTTCGGTGGGGGATTGACCGGATACGAGGCGCCACCGCACCCACATCCTGAGAGCTTCATGGTCGGGATGAGTTACCGCCCCGATCTGGCGAGCGCGAAGCGCCTGGATCGGCGCTACGACATTCTTCATGAGCACGCGAAGTTCTATGAAACGAGCTTTGCAAAGTTGGAGATCGAAACCGGTGAACGGGAATCGGAGCACGGGAACGCCACCCCGAGTCTGGAGGAACGCTACCACTACCACCATGGCCTGCAGGCCGGAGAGAACACAACCGCAGCGCAGCTCGTCCGCGTATTGATGCGCTCAGTGATCGAACGGGGGCGCTACGAAGAGGATGCATTCCTGGCGAGTTTCGTCGATTTCATGACCTCGCCTGGCCCACAGAGGAAGGATCCCTACCTTGAAATCTACCTCCGCTGCTGGTTCGAGAACTATTCTCGTGGGATCGGTCTCCGGAACTGCGCTGAGACACAGCACAAGGTCTGGTCGATCGGGTCCCATGGCGGAATGATCCGGCCGATGGCGCTGTCCCTCCTAGCGCCGACCAGCTACCAGGGACTCGGTTTCGCAATCGAACACCAGAGTTTGACCCATCGTTCTGAGAACGTCGCTGGCGCTTTGGGAATTACGATCCCGCTCCTGCATGATCTGCTCGATGGTGCCCCACCATTAAGGGCTACGGTAGAACGGTCGGCGTCACTCCGGACTCCTGGGCTCACGGGAATTGAGATGCACGAGACCTATCGCCGGCACCACGGGCCGGGCAACATTCCCGATCGCGAGATGTGGGAACTCCATACCCACCTCTCTGAAGGTCCATTTGATCTGCTCAAGCTGGTCACCGACTGTGACGACGAGGACGTGGTTCTGAAAAAGTTCGGGACCGCCTGCTACCCCGAGCACGGGCTACCGTTGGCGCTCTTCCTTTCGGCGAACCATGGGTTCGAACCAGAGGCAGCGCTCCTCGCCAACGCGAACGCCGGCGGTGACAATGTGCACCGCGGAGCGATGCTTGGGCTGTTGCTTGGCGCAGCGGTGGATGAGTTTCCCGAGCACCTCAAAACCGGACTCGCGGACGCCGAAGCCTTGGGTGAGGAGATCGATGCTTTCGCAGCAGTTGCAACGAGTGGATCGACATTCTAGAAACGATCTGCCCCGACGCTTGCCCTCAGGCCGTTCCGAGTTGTACAACATGGCATGTTGGTGAATATGACTGTTCGGCTAAGAAAATTCCCCCGATGAAGCGCAAGGGCGATGATCATTTTACGACAGTCGACTTTGCGAGCTTGGTTGAGTGGTATACGAAGCACTGCGATGGCGACTGGGAGCACCAGCACGGAGTACGGCTTGAGACGCTAGACAATCCGGGTTGGATCCTGTCAGTGGATCTGATTCACACGAATCTGCAGGGATGTCTGATGAGCGAAATGGCCGAAGGTTGCTGTCCTGATGGACACCCTGTTTCCCCGTTGTGGATTCATTGTTTCGTGCGAGAGAACCAGTTCAAAGGGGCTTGTGATCCCACACAGGTTGCCCGACTATTTGAGGAGTTTCAGCGGTTTGCAGATTCGGCGCCGACCCCATGAAGACACGAACACAAGCAGAAACAGCCGTCGCAGATCAATGCACTGCCCGGCGCCAGTAGAACTTTCAATGAACGTTCAAACCTAAACCCTGAATTCGGAGCGCGCTCTCGGCAGCGCGTGGCTGGACTTTGGACGTTTTGGCGAAAGGAGCAGTTCGAAAGACCATCACTTAGACACTCGCCAATGAAAATAAGCACTCACCTCATCATTCTCGCAATCACACTGGCTTCTGCTGTGCCAAATATCGCCTCAGGCCAGACTCACGAAGAGAGCGACCCGGGCCGTCCGACCTTTGTTCTTGTTCATGGGACTTTTCAGTGGGGGGGCCAGTGGAATCCTCTCTCAAGCCTGCTCAGAAAAGAAGGATATGCAGTGCATTCGCCTTCAATGACCGGCCTAGGAGAAAGGGAGCATTTGCTATCGAAGCAGACAGGGCTTTCGACCCATATCGACGATATTACGAACTACATCACGTGGCTTGATCTGCAGGACGTAATATTGGTGTCCCATAGCTACGGGGGAGCCGTCATCACAGGAGTCGCGGACAAAATTGGAGATCGGATTGCCCACGTTGTCTATATCGACACAGTGCCCCTGAGTCACGGCGAGAATATTCTCGATGCGTTCGGCGAGGAAGTCGAAGCCATCGCCCGGAAATCGGTCGAAGAGTCTGGAGATGGCTGGCTGATCTCGGCCGAGGCCCTGCGGGATGCTCTTCCAACGATGAGAAGTCATCCTTGGAAGACCTATACAGATCGTATCGACCTGAAGGGTGCTTCGCCCAAAGCAGGGACGATCATTGTCGCGACTGAGTCGGCCGATGTTTTCGGTTACATGCGCAAGAAACAGGCGCCAGAGAGGGCGAAAGCTCGAGGGTGGAAACTTTACACCGTCAAGGGGCCGCATCCGCTTCAAGAGACAAGTCCCTCAAAGGAGAAGGTCGCAGAGATTCTTTTGGAGATTGCCCAACCAAAGGAGTAAGCTGTGGGCAAGAGACCCAGCGCTTCATCTTCCACAGCTTTATGTTGGGGCTCTACGATGGCGGCGTATCCACGGAGGACGTCGAACGGAACCTGATGCGGCGGGAGGGCGAGAAGAATTTCCATTTCATCTACGCCTGCCCGGTGTGCGCGGCCCCAGATCGGAGACGCCAGTTCTTGCGAGCGAGAGCCGTTGCAGACCGGCATGGATGAGATCGAAGTGTTCGAGAGTGGAAATCGCGGTCGCCGTCAGATCCAGAGATTCGAGAGCGGTGAAGTTGCCGATGCCCGTAGGGTTTGAAATGGAATTCCCCGAGACGTTCAGGTCGCGGGTCCTTGGGCATCCGGCGATCTCCTCGAAAATGTAGAGCAGGTTCTCGGAGAGGTCGACGACTCCTGTGACTCGTGGGTTCACTTCGCCCTCTTCAGTTCGTCTAGGACGGACTTCCTCAATTTTGGGTCGCTGATCTCCCCGGCCCAGAGTTGTGCCCCCTGCGGATCCTCCCCACTGATACAACGGCAGAAGATCGTGATCCCAGCATCCCGCGTCGGACTCGGTCGGAGATCCTTCAGCTCTGCACTCACCTGCTTCGGACTCTTCTTAAACCAAGCCCCGACCAGACGGAGTAGATCTCGATCCCGCCACTGTTCATTGGTGAGCTTCGCCGACCATCTAATCTGGTTTGGGTCTCTGTCGGTAGCTTTGGCATCCGCATTCGTCGCCAACACCCGCCACACAACCAATCCTGTCGTCGCAAGCGAAATCTTTGGCAAACCATCGCCGAATCCTTCCAGTGTCGATTTGAACCCACGCGACTCCTCCACGAGTAGGCGGAATTTTTTGCCGACGTAGTTCTTTTCGACCTCGTCGATCTCTTTCCCGCGCCAAACTTTCGCCAGCGTCGCCCGATCGGCAACCAGCCCATAGCCGCTGGCCATCGGCACGACACGGAATCCCATCCCGTCCGGGGAGGGAAGACCGACGCCTTCGATCGACGTCAGATCGAGTAGGTACTCCTCCCCTGACCCAGCCCGGACCGTCGCCTGGATCTCGACGATTTTCCCAAGTGGGAACCCGAGCCTCCCAAGCTCTGCTCGCCCGCGGTCCTTGTCAGTTCCTGGGTCAGCACCCACCACGCCGCAAATGGCGTAGAAACAGATCAGGGGAGAAGTCGCGACCTTCATGTTCATCTCGCAACGTCACGCGAAGACATCCGAGTGCAAGCCCCGTCGCTTGACCGATCCGGCATCCTGAGGCTGCAGTGCTTTCGGACTATTGATCGAACGGGGATTCTACCCGCCCCTGAGCCGTCTTGACTTCGAGGTCCAAATGCCAAAGCGTAGACCCTAGGCTCCACCCCCATGTCAACTCTCTCTGCCAGCAGATCTTTCCGCCATTGTTCATTCGCTAGAAAATGCCATGCAGTTGTTGTGCTAGTGATCTTCCTCTCCGGGCCTGGCCTTGCAGCGTCCCGGCTCGAAATCATTTCCCCGTCAGACAATTCGAGTCCGCGGTCGACCCTGCAGAGTTTCATCACGAACTGCGACACAGCCTACGAGATGTTTCACAACCAATCGGGTGAAAGTTCGGTGGCTGACGGGGCACTGACGAAGCGATTGGTGGACGAGCTCCTCCTGAACCTGAACCTGAGCGAGTTGCCAGACTTCACCAGGCAAACAACAGGCAAAGAAGCCTCTGCCTGCATCAAAGAGATCTTGGATCGGATCGATCTTCCGCCAATGGAAGACATCCCCGGGGCGGATCAACTCGAGGCTGATACAGAGTCAGGCCTCCTCGAGCGCTGGCGCATCCCTGGAACCGCCCTGATCATCCAGCGGGTCACTGGGGGCCCCAGGACTGGCGACTACCTCTTCAGTCCGGCATCCGTCACCAAGGCGATCAAGAACTACGATCTTATCAAGGGTCTACCCTACAAGGATGGAGCCACCCGGAACTTCTATGCTTGGTATCTCACCCATCCCGGCCCGCGGATTTCCCCCGTGGTGATGGCTCTCCCCGATCCATTGCGCACGCGCGTGATTGGCAAGCACGCGCTGTGGCAGTGGATCGCCCTCGGCGTGACCATCATCCTCGCGATGACCGCCATCATCCTCGCCTACTATTTCGGGCGCAAGATTTCGGCGAAGCGCAAAGAGACCAGCGCCATCGGATACGCACTGACCCTCTTCTACCCAATCCTCGCCTTGCTCGTCCCGACGGTTTTCATGATCGTGGTCGAAGACGAGATCCGCATTGCCGGCAACTTGCTCTCGATACTCTCGTTCACGTCCAACCTGATTTTCCTCTTTGGCAGCATCGTCGTGATCAGCGGCTTGGCGAGCCGGATTGCCGAGTTCATCATTTCCAAACCCAGCATTCCAGCCAAGGGTCTCGACGCGCAACTCATCCGCATCATCGCCAGGATTCTGGGTATTGCGCTATCGATCATCGTCTTTCTCGAGGGTGGCAAATATCTCGGCATCCCATTGAGCACCCTGCTCGCTAGCGCCGGGGTCGGGGGCTTGGCCTTCGCGCTGGCTGCCCAGGATTCACTGAAAAATTTCTTTGGTAGTATCATGATCTACATCGACAAGCCCTACCGGATCGGCGAGCGGATCGTGACGAAAAATTATGATGGGTTCGTCGAGGATATCGGCCTGCGCTCGACCCGCCTCCGACTCCTCAATGGACATCAGGCCACGATTCCAAACGAGGAGATGGCTCGCTCAGACATCGAGAACATCAGCCGGCGCCCCCACATCCGGCGCCTGGTTGACCTGCGCTTACCGATCGACACCAAACCCGATAAGATCGAAGAGGCGGTCGAGATCATCAGGGAGATACTCAAAGATCACGAGGGCATGGACCCCGAGAAGCCCGCACAGGCTTTCTACACCGACATCCATCCAGACTCGCACAATCTGCGATTTCTCTACTGGTATCACCCAGCCGAATACTGGGACTTTCTCAACTTCTCCCAGCGGGTCAACCTGCAGATCCAACGCGCGTTCGACGCGAGCGGAATCTCGCTCGCAGTGCCGATGCGTCTGCTCGAAGTTTCGGCAGAGCCAGCCAGCGCCGCCCAGGTTGACGATGCGGTTGAGCGATCCACCTGAAGGGGAAATGTTGGCCCAGTTAGTCGGACCTGGCTCTGGGCGGCTACGGCTTCAGTGTGAACTGCGCACGCGCGAACATCCGCGTCCCGCCGACGATCGGGCTGACGCTCCGGTAAGTCACGGTTTCAGTGCCGTCATTGTTATTGATGACACTGTGCGGAACAACGGCTGGCGCGCCGGAAATCCAGGAGGCGAGATCGGGGCTGAGCTCAGCTCGAGCGGAGACATCGTCAGCTCCGAGGCGCCGGTGCATTCCGACCATCAGATAGGTATCGATCACACCGCCGACATCGATCGCTTCAATCTTGGCATCTGGGGCCACCTCTGGTGATGCCAGGAACGGGTGGCCACCGAGCGCATACTCCATGAAGAAGCTCAACCCATCGCCCTCCGGGTCGCCCTCGTCGTCGGGGACCCCATTGGCAAATTTCCAGTCGGCATAATTGAGCCGGTCGGTGGATCCCGGATTTCCCCCGGTGCTGGCGCTCGTCCGCCAAGTCATCGGGTCACTAGGATCGGGGCCGGAAGCGGGATCGATCAGGACGAGCGAGTAGCCGCCACCATCAGCACCATCTGGCCATGGATCGGCATCGTTGTAGGTCAGGTCAATGACCGGTGTCGGCCCGTCGCCGGTGACTGTGAGCTGCTCGCCGTCGTTGCTCAAGCTTCCTGAAAATTCGCCGGCGATCGCCAGCGAGCTTCCGTAGCGCATTTCAAATGCGGCGCGGTTGTTCACCAGCAGGATCCGTTCGCCGGGGGCGAGCGTCCTGCCGAGTAGCGAAGTATCGAAGTCGAAGCCGATCCCGGCACTGAACGCAAGGCCGCCTAGGTCGACGTGTAGCGGGCCGATGTTTTCGAGCTCGATGAATTCGAAATCGCTGCGCTCGTTGAATCCGGCGTTGATCTCGGCGGCGCTAGGGGAGGCGGGACGGTAGTGGATCTCGGAGATCGCGAGGTTCGCGGCACTGGCAGCTTCGGTATCGACGAGGAACGTGGCTTCGGTGACCGGGCTCCATTCGGTCCCGTTGCGCACGCGCGCGCGCAAAATATTCACGCCCGGGGTGGTGAGAAGTATCGGGTTGGGGACGATCCGCTGCTGGCCGGAGAGTGCCAGGTCGAAGCTCGTATCGCTCGAGGTTCCGCTCACCTGGTGGATCTCGACGGCGAGGAGGTTGCTGCCCTCGTCGAGTGCGGATGGGGGGATGTCGAACGAGAAGAACGTCGATTCGTCGCCGGTGGCGCTGCTCGAGGCCGTCGTTAGCGAACCGATCGTTCCGCCGGGCATGTTCGAGCGGGCTATCTCGGTGCCGTTCAGATAGACCACCGCACCGTCGTCGCGCAAGAGCTCCAAGGTAAGCGAGTCGAAGCTGCTGGTGTTGCTGGCGTTAAATTCGTGACGGAAGTAGGTCGTGATGTAGCGCTGCGAATTGATGCCCCCGAATGAGATCACGGTCGCCTCGTCACCGTCGCCGTAGCCGAGCTGTGCCGCGCCTGAACTCCAGCTCCCATCGTCGAATCCGGTGCCGCGCCAGGCAGTCCCCTGGTCGCTGCCGTCGTCGAGGTACTTCCATGTAGCTCCCGCTTCGACCAAGCTTGTGTTCATGGTACTGCCTGGGAGGAACTGCTCCGCACCCGGGTCCAGGCTGCCGCCGAGTTGGCGTGGGTCGGTCCCGTCGAGGGTGTAGTAGATCGTGCCGGCGCTGCTATCGATAAACAACTGCTGGTCGCTTGGGAGGTAGCCACCGTGCTGGCTGAAGGTGGCCGGCAGGGTATCCGGGTACCAGTTGACCCCCTTAAGCTGCCCGATCATCACCGGGATCCGACCGGTGATGAAATTGCGCACCCCCTGCACCGCATCCAACCAGTCGAGGCGGTCGCGGCTGGTGTCTCCCCAGCGCGCCGAGTGAGCGATGATCGCCGGGTCCAGGGTCGAGGCGCGGCGATCGACCCGTGCGAGCCCTGCATCATCCGTAAGCAGCCCCTCGTTGTAGCAGTGCCGGGCGACCCGGTCGGCGAAGGCGATCCGGTATTCGAGGTTGTCGTTCGCCATCCGCTCGTGGAGGGTGTGCGGGTTGAACTCGTTCAGCGTAGTGCTCGATGTGAACGGCGTCACCATGTTGTTCTCACCGGTGCCCAGCGAGTGCTCGCTATCGTGCTCGAAGAATTTGTAACCGTCCGGATCGACCCGGTTGTAGACGCCAAAATAGTTGTTCGGCCGTGGCTGTGTGTACCTCGATCCAGGGCCGTCGCGATCGCCGGTGTAGTAGGTGATGATCATGTAGTCGATGAGGTTCTCGATATCGATCAGCTTCTCCTTTGTCGGATCCGGATTGCCGTTCGAGTCCCTTCCCTGTACGTCGAAGTAGGCGGCATTGGTGGTGAATCCGGCCTGCCATTTTACCCAGAGCCGTTCGTAGGACGCGCGGTCACCGTCGGTGACGTCGCCGAACGATTTGACGACATCGTAGTCGAGTTGATCGCCGCCGAAGTAGGTCTCGCCGTAGTTCGCCTCCGCCCGCTCGTCGGTCTGACACATCCCCCAGTAGATCCCGTTGAGGTAGAGATGGTACCATCTTCCGCGCGTGTATGGATGCCCCATCTCCCCCTGGAGGTCTCGGCTCCAGGTGTCGCGGATGAAACTGTTGCGCCCGGAGTTGCCCATCGCCCACGAATAGTTCTGCGGGCCGCGCAGGTCGATCTTATCGAACTCGCTAGCGCCCTCATCACCGAAGAGTTTGTAGTTGAGCCGACCGTTGCCGTACTCGCCGCGGAAGAAGACCCGGAATGAGTGTTTCGGATTGCCGGTGTTGCGCGAGAACCCGCCACGGATCCTCAGGCCGCACGGCGATTGGAACCCTTCGGCATTGCCATCGGGATCGACCCAGCCGGGCGGGTGGATCAGCTCGATCGAAGACTCACGCTCCCACGCGAACCCGCGCCTGCCCGGGTTGGAATAGATCCCCGTTGCGGCACTGGTGAGATTCGCCTGGTCGGTGACGATCGAGAGGGTCGCGATTGAGGTCAGTGCCGTCTTCGTCTGCGCGACACCACCGATCGCCGGGTTGCTATGGTTGACGATCGAAGAGTTCATTCCGTATCTGTAGACTTGGCCATTGACTGGGTCGCTCGGCCAGCCTGCTGGAGCGCTCGTTGTCTGGGTGATGACATCGTCGAGGAAGAGGTAGGTGTGGGTATCGACGTCGGTCGGATCAAAGCCAAATTTGAAGGCAGCCGCCCGGAGGGTGGTGGTAGAGTCCACCGTCAGTGGCACGGTGTAGACCGTCCCTGTGGTTTCGGTCGGTTTCGATCCATCCAGCGTGTAGCGGATCGTCGCCCCTTCGGTGAGCGTCGAGATCGAGACCTGGATCGGAGTATCATAGAACCCGCGGTCCGGCGTGAACTTGGTGTCGGCGACCTTGCCCTGACTGGATGGCTCCGAATTGATATCGCCAGGCGTCGGCGAGTCGAAATAGAACGGATCTCCCGCGAGCAATCCGCCGCCGAGCAGTTTTGGCAGGACGAGGAATGAATCGTCAGCGGCATTGATGTTCATGCCGTGGATCGCGAGGACATTGCTAGCTCCCGCATTTAGAAGGCCGGTCTGGGAGGTCAGATTGAACGACTGTGGGATGAACGCATCGGCGTCGGCGCGTGCGGCGGTCGCACCCGTATTCCAGCTCGGTGTGCCAGCGATGGCATTGGCGCTGGCTACCCGCGTGCCGTTGAGGTAGGCGATGAAACCATCGTTGTAGCGCATCGTCAGCGATAGCGACTCGAGCGCGGCGACGTCCGAGACACTGAATGGGATGCGCAGGTAGGCACCCGCGTTGACCCCATTCATCTGCGGACCAATATCGGTTGCGATGACGCCACCTCCACTCGAGCCGTCCGGTGTTGTAAAGACCTGCAGCCCGCCGTTCGCGGTATCGCCAACCAGTCGGAAGCTGCTGTTGAATGTGGTAACGGATCCGGGGGCCGCGAATAGCTCCATCTCCGCACCGCCGCCGCGTTCGAAGAACATCGCCTCGAGGGTGTGCGCCCCCGCACTCAAAGTGGCGACGCCAAAGTGATCCTGGGGGCCGTGCAAGGTCGGGTCAACCATCACGTCGGCGCCATCGATGCGGATACGTCCACCGTCATCGGAGTTGAGGCCGAACGTCCACAGCCCCGCGGTCGGGATGATAATCGTGCCGGTGACCTCGACGGTGAAGTCGTCACCACCGCCGCCGGGGAAGATCCGGTTGTTGCCGAAATGGCCGTCACCGCCAGTATCGAAGAAATTGCACACCGGATGGACTTCGACGGTCTCGCTCAGCACGTTGTTGCCGGCGAGCGCCGAATCCGCCTCCGCCAACGAACCGATCGATCCCGTCGAGTGCACATCGCGGGCGGTCATGCCGGGAATCTGTAGGCCGAAGCCGATACCGGTGGGTGCGGAGCTCCAGCCACCCGGGGAAAATCCGCTCTGCGTCCAGGTCGTCCCGAGGGCACCGTCGGCCGGCACGATGACTTGTGCTGTCGCTCCCTCGTCCACCAGGGGGATTCCATCGAATGCCCGGCCGTAGCTGCGATCAGGATCCTGGTTCGAGTAGCTTGGGGCGAACTGGTCGGCGATGCTGGTCCCGTCCGGCATCACCAGCCCGAGGTATTCACCACTGGCTTTGAGTTGGAAATTCGTATGCAATTCGGAACCCGGAATGCGGCGATCTTTGCTCGAGGCGAAGACGACAAGAAATTCGCCCGGCGCCAGAACGACGGGTGGAAACTGCCACTTGTCGAGAGCGGTCGCGTTATCCGTGAGGAACCAGCCTCCCAGATCGACCGCCGCCCCATCCGGGTTGTGGATCTCGATCCAGTCGGAAAAGTCTCCGTCCTCGTCGGCGAGCGTCGAGTCGTTGCTCGCCATGAATTCGGTGATCAGCGGCGCAGCCATGCCGCCACCTGTAGCAACGAGATGAAACAACAGAACCGGCAACAGGGCCGTGATGTGAGTACGTAGGAGACTGCTTTGCAGGAAGGTCAGCGGGGGCATGGAGGAATTTGGGGGGCTATCGACGGAAGGATCCCGCCGGACGACTGTCCTTTGGTAACCTCCGCCCTTTAACTCACTGAGTCAAACACCGGCACACCCTCACGGCACCAAGTCTACCCGGATGCGAATAAATTTCTGTGTCGAAGACCTGATTGGGATCAGACAACGATGTGATTCCGTGCTGGTGCCGTCCCCATTGCGTGTTGAACTCAATGCGACCGTTTCTTCTGATCCGGAGCGCCACATCGTCAGGTCATCCGATACCTCGACGGTGAAGCGCAAATCCTTCGCCGCCAGATTGCGCCGGAACGCGATCGTCAGGTAGTCTCCGCCCCTCCCTAGCGTCACCAGCGGTAGCTCACCGCTGCTGGCGGATCCGGCCCCGAAGGCATATTCCAAAAAATGGCCATATCCGTTCCCATCTGGATCCCCAATATCATCGCTCAGTCCCCGTTCGAGTTTCCACGAATCATAGCTCATTACGTCGGCAAACCCTGGCGACCCACCCGGCTGGCAGCCATCTGCCCAATTCGCCGCCACGGAAGCATCGGGATTCTCACCCGGTGAGATGAACTCTAGCGAAACCCCATCCCCATCCGCCAGCCGCGGCCAGGGTAGACGGTCGTCGTAGGCAAAGTCGATCACTCGCATGCCATCCGGCGCCGACAGCACGAGGCGTTCTCCGCCATTCGCGAGCGCCCCCTGATACGGACCGAACACGTGGCCTGCCGGTAGAGCCCCGTATCGACCAACAAACTGGTCGAGATCCTTTGCGACGACGATCCGATCACCCGGCTGGACGAGCGTCCCATCGGGAAAGCTGAATGAGATCCCTGCCGTAAATTGGAAGCCAGAGAGGTCGATGCTCCCCGTCTGTGAGATATTCATCAATTCGATGAACTCTTCATCTTCTGATGGACCAGCCGGGTTGTAGAATATTTCCGAGACCACCAGCGGGATCTTGCTACCGACGAAGTGGTACGATGCCTCACTGATGGGACTCCATCGGCCGGTGGCTGCATCGTGGACACGCGCACGCAAGGTGGTTTCTCCCGCACCGAACGCCAGGGCGGATTCCGTGGTGCTCGTCGCGGCTGGATTCACCGAACCTCCCGGCACTCGCGGATCAGCTCCGTCCATCGTGTAGTAGATCGTCATCGAGGAGAACTGCGGATCGGTCGTCGGGTTGGAGATCGTCACCGTAGAGGAATCGTCGAGTTGACCGCCGTGCTGGGAAAGCCTCGGCGCGAGCAGATCATCAAACCACAAGCCGTGTGAGGCGTAGTTTTCCAGCGCATGCGGCAGGCGGGTATCGCGCCAGTTCGTGAAGAGGCTATCGTCGACCGACTCCCCCCAGATCTGGTTGGAGATCGGGTTCATCGCGACGCTCAGGGGGAACCAGCGCGCATCCATATTCGCCTTGCTCAGTGCTCCCCCGTCGAAGAAGTGTTTCTGTATCCGGTCTGCCCACAGCAGTTGGAATTCCTCACTTCCCATTACCGCAGAGAGGATCTTGATCGTCGTGTCGTCTGCGGTCAGCAGGCGATCGATCGTCGCTTCCGTCGCCGGAGGTGCCCCACCGTCCGCCATCGACTGCTGGGCATCCCAGACGTAGAACCTGAACTTGCCACCCTCCACGCGCTCGCGGGCGGCATGCTTGTTGTTCTCCGGCCAATCGGTCGTCGCCATGTAGCTGAGGAGAAGCATGTAGTCGACGAAGTTGGTGTAGTCGAGCCTCTCCCCCCCCTCCAGGTACTTGCCCAACTGTGAAAAGTCGTTGCCGGCGTCCTCGAAGAAATCCTCTAGCGCACGGTACTCGGATTCGTCCCCACTTGGGAAATCGAACACCGATAGCACGTCGAACTGGTTCCCTGTATCATACCATTCTTGGAGCAGCGGTTCTCGGATGCGCTGCACCGGGTTCACCACTGTGCGCAGAACGCCATTCACGTAGAGGTTCGTCAGCGTGCCCACCGACCCGGGATTCCCCATATCGACCCATAGTCTGCGGATGAATTCATCGACCAGCCCCCGGTCGAGCCGCACGCGCAAGCTGTCATGGCGCACCACCTCCGTCAGGCCTGGGAACAGGTCGTGCTCCCAGCTCGGCGAGCCATATTCGCCGCGGAAGAAGAGGTTGAACTGCGGGCGCGCGTAGGGGTAATCCCAGAGGTTCGTCTCGCGAAAGAACTCGGGTCGATCACCGTGCCCGGCGTAGCGCAGGCCGGCACCGAGCGCCTCGGACGAACGACCATCGGGGAAATGGAGTTCCAGGTTGATCGGCCGCTCCCAGAGCCGGCCGCGCATCTCGTAGTGATCAATGATCCCTCGCCCGGCCCCTCCTCCAGCCGGGTCCCAGAAGGTCGCATAGTCGTCGCCGATGAAATGCAGCGCCGGCATCGATCTCTCCGCCTCGGTCGCGTTCATGAGATAGCTTGCAGAGACGACCGCCGACGGGACCATCCCCGGCGCATAAGCCCTCGCCCTGACAAGTAATACTTGCCCGGGACTGCTCGTGAAACTTGCTGTCGTCGGACTCGATTGGTCGGGCAGGGCACTACCGATTTCCGTGTGCACGATCGCACCGGGCGTCTCCGAGCTCACCAGTGTCGTCAGGGGATCGTCGTGAAAGCCAGGCGGGACGCTAAAGATCGGTGCCGCGACAATCCCATCCAATGCCTCCGCCCCATTCTCCGCCCCGGGCGTGGGTGTCTCGAAATAGCCCGCCCGGCCATAGCTGAAACCTGCGACCTGCTGGGGGTATCCCGGGGAGAACTCATCTAGCAGGACCCCATTTGGATCGGACAGGCCGAGATAGGCCCCTTCCCCAGCTAGGCCAAAATTGGTGTGGGCGTAATCGCCGGTCGCATCAGCCCCATCTGCCAGCACCACGAGGTAGCCGCCGGCAGGGATCGTCGTCCCGGCCGGGAAGCGCCAGCGCGCGCGCCGCTGCGGGTCATCGCTGAGCCGGCAGCCAGAGAGATCGACAGCGCTTGCACCCGGGTTGTGCAATTCGACCCAGTCGGAGAAACTTGGAGCATCCGGCAAGCCAGCATCCGTGATCCCGGTCGAGGGTGCGACCCCCGATGCAGCCGCGACGAATTCGTTGATCAATACGGTGCCGGAGAATGCGACGAAGGGCGATTCGACATTTGGGGTCCGGGGGGTTGGCATTGCGAAATAGCCTTCCACCTGTTCGCTACCGAGAGTGCCGTAGGAGACGTCTTCATACTGCCTGGACACCGCCCCGGTGCCCCCCCATGAATACTCCTGCACCACTGTCACGCCGTCAGGTTTCACCAGTGCGAGATAGTCCCCGTCTGCATCCAGTTTGAAATTTGTATGAAGATCCATCGCATCCACGGCACGGTCTTTGCCGGATGCCCAAACGAGGATGTGGTTGTTCTGCGCCAGGGCGTGTGGCGGAAATGCCCACTTGCTCAAATGCTGCGGATCATCGCTCAAGTACCATCCCGCCAGATCCACCTCATCGCTGGTCGCATTTAAGATCTCGATCCAATCCGGTCTCCCCCCATCCGGATCGGTGGCGGTCAGGGTATTCGAAGCCATGAACTCAGAGATGGTCAGATCAGGCAGAGCGAACGGCGGCAAGATCACAGGGAAGTCGAGATCTCCAAACACCTCCCCGATCTCGAGCTTGTCCCATACCACACCTCCACCGTCAGACGAACTCGACAGCATGACCCCCGAGCTCCAGTCGTCGCCATCGAAGGCGACACTCAGGGAGGGCACCGCTTCGCTCTCCGGCCCCGGGTTGATCCATAGCAACAGGCGGTCGCTGTCAAAATCCAGTCTGCCCGCGAGGACATACTTCTGCCCGATCACCGGAGCCAGCGCCGTGCTGAAGACACCCGGATTGGAACTGCTAGTGTCACGCACCTCGATCCCAAACGTCCCCGTGCCGTCGATCACACCCCAATCAATCTTTGCAGTCCCGAAGTCGCTACTCGATACCACCACCTCGCTCGCGCCATCGTAAGTGAACTCGACGCTCCAGACAAATGCCCCTTCTCCCTGGAGCGCGGCCGTCGCCCGCGGATCTCCAAATCCGCGCCAGGCCAGCGTCCCATCGGTTCTCAACTGCTGCGCAACCACCATCGCGGAACCGCTCCAATCTGACTTCGTCGTCCCATTGCGCGCCCAACCATCCGCAGCCGAAGTCGTCACCCCAGCGATCACTCCATCCGGGTAAGCAAAGCCGTCGCTGCCAATCGGTGCCGCCTCACAGGCACCGGCTAGCGACATCAGTATCGAGACCTGCACCACCCAATCGACGCAGGAGGAACGCCATTTCAGAGCGTCAGAGAATTTCATTTATCAGCATTTTTCGTATTAATTGTAAATAACGGTAAGCATATGAGTAAAGCAACCCACTACAAGTAGTTCTAGCCGATCCGAGCGCGGAACCCTGCATTCCATCCCGTCATTGGGCGTTGGCTGAAGATTCCCGATGGTTTAGGATCTCCTCAAACTGTCATGATGAAAACTACGAGACTCCAATACCTACTGCTCGCCCTACTCGCGCTTCAATTGGTGCCGATCGCCCGCGGAGACGATTGGCCACAGTGGCGGGGGCCGGATCGCGATGGGATCTGCAAGGAGGATGGCTTGCTCACCAAATGGCCTGAGGGCGGCCCGCCACTCGCCTGGAGAAGCGAGGGTCTCGGAATCGGATTTTCCAGTCTCGCCGTGGCGAAGGGCAGCCTCTTCACACTCGGCGACCTCGAGGATGGGAGCTATGCCATCGCTCTCAAAGAGGAGGACGGCAGCTTGATCTGGAAGACAAAGATCGGTGAGGCTGGGGGCCACAGGAAATATCCTGGCACCCGGAGCACGCCTACCGTCGATCGCGGTCAGGTTTTCGTCCTGAACCAGCACTCGGATCTCGCCTGTCTCGATGCGGGCTCTGGCAAGCTCATCTGGAAAAGGAATCTAGTCGCAGATTTTGGCGGCAAGATGATGTCCGGTTGGAAATACAGCGAGTCCCCACTGGTCGATGGCGACCGCGTCGTCTGCACGCCCGGTGGTAAGGACGGGACACTGCTCGCCGTCGATCGCAACTCTGGTGCCAAGCTCTGGCAGACCAGCGACTGGACCGATGCAGCGGCGTATTCATCGGCCGTCGTCGCGACCATCCAAGGCAAGAAGCAGTATGTGCAACTGACCGGTAACAGCGTCGCCGGCGTCGAAGCGGACACGGGCAAAGTCCTGTGGAAGGCCCCTCGTACCGGCAAGACCGCGGTCATCCCGACCCCGATCATCGACGGCGACCTCGTGTTTGTCACTTCGGGGTATGGAATCGGCTGCAACGGCTTCCGCATCTCGAAGGACGGCGATACGTGGTCAGCCGAGGAGATCTACGCGAACAAGGAACTCGCCAACCACCACGGTGGCGTCGTGCTCGTCGACGGGCATGTCTACGGGGCGACCGGGAGCACCTTCCGCTGTGTCGAACTCGAGAGCGGTGATGGGGTCTTCAACGAGCGTAGCGCCGGCAAGGGATCCACACTCTATGCTGGCGGCAGGTTCATTCTGCGCAGCGAGGGCGGGCCGGTAGCACTCATCAAGGCCAGCCCGGAGGGCATGCAGGAAGTTAGCAGATTCGATCAACCGGACCGCAGCGAGCACCGGGCCTGGCCGCACCCGGTCATTGCGAATGGCAAACTCTACCTGCGCGACCAGGACCTCCTGCTCTGCTACGACGTGAGCGCCAAGTAGGGCTCTGAGCTAGTTTACTGCGCGAGACCGACACCCATCCGCCCAGCCGCCAAGTCCAATTCCAAGCGTTCCGCACCGCGGTAGATGACGACACCGACTTTAGCTTTCCCGGCCGAGACGGCAGCCTCGAGGGACGATCTCAGTTCCGCCACCGAGCCGATTGGCGTACCGGCGTAGCTCACCACGTAGTCGCCGGCCTTCAGCCCAGCCTCCGCCGCTACACTATCCTTAGCGACCTGGGTGATGCGCACGACCGGCGCCGTCATCTCACCCTCCCCAGCCTTACGGTAGAGGACCAGGAAGGCGCGGACGACGTGACTCGCCCGGTTGATTTCGCCCTCGGCAGGTGGCTTCGCGGTGCCAGAGAAATCGTAGGGGCTCGGGTGGTAGAGAAATTCCGCAGTCTTACCCGCCTCGAGTTTCGGCGTCAGGTCGATCCGCCACGGTCGCACCACATCGCCAGGTGCCCATCCGGCTCGCGAGAACTTCCACGTCCCGAACTGGGGACGGTTTGGATTGAGGTAGCAATCGTTCTTCCACAGGAGATTCTCGAACTGCACGCTCGCCTCCGGTCTCTCCGCGTCGGGGCGGAATTCGAGCGTCCGCCCCGAAGGCATGAACTCGCCGACCTGCGAATGGCCGGTCGTCGTGATGAAGAGTCGCGCGGCTTCGACTCCCTCACCGATCGGCACCTGCTTCGGGGTGAAGAAATCCTGGAAGTGATTCTCGGCCGACTGGTAGCGGGCGGTGCCTACCCAGAGCGGCACGACCGAGGATGGGATGAGGTCGGCTGGCCCGCGATGGTAATCGAGCGACACGCTCATCATGTAGCCACGGTCCTTGTAGAAATTTGTCCCCGCCGCGATCCGGAAGCGCCGCTTGCCGGCGAGGAGCGGGCGGAAGTGTGTCACGTCGACCTCCCAGTAGCAGGGGGTCCGGTAGGAAGTGATGAAGGGGACGATGTCCCACGCCTCGCCTTCGTCATCCAGGACATAGAGGTGACCGTTGCGATCCCACTCATCCCAGTCGGGTCCAGCATCGTGGATCTCGAGGGTGAGGATCACACGACCAAAACTCCACGCGGCTGGCGGTAGCTCCACCTCCGCCTCATACGAAGTCGTCGAGTTGTCAGTGAGGACGTGGTTGAATACCTCGACGTGAAGTGGCGATCCGCGCTCGGCTGCGCGTCCACCGACATCGAAGCGCAGATCTCGCAAGTCGAACTGGGTGGCGAGATCAGCCCGCGTCCCAGCCCCCGCCGCCAAGCGTTTCTCGTAGGGCAGGCAAGAGGCAACGAAGTAACGGTCGTAGACCAGCCCGCCGCCGATCTGGACACTCACCTCGGCACCTCCCGCCACATGCGTGACGGTGATCTCCAAATCCGCAAAGTCTCCGCGGAACTCGTCCGGCGCGACGCGCTTGACGATCTCGCGACCGTCCCAGTGCAAGGAGATCTCCCGCTCCGGAAGCCCCTGGTAGTTGCCCGCGGGACCGAACATTTCGTCGCTCTGCGGATTGTGGACATCGATGCCGACGGCCAGCGTCTTGCGCAGGTTTGGCTCGACCCAGCTGCGCACGAATGGTGCAGGCCCGCGGGCGCCATATTCAGCGGTATTCAGGAAGACGATCGCGCCCCCATCGCCACCTTCCAGCACGCGTAGATTCCCCGTTAGAGAAAACGATTCGTGGGGCCCCGCATGTTGGCTGTCCCAGGCGATCGCGTTCGACTGCTGCGGTAGCCCATCCGTATCGAGCAGCCGGAAAGTGCCCTCACCGTCAGTGGTCGGGCCGAAGCCCTCGCCGAAAGTCGAGAAATGGCAGGGCGGGATCTCTCCGCCCGAAACCGCCGAGATCCCGACCAAGACTAAGGTAATCAGGCGGAGGATCGATGTCGGCAGACGAACAGGTTTCATTTGGGGTTCTCGGGAACGTCGCTAGCCTGGGTCGCCACTGGCTCGGGCATGGCGCGGACGACTTTGGGCACGCGTTGATCTTGGGGGGCGGCATTCGGGTGCCAGGGTGAGTTCATCGCGTCTGAATGTGAGTCGCTTCGATCGCAACTCGTGTCGACTAGCAATCAAGTGTTCCTGATGATCCCTCGGCCGTCCAACCCAAAAATGGTTGATTGCAGCAACCATTCGGCAGCGGAGAGTGTCTACTGGGCTGCGTCTGGGTGGGTTTGATCAGGTGTCGGTCGCGGCGTCGCTGCGACTCGATCAGTGGTAGCCTGTGGGCGGAGCCGGGTGGTTCACGCCAGGCATCGGTGGCGAGCGGTAGCCAGTTCTTGCTTGCCGGGACTGGCTGTCTAGGACCTATTCGAATGGGATTTGCGGCGCCAGCCTCCCCGTCCATTGGCGAATCATGAAGGCGCTGTGGAATGGGTGAGGTGGACGGCGCCTCCACCCCATGCGCATTCGAACCCGACACCAGCCTGATGAATCCACTCAACCAACGCCTCTCAGCCCTGCTCCTAGTGGGCATCACCTTTGCCCTCGCTGAAACGCGTGGGGCTCCTGCCGAGACCGAGACCGCCAGCTGGTCACAATTTCGCGGACCCAATGCAGCTGGTGTGGCGCCATCAGCCAAGCCGCCTATCGAGATCGGACCCGGCTCCAATGTGCTGTGGGAGATCGATGTCCCCTGGGCGCCATCCTCGCCGAGCATCTGGGGGGATCACCTTTTCCTGACGACCTATGACGGCGGCAAGCTGGAGACGCGCGCCTACCGGCGCAAGGATGGGGAGCTGCTCTGGAAACGTGGCGTCGAGGTGAAGGAGCTGGAGGTTTTCCACCGCAGCGACGGCAGCCCCGCCGGCTCCACGGTGGCCACCGATGGGCAGCACGTGGTGAGCTATTTCGGGTCGTTCGGCTTGATCTGTTACGACTTCGATGGCGAGGAACTCTGGCGGCACCCGATGCCGGTGGCGCTGAGCGCGGGAAGTTTCGGCACCGGGACCTCTCCAATCATTGCTGGGAAGGCGGTCGTGCTCCAGCGAGATCAGCGCAAGAACTCGAAGCTCATCGCGCTCGACGTCGCCACCGGGAAACCGCTCTGGGAGTCGCCGCGGCCGGATGCGAGCGGGAGTTTTGGTGCGCCGATCGTCTGGGAGAACAACGGGGTCGACGAGCTCGTCGTCGCCGGATCCACCAAGCTCAAGGGCTACGCTCTCGATTCTGGGAAACAGCGCTGGGTGGTCCAGGGCCTGTCGACCCTTTCTTGTACGACCCCCGTCCTTGGCCAGGGGCAGCTCTATTACGCCGCGTGGTGTCCAGGCGGTGCCGACCGGCCATGGGGGAAGTGGTCGGATTTTCGAGGTAGCCACGACAGTGACTCCGATGGCCAAGTCGCGCTCGCCGAGCTTTCGGAAGATTCCCGGGACTTTTTCCGCGGGCTCGACCTCGATGACGATGGGACCATCACTGAGAAGGACTGGGAGATGCTCGAGGAGGTTGCCGCCCAGGGCGAAAACATGCTCGTCGCGGTGGGGCCTGGAGGGGAGGGGGACGTCACCGACTCCCATGTCGCCTGGAGCTACACCAAGGGGCTTCCCTATGTGCCCTCACCACTCTATTACAAAGGCAGGATCTACCTGGTCCGCGACGGCGGGATCTTGACCTCGATCGATGCTGAAAGTGGCGACCCGATCTACTCACGAGAGCGCCTTCCCGCCGGCGGATCCTACTATGCCTCACCCGTGGCGGCTGACGACCGTATCTACCTCGCCTCGCTGCCGGGAAAGTTGACCGTGATCAAGGCGGGAGGCGACACGCCCGAGGTCCTGCACGAGGCCGATTTTGGCGAGCGGATTTTCGCCACCCCGGCGCTGGTGGGAGACAAGCTCTACCTGCGGACGAAATCCAAGCTCTACGCGTTCGGGAAGTAGCGATCACCGGCCCGGTGAGCAGCAGTCCCCCCACCGGCTCTCCGATCGAGGCAGTCTGGCGTGACGCCCACCCAACCGGATGGCGATTTTTTCTTCGCCAATCGACGCATTGGCGGCTTCATTCTGGGTCGTATGAAAACTCGGCGGTTACTACTTCTGCTTCTCCTCGGCGCCTCTGCCTCCTCGGGTCAGGTCGGCGATCAGAGCGCCAAGGATTGGGGGGAGATCCTCGGCAAGCCCGAGGGATCAGTTCCTGCGGATCCCGGTGGGGCTGTCACCTGGCGCACGGATTTTTTTGCTGCCCTCGACGAGGCGCAGAAGACCAATCGACCGATGCTGGTCACCTGGCGCTGCATCCCGTGCAAGCAGTGCGCAGAGTTCGACAAAGAGGTCCTCGAGGGGAGTGATCAATTGGATCCGCTGCTGCGGCGCTTCGTCACCGTGCGAATGATCGACGCATCGCAGCTCGACCAACGCTATTTTCCCTATCAGACCCACCAGGATCTCGATCTCTCTTGGTGGGGATACTTCCTGCGCCCGGACGGCGCGCTCTACGGGGTATTCGGTGGCAAAGATCATGTCTCCGACTCGACCCGGATCAGTGAGGCGGCTCTGGTCAATAGCCTCACACGGGTGCTCCAACACCACTACGACCCACGCCGGGTCGATTGGGACATCGATGGGCCGACACCGGATGCCTCCGCAGCGAAGGTCGGACCAAAGGATTCGCGCGGCTATCGACTGCTGGTGGAAAAATTCCCCGGGATGAAAAAGCCGCACCCGGAGCTTGGTAGCTGCGTGCACTGTCATCAGGTCGGCGACATGCAGACGATGGAGTCGCTCGACGCTGGTAATTTTCATCCCGATCAGCTTTTGCAGAAGTGGCCGCTTCCAGAGAACGTCGGCATCGAACTCGACCGCGACGACGGCCTGCTGGCCACCTCAGTATCATCCGGCAGCGCCGCCTCCGATGCGGGTATCCAGGCTGGTGACCGGCTCGGCATGGCCAATGCTGTGCGGCTGTTCGGGCAGGCTGACTTCCGAGGGGTCTTGCATCGCGCGTCCTCTGGCAGCGACACGATCACGCTGGCCTGGACCCGCGATGGGAAGGTGATGAGCGGGCAGCTCTCGGTCGCACCAGGCTGGCGCGTCACCGAGAACAGCTGGCGGAAATCTGTCTATGACGGCGCCTTCGGACCGGGCATGGGGTTCTTTCCTCTCAAGGGTCCGGACGCCGGCAAGGGCAAGGGGCTCTCCATCAAACCATGGATGGGGCGCCCGCCCTCCGATCGGCCGATCTACCAGACTGGCCTGCGCCCGAACATGGAGATCGTCGCCATCAATGACATGTCTGACGACATGGAGACCCGCCAGCTCATCACCTGGTTCCGATTTCACCACAAGGCCGGCGACGAGGTGATCTACACCGTAAAGGGCGGCAAGAAATTCAACTACGTCCTGCCAGAGCCGTAGGGCGGGGAAGGGTGGATGATCCCGCCTCAGTTCACTGACTTCACCGCCACCAGCTCGAGCTGTTCTGCGCAGTCTTCGGCGCGGTCGGACAGCTCGACGATCCGGGAGATCGCGCGCCTGGCGTGGAGCTTCACCGCCAGGTCGAGACCCGGATCGGCGAACAGGGCGGTGGTGAGATCCCACTCCAAGCGGTCGATCGCCGTCTCCCGCTTCCCGACCTCGGTGGTGCTCTCGCGGATCTCATCGATTTTGCCCTTCGGTTTGAAGAAGGTCCTGATCGCCGTGTCGAGGGGAACGAGGATGTCGAAGGTGGCGTGCGCGATCTCGCGGAACTGCTCACTGAGGGGATCCGGGATCTGCGGGCGCTGGCTTACGAAAAATCCGCAACAGCCCTCGGCGGCGTTCGGGACCCCGTCGAGCGCATCGATCAGGCTGTAGATGTCTCCGCGCAGCAGGGGCAGGTAAGCTCCGGAGTGCAGGACGTCGCCAATCTCGCGCCGTGAAGCGTCCGCGTCCGACTCGAGGGTGCTGGCTCTGATCCGCGCCGCATCCGCCTTCTCCAGGTCGCCGTCGAGGTAGGCGTCGATGCACTCCCGCGCGGTGCTCACGCACTCATCGACAATGCCTAGGTAGTGCTTCGCGAGTTCGGTGACTTTTTTTTCTTTCTTGAAGATCTTCATGATGTGGGTGGGCTGGAGCTAGCTAGTTGAGGATCGAGACGATGAGGCGGTAGGCGAAACATGAGAACACGGCGGCACAGCTTGGAGCAAGGATCCATCCGGTGACAATTCCGGCAATTTTGCCGCCGCTGACGACGTTGAAGCCTTTGGTGAGCCCGACCCCGATCACCGCCCCGACGACCGCCTGTGAGGTCGACACCGGAATGCCGAGCATCGAGAAAAAGTGGACGCCGAAAGCGGCTGAGGCCTGCGCGGCGAAAGCGCCCCCGAGGTCGAGCGGCGTGATGCTCTTGCCGACGGTCTCGGTCACCCGGCGGCCGAAGGTGAGGGCGCCGACGGCCATTGCGACACCTCCGAGCAGAGCGAGCCAGGCGCCCTGGCCGGGAAATTTGTTGAGCAGCGGGCCGATGGCGTTGCCGACGTCGTTGGCCCCGAGCGAGAACGAGACGTAGCAGGCGGCGAGGACGACCAGCACCGATAGGGCGCGGTTCCAGATTAAGGGGTTGGCGCGGCGCGAGAGTTTCCCGAGCAGGAGGTAGAAACCGAACGCTAGGGCCATGCACAGCACCGGGCTGACGGCCCAGCAGGTGAGGATCTTCCACAGTACGCCCATCTTGAAATAGCTGCCGTCCAACCCGACCATCCCGATCCCGACCCCGGCCACCCCGCCAACGATCGCCTGCGAGGTCGAAACCGGCACGCGCGTGAAGGTCGCCAGCGTCACGAAGATGCCAGCG
>Ga0316197_10000467_pt1 | contig 27984 bp, 19 predicted proteins | sample OudBiesiAoxic_MG_FD_204939 | JGI IMG/M metagenome (GOLD analysis project Ga0316197, IMG submission 204939) | Coastal sediment microbial communities from Oude Bieten Haven, Netherlands - site A oxic | ecosystem: Environmental > Aquatic > Marine > Coastal > Sediment | place: Netherlands... | reverse complement strand
CGTATCAGAAACCGGGGAGAAAATCAGCAGCTTACCTGGTTACATCTCGGCTGAGTTACTCTTAAATTCTCTGAAATTTATTCATACGAACAGCTATAAGAATATGTCGTTCAAGGATTTTATCAAAGCCGGTTGATAAGTGGGCGGATTCTTTTTACCGATTTTCTGAAATGATCAACCGGCTCTGATTTTTATTGGAAACGTCGGATGATGTAGCGCTTCGTTAAGCGGATGGTAATTGAGACGATAATGATCCCGCTGGCTGACATCAGGAGAATGGGTACCCAAAAATGACCCTGGTAGATCGTTGTTTCTCTGGCCAGGGCGAGGCCAATGTATCCGAACATGAAAACGAAAAACATCAGGATAATCATTACCAGGCAGACTGCTTCCGAGTCATACCATGGTGTGATCGTCTTTCGGGGTTCTGATTGGTAGTCAAGTTTAGTCATGAATTGAATGGTTCAAGAAATGGCGAAAAACCGAGTCGCAGATCTGTCATCGCCGGATACGGTGACGTTATCCGATCGTTTTCTTGACGATCCCCACCAGTTTGTCGGTATCAAACGGCTTGCGTACAAAGGCCACGGCCTTTCGGATGGCATGATCCCCGTCGATACCACTGATGACGATAACCGGCGTGTCTTTTAAGGTGGCATTTTTAAAAAGGCGACGGTAAAACCGCGGACCCCACTGTTCGGGCATATCCAGATCAAGGGTGATTAGATCGGGTTTTTCCCGGACGGCCACATCGTAAGCGGTTTTTCCATCAGAGGCCGTACAGGTTTCATAACCGTTATCCTTAAATAAGCTGACCAGATACTTCACAATGATGGGATCGTCGTCCACCACGAGAATTTTTTTTGCCATCGTTGTCCTCCCATCTCTGAATTGGATGTTCGATTGTAACCACCAAGTAGCCGGACCTAATTACCGGTTGGCAAGGTTACCGAAAAGGATGCCGTTTCACCACAACTGCTCATATTTTAACCCTAAATTGAGCGATTTTTTATGAAGCTATGTGCTGAGATATTGAGATGATAAGACTTTCAAAAAACGCAGTCATACCCAGTGGATATGGCGAGTATTTTTGTGAGCCTTAGCGCTCAATAGATTGGTGCAGAGCAATTAAAAAATCGCTCAATTTAGGTTATAGATTCATCACTGTCTGAGATGGCATTCACCACACATCACCGGTCCACTATTTTTCTCCTGATGACAGCCCTTGCAATTTAAATGAAATGCTTGCATGAGGGAAGGGACCTTCTCTGCCTGAACTTCTTCGTGGCAGTCGGCACAGCGCATATCTTCGGACGACTCACCTTCCACCAAGTTCCCGTCTTCGTAAAGGTGGTGACACTGGGTACAGTCTTCAATTTCAGCCGCTTCGTTATGTTCCTCGTGCCGAAATACCGTTGCCGGTCGTTGAGGGTTAAGGAACACATCATTATTGACTTGGATGATTTCATCCTGTGAATGGGCCGATGCAAACATCAAAATAAAAACCAGAAAGATCGCCAAAAGCGTGATGATACCTTTATTCATGCAAGTCCTCCTGTGAATTATTCCGGTTTTTCCATCACTTCATAGAGGATATCACCGATGAACTTAATTTTAAATCCAAGCCCGTAATGATGATTGATATCCTCCAGCCCACTGTGGCAATTGTGACAGGGTGCCAGTAAAATGGTGGCTCCCCGGCTTTTTGCGGCAAACAGCTGTTCGGCTTTGATTCGGTTTCCATCAACGCGCACCTTCTTATAGGGTGGCCCGCAATTGATAACCCCGCCACCGGCGCAGCAACAATAATTGTGCTCCCGGTTGGGGTGCATTTCAACAAAATGATCGCAGAGAGCGCTCGTCACATAGCGGGCCTTGTCATGCAAGCCGCCGCCCCGAGATACATTACAAGGATCATGAAGAGTGACCGCCTCCGAAAATTTTTTATTTATCCGTACACGCTTTTCCTTTAACAAGTCATAGTAAAATTCAATGGCATGAATGATTGGAATCGGCGGCATTTTCCAACCCAGCCAGCGGTTGCCGACATCATATACAGAGCGGAAGGCGTGGCCGCACTCCCCCATGACGATTTTTTTGACGCGTAGTCGGGCCGCGGTTTCGAAATGAGCACGTTTGAGACGTCCCATAATCTCGTTGTCACCGGTGAACATGGCCATGTCGCTATTGTCCCAGCCGGGGGTGGCGGGCATGGTCCAATTAACCCCGGCCGTATTCATGATTACGGCGGCCTGATAAATCAACTGGGCCTGGAACTTGGGTTCCGGCCCGATGACCGAATACATGATATCGGCCCCTTCTTTTTCCAAAGGGATACGCAAAGTGGGAATTTCTGCCTGGGCTTCTTCCTCTTGCCACTGGAGGGTATCGATCCATTCGTCATCTTTTACCCACATTTGGTTAAAGGTGGCCGCGTGGCTGTGGGCTGTATCCTGAATGTACTGGGGCGTGACTCCCAAAAGATGGCAAATCCGGCGGACAACCAGCATCAGGTAGGCAATATCGATTCCGAAAGGGCAGTACATGGCGCACCGCTTACACAGGTTGCATTCAGTGTAGGCCGTGAGAGCGATTTTTTTCATCGCTTTTGGATCGATACTACCCTTGTGTTTCAATATTTCCCATAAGGTTGTTTTAACTTTTCCCACCGGCGAATAGAGAGGATCATTATCATGGGAAAGATAGTAATGGCAAGCCTCGGAGCAGAGACCGCAGTGGATACACGTTTCTACATATGTTTTTAGACGGGCACCGGTTTCAGTTTTCAGGACCCTATTTACAACCGCCGCAATCCGATCGGGTGTCAGTTGGGCCACGCCTTTTTCAATGCCTTCGTCCAATGCTTGTGTTTTTTGTGTGGCCGCTTCAACCATATTCTAATCTCCTTGAATGAATGTCTACCAGTCCCTGGCATGCCTTACGCCACCAAATTCAGAACCCATGTACGCCCGGGTAAAGGGCGCGAACACCATGTGAACCAGGCGGGTAAACGGGATTGTTATCAGCATGATTTCGCCTGAGAGGATGTGCAGGGTCATAAAAAAAGGATAGTTAAACCATTGGTGGTAGGCCAGGAAGCCCGTAATAAACGGTGCCGCTACGATACCCAGGATGATATAATCCGAGGTGCTGGTGACGAATTGTACCTCGGGAAGTTTCAAGCGCCGAACGAGAAAAAAAAGACAACCGAAGATTACCACCAGTGTCATCATATCCGTAAGCCCTTCCGGCAGATGGCCCCAGGAGAAATGCCAAGCCTCGTCCCAAAGAATCACGTGGGCAAGCAGGAACAAGGGAGTAACGATCAGGCAAAAATGAAAGGCGAAGGTTACCAAGGTCATTACGGGATGCCGGCGCATATTCTCGGTAGCAAATGGGACACTCCAATGTAGAATGGAACGCAGGCTGTATTTGAGGCTCATGTAAGAAAAAATAAATTTCTCCTTTTGATTGACCAGAGCCAACATTCGGATCAAACGGTACAGACAACCGAAGAAAAAGACAGCGAAAGCCACCCAGACCAGGGGACCGCTCACGAAATGATACAGATCGCGCATTTTCTTCTCCTCCTTATTGTCCCACTCGGGGAATGGAAAAAACTCTCGCCTTTAGGCGAAGACTTTAGTTTAATTGTTGATCCTGCCGCATGGATTCAAGGGGCCAAGGGCTCAAGGATTCAAGCAAAGGCTTGGATGGTCTTTTCACTTGACCCCTCGAACCCTTGGATCCTTGGACCCCAAGCCTTCGGCTTTAGCCGAAGGGTGTTGACTTCCCTGTTATTTCGGAAACAGGTATCACGCGGCGATAATAAGTGTCGTTTTCAACCGATCGGGTTAGCAGCTTTTGACCATCTGGGCTGAAGATGGGATCCCATACAGCCTGGCAGGCCCGGTTCCAGATCTTATCATCGACGACGAGAGTGAAATTCCCATCTTTCTCTACCTTGGCTGCCACCCGCTGACCGTCATCACTGATGACCGGTGCAAAAACCATATCGAAGCGATGTTGCCATTTTTGTCCGTCCACAGCCAAAGACCAATCGGCCCCCTGTTTGAAAACTGCTGCAATCGTTTGGCCGTTACTACTAAAAGCCCAATCGGCAACCATGTCACCTAGAGTACTGGTCCAGGGGCGATCATCCACGGCCATTGTCCACCGGCCGTATTTGGGAGAGACAATGGCGGCCAGTTTTCGTCCGTCAGCGCTGTACTTTTGGTGCCAGGTTTGTAAATAGCGGCCCTCCCAAATTATTTCGCCATCCTTGGCGAGGGTCCATTTCCCCCCCGTTCGCACCGGTGCCACCACGGAGCCTTCGGTGGGGTGAAACACCGGCTCCCAAACCGTTGCGAATGATTTATCCCAAACGTTTCCATTTACGGCGATGGTGTAGTCGTAAAGGGTTGTTCGAACCTGTGCCGCGAGATGGATACCAGCGGGATCAAAAACAGGTTTCCATACGTTGACGAATCGTTTCTCCCAGGAAACGCCATCAATGGCCACACTGAATATCCCGCTCTTGAATTTTTCAATTTCAGCTGCGCCAAGATTCATGACTTGAACGGTGGCTGCCGATCGGTTGCCATCGGGATTCAGGACCGGATCCGTCATATTCGCATATGTGGTTTTCCAGAGAACGTCGTTGGTGGCTATGCCGTATTTCATGTCCTGCTGAACCGCCACGGCAATCTGTTTTCCGTCGGAGCTAAAACGGGTATTCCACACATAACCATACCGATTTTCCCAGGGAACACCGTCTACGGCGACAGTCCATTCCCCCATTTCCGATACCAGGGCCGTCGCCCGACCGTCAGGCGAGAATCGTAGATACCAGATTTTATCATAAACCGGTCCCCAGGATTCACCGTTGATGCACACGGTGAACTCGCCTTCATCGATATTCACAATAGAGGCAATTTTTTCGCCGTCCAGGCTGGTCTGGGGTTCTTCCACCCAGTTGTATGACGTCTTCCAATCGGAAAGCGGGATTTTTTTCTCTTCGGTGTCCCAATCCCAGTGTTGCCTGTCAAGCATGTTTCCTCCTTGTTTTACACGCACACAAGCCTGTTTAGGACATCAGTTGGCTCATTCGATAGGTGCAAATCCTATACTGAATCAAGAAGAAAATTGCAACCTCATTAGTGAGATTGGCAAGGTAGTCGTTGATATAATCCGGAGAAAATTGACCCAGGTCTGAGGGTTTGTTATATAAAATGCTGAGGATTTAAGTGCAAGCAACCCCAATCACCCCAGTTTAGAGGCGGTTTAATGGAGGCTAACCAGGAATGGAAAATCGTTCTCATCGACGATGAAGCTGATATCCGGGAGGTTATTCGCATCACTCTCGCCGATGCTGGTTATCGTATATGGACGGCCGAAGACGGTGAGGCGGGTATCCGTTTGAGCCGGCGTGTAACCCCCCAGATTGTGATCACCGATATTCGCATGCCCCGGATGGACGGTATTCAAGTATTGGAAACCCTCAAACAGACCCAGCCGGACATTGAAGTGATTGTAGCGACGGCCTTCGGCGAGATGGATCTGGCCATCCGGGCCCTGCAGTTGGATGCGTCCGATTTTATCACCAAACCCTTTAATGATGATGCGCTTCACACCGCCCTGGCGCGGGCCAAAACCCGTTGTCAGGACCGGAAACAAATCCGGGATTACACCGCCTTACTGGAGGCCGAAAATGCAAAAACGTCCAAGGATCTGATTAAAAGCATCCATTACAGAAATAATTTGATCGAATCCTCCATGGACGGCATCCTCGGTTGTGATGCCCAGCGTCGGGTCGTGACGGTGAATCACAGTCTGGAAAATATGCTCAATTATTCGCGGGAGGCGGTGATCGGTACCATGACCCTCGATCAATTTTTGGACCCGGACGATGTTCAACGTCTTGAGAACAATCTTGAGGGGGAAGGCTATGGGGGTCCAAACCGGCTGCTACTTTTTGAGACCCAATTGTTGGATTGTAATGGCGACAAAGTACCGGTACAAGTGTCGGCAAGCGCCCTCATGGATGGGGGGCGTCCATCCGGTTCGGTATTTTTTTTCAGGGACTTGAGAGAACTGCGCCGGATGGAACGGGAAGTGGCGGATCAGGCTCGCATTCTCCACCAGGACAAGATGATGTCCATGGGCCGGCTGGCGGCTAGCGTGGTGCATGAAATCAATAACCCCCTGTCCGGAGTTCTCAATTACATTCGCCTGATGACTCGGATTCTTCGCCGGGGTCCGCTTCCCGACGATCGGAGAGAAAAATTTATGCAATACCTGGACCTGGTGGAAGATGAAACCGATCGTTGTTCCCATATCGTTTCCAGCCTGTTGGCCTTTTCCAGAAAATCTCCACCGACTTTCGGGCCGGTTCATATTGAAGATCTGCTTCAGCGGAGTACGGCCTTGAGCCGGCATAAAATGGAGCTGCAGAATATCAAGCTGGTACTTGAAATCGAGCCGGAGCTGCCAAGTGTTTCCGGCGATTTCAATCAACTTCAGCAATGTACCATTAATTTGATATTCAATGCCATCGATGCCATGCCAAAGGGCGGCACCCTGACGATCGGATGCAATTGTGATCGAACTGAGAATCAACTTATCATTTCGGTCAGCGATTCCGGTCATGGCATGCCAGATAGTGATCTTCCCCATATTTTTGAACCGTTTTTTACAACTAAAAAGGAAGGTTATGGTGTAGGGTTGGGACTTTCAACTATTTTCGGCATCATGCAGCATCATCAGGGCTCCGTGGGTGTGAAGAGCCGCTTAGGGGAAGGGACGATGTTTACCCTCCGATTGCCGGTGAATGGAAAAACGGTTGAGGAAATTGGGCGGGATAATCGTCAGGGGTCAGACCATCATGGATGAGAAAAATTTCGAACAGAGTTACCTTCACAGTGAACAGTGGCTTGAGATCCTGGATGAACTCAATATCGGGGCATTTACCGTTGGTTTCGATCGACGGGTTTTATCGATGAATCACAGTGCTCAGGCGCTGATGGGATTGCGCGAAGGCGATGCGGTCGGTCGTGACTGCCGGGAAGTTTTCTGGGGAGTTCCCTGCCTTATCAATTGTTTGATCCGGGGAGATGAGGCGGACGACCTAGCCGAGCCGGATGTATCGTTTCAGGATGAATATGATGAAAAATTTCTGGTCACGCGGATGGCAACGCCGGTTTACGATCAAGATCATCAGATGATCGGGTGCTTGACCATTCTTCAGGATCATTCACCCATTGCCGATCTGATCAACCGGATTCAATATGAAGAGCGCAGCATGAAAATGGTTCTCGATAATCTCGATGTGGGGATTTTTACGGTAAACCGGGGGGGATTGATCACTTTTTTCAATAAAGCGGCCGAGAAAATGTCAGGGTATCAGAAAAACCAGGTTCTGGGTGAACCCTGTACGGCCATATTTGAGGAAAACGGAGCCGACGATATATGCCTCCTCGAGGATTCCATCGCCGATGGAAAAACGCGCAGTACGGCCAACGGAAAGATGTTCACCATTGATGGCATCACCGTTCCTGTCCGGGCCAACTACATGGCTTTGAGGAATGAAAAAAGCAAGATCGTCGGGGGGCTCGCCACTTTTCATGATTTAACGCTTGTTCACCGGTTAAATCAGGCCATCAGCGACCGATATACGTTCCACGACATGATTGGGAAAAGCCCTGCCATGCAGAAGACTTTCGAAATGGTGGCCGTGGTAGCCAAAAGCAACGCCACCATTTTAATTGAGGGTGCCACCGGTACCGGCAAAGACCTGCTTGCCAAAGTGATCCATTCCGCCGGAAGGCGCTCGAAAAAACCTTTTGTGAAAGTAAATTGCGCCGCTATACCGGAAAATCTGCTGGAATCGGAACTCTTCGGTTACGTCCGGGGAGCTTTCACCGGGGCGGAAAGGGACAAGCCGGGTCGATTTCAGCTGGCTGACGGGGGAACCATTTTTCTGGATGAAATCGGCGATTTGCCACAATCCCTGCAAGCCAAGCTTCTGCGAGTTCTGGAAGACAAAGAGTTTTATCCTTTGGGAAGTCGCCAGACGCACAAGGTAGATGTCCGGATCGTTTCAGCGACCAATCGTGATCTCGATAAGCTGTTGAAAAAAAGCCAGTTTCGTCAAGATTTGTATTACCGGCTTAATGTGGTGCAGATAAAACTTCCTCCCCTCAAGGAACGTCGTGAAGACCTTCCCCTCTTGATTTCCCATATCGTTCGAAAGCTGAATGCGGATAGGGAAAAACCGCCACCGGGAATCTCCGAAGAAGTGATGGATATTTTGCTCAATTTCGATTACCCGGGGAATGTGCGGGAACTTGAGAATATCCTGGAGCACGCCCTCATCATCTGCGCCGGCGATATTATTAAACCGGAACATCTCCCGGTGGTTTTGAAAAAACAGACCGTCTCACCTAAAGATCTTGTCCGTTTCCACTCTATCCCGGCCCGAGACACCGATGATGCCGAACGCGAAAAGGTGATCCGGATGCTAGACCAATACAACGGTCATCGCATGAAAACCGCAAAAGCCCTGGGCATCGATCGAACAACCCTTTGGCGAAAAATGAATAAGTACGGGATCGCTTCCTGATAGGTGTGACCTATCTATTCGGATTTCTTACGGGGCATCCAGTACCGATGAAACGTTGCGCAACATGTTGCATTTAATTTGCATAGCAATTGCAACACGTCATTTGTTAACTTTTATAATATAATTTATATAGTTAAGATTATATTCCCATCTGTTGCAACCCACGCAACAGTCCTATCTCTTCCGATATCGATCGCCCGTACGATACCATAACTAATTGTTAAAATAGGATATTTAGATAGATCACTGATTGTGGCACACGATATGCTTACGAGATGGTGAAACGCGTTGTGAATCGGCGGATGGCACCGGTTTTTTATGGGTCGAATATGTGGTTTTCTTGAAATGGGGGCGCCTTGGACCCGGCTGCGATAAAAAATATCATCCTGGTAGTGGCTGATGAGTCGGACATGCGAATTTTTCTGTCCAATCTTCTCAGTTCGGTGGGATTTCAGCCGATCAGTGCTATTAACATGCCGGAGGGTCTCCAAACCGCTAAAACCAGCCGCCCGGCCCTCATCATCCTGGATGTAATGATGGCTGATCAAGAGGGGATCCGCATGTATCATCACCTGAAAAATGACGAAATACTGAAAGACATTCCCGTCATCATGCTTTCCGCCATCGATCGGGAAACTTTTTTTCTCTATGAAAAATTTCAGTCCAGCCAATGCGGATCGTGCGTACCGGAACCGGATGCTTACCTGGAAAAGCCGCCCGAGGCGGATGAGCTTTTGGACCTGGTGCAATCGTTGACCGTGCGGGATGCGGGGAAAGAAAATAATGTCACCTTTACGGATGTTTCAGAAGTGACATGATGGAGAATGAGTGAAGTGACACCTCAATCAAGTTAGAAAAAATGCCGTCTTATGCTGGCATGGATTACTGGAACAATGGATTGATCAGACAATCAGCCTTATGAGCCCGTCGAGGGCCATTTTACCAGCCGATTTTCCTCTGGTCGACAAGCAGACTAAGCCCATGAGTTGAAAGTGGCTGTCATGTCGATTGGTTGTATAAATTTTGAGACCTTTCTTTATGGGGTGGCTTGAGTTGATGAATAACCATGTAGATTCCGAATTGGTTCGCGAGGTGGCAAAATTTGGTGCCCGGGACATGGAGATTTGCATGCAGTGTGCCCTATGCAGTGCATCGTGTCCACTTTCCAGTGGAACGAATACGTTTCCACGCAAGATATATCGATATCTTCAGTTGGGGTTCAAGGATAAGCTGCTTGCATCGCCCGAACCCTGGCTGTGCTATTACTGCGGTGACTGCAATCTAGATTGTCCCCGGGGGGCCGAGCCGGCCGAAACTATGATGGCCACCCGCCGCTGGCTGACCGCCCAGTATGACTGGACCGGGTTCGCCCGACGATTCTATCTCTCCGAGGCCTGGGAAATCGGTGCGCTGGTGGCAGTTTCCCTGGGTGTTATTCTTCTTTTCTGCCTGGGCCACGGCCCGATCATTACCGATCGTGTTTCCGTAAATACGTTTGCTCCGGTTCTCTGGATCGAAATCGGTGATCTGACCATGGCCGCTATCCTGTCCACGTTCTTGCTGTCCAACGCATTCAGGATGTATCGCTTCATCATGAAGGATACGAAAGTGCCGCTTTCACTCTATATTACGGAGGGAAAAACCTTTATCTTAAATTTTTTAACCCAGAAGCGTTGGCGAAAGTGTGGAGAAGACCGTCGCCGCTGGTTGATGCACTTTATTCTGGTGACCGGCTACCTCACCATGATGACTTTGATCATAGTCTGCATTCGTTGGTTTCAGGTCGACGACAGCAGCTGGCACTTCACGAGCATCTTCGGCTATTACGCCACCGCTGTTTTGCTGTTTATTACAGTAGCGATGTTCCGCAGCCGTCGGAAAAAAGAAGAAGCAATCCACCGGTATTCCGAGTTTTCCGACTGGCTGTTTTTAATCCTCCTTTTTTTCACCACCCTAACCGGTATCCTCATGCACATCGTTCGCCTGGCCGGATGGCCGATGGGCACCTATGTCATGTATGTCATCCACCTGGCCATCGCCGTACCGATGCTGGTCATAGAAGTCCCCTTCGGGAAATGGTCCCATCTCTTTTACCGGCCCCTGGCCATATTTTTGGCAACGGTTAAGGAGAAGGCATCAAAGCCGTCTCAGACCGGTGCCGAGGATATCTTGGCCGAGGCCGGAGAAGCCTTTATGAGCTGTATGCAATGCGGGACTTGCACGAGTGGTTGCCCATGGAACCAGGTATCATCTTACAACCCGCGTCGGATCCTGCGCGAGATTTCCCTGGATGCCGGCACCGATCAGTCTATTGATCGGGCCGTCTGGAGCTGTGTTACCTGTAATGCCTGTGGAATCAATTGTCCGCGTGGGATCGAGATTATCGATGTGATCAAAGCCGTGCGGAAACTCAACGTCAGCGGCGGAAAGATTCCCGAACCTTTCAAGGTGCCACTGAATAGCCTGCAAGCCGACGGCAATCCCTGGAATGGTGTTCGTGATAAACGGATGGAGTGGGCCGAAGACTTGGATATCCCTGACTTTAATGCTGAGCATGAGTACTGCCTCTTCACCTGTTGCACCACGGCTTATGATCCGGACTGTCAAAAAGCCGGCCGGGCGCTGCCCCAATTGCTGACAATGGCGGGCGTCTCTTTTGGGACACTTGGTACTGATGAGAATTGTTGTGGTGACCCGGCGCACAAGCTCGGGGAGGGAAAGATATTCTCTGAGTTGGCCAAGAAAAACACCGAGCTGTTTTTGCGTTCCGGGGTGCGGAAGATACTGACGACATCGCCCCACTGTCTGAACGCTTTCCGGAAAAACGATACTGAGCTGGCACAATCCGTTGCCAGTGAGCATTATACGGAGCTTCTCGATCGACTCATCGCTAAGGGGTATCTAAAGCCGATTGGGGCGATGGACCGCATCGTTACTTTTCACGATCCCTGTTATCTGGGGCGTCACAACGGTATTTACGAGGCTCCTCGCCGAATCCTGCAAAGCATTCCGGGGCTTCATTTGGTGGAAATGTTTAACCATAAGGAAGAAAGCTTGTGTTGCGGGGGGGGTGGCGGCGGTGCGTGGCGTAATCCGCCCGTTGAACAGCGTTTCGGTGTATTGAGGATACGTGAGGCCCTTGGTACGGGTGCCGAAGTGATCGCCACGGCCTGTCCCTATTGCATCCGCATGCTGACCGATGCTGTCAGAGAACTGGGTGTCGGGGATCGCATTGTTGTCCAAGATGTGGCCGAACTACTCCTACAGTCGGTGGCGTCGACAGGGGAAATGGAGACGGTCGATCGCGCCGTTTTAAAAATTGATCAGGAGGCTTACCATGTCTGAACGGATCGGATTTTATATCTGCCATTGTGGTATCAATATCGCTTACCGGGTGCGGGTGAAGGAAGTCGCCGAATACGTGGCGACCTTGCCCGGTGTGGCAATCTCACGTGATTATCTCTTCATGTGTTCCGATCCAGGGCAGGAATTGATCGAAAACGATATTAAGGCCCATCATCTCACCCGTGTGGTCGTGGCCTCGTGTTCCCCGCGGATGCATGAAAAAACCTTCCGAGGTTCGTGCGAGCGGGCCGGACTCAATCCCTATCGAGCGTTCCACATGGTTTCCGTGCGTGAGCATGTTTCCTGGGTCACCGAGAATGAAGATGAGGCCACCGAAAAGGCCAAGGTTTTAGTCGGGGCCGGAGTGATGCGGGTTGTTCACCAGTATGACCTGATACCAGGCAGATTTCCGGTCTGCACGAACACGCTGGTTGTCGGCGGAGGGATTGCCGGGATGCAGGCGTCTCTTGATATCGCCAAGGCCGGTTTCAAGGTTTATTTAGTGGAGCGACAAGCCACCATCGGCGGGCACATGCTTCAGTACGATAAAACCTTTCCCACCCTTGACTGTGCGGCTTGTATTGGCACGCCCAAGATGGTTTCCGTGGGTCAGGAACCCAACATCGAACTGCTCTCTTACAGCGAGGTAGAGGATGTCAGCGGATTTATCGGCAACTTCAAGGTTAAAATCCGCCGGAAATCCCGTTACGTTGAGAATAATTGTACCGGGTGCGGTGAGTGTGAAAGGGTCTGTCCAGTCGAGTTCCCCAATGAATGGGACGTGGGCACCAAAACCCGCAAGGCCATCTACCGACCCTTTCCCCAGGCCGTTCCGATTACCTATTGTATCGATAAGTATGATCGTGCTCCCTGTGTTCAAACCTGCCCGGCCGGAACCAATGTGCAGGGCTACGTCGCATTGATCAAGATGGGTAGATACCAGGAGGCGCTCAAGCTTATCATGGAGCGTCTACCCCTTCCCGGAACGCTGGGACGGGTCTGTCCCGCGCCATGCGAAAAGCAATGCCGCCGCGCCGATGTGGACAGTGCCGTTGCGATCCGTGATTTGAAGCGGTTTGCCGCGGACCAGGTGGATCTTTCCGGATTGACCTTGCCGGAAATAGAAGACCGTTCAGAGAAAGTAGCGGTGATCGGTTCCGGACCTGCTGGTCTGACGGTGGCCTATTATTTAAGACTGTTGGGTTACGGTGTCACGATTTTTGAAGCGCTGGATCAACCGGGTGGTATGCTCCGTGTCGGAATTCCAGACTATCGTCTGCCGGCAGAGGTCCTGAACAATGAAATCGATTACCTGCTTCGCCACGGTATCGAATTGAAAACCGGTATGCGGTTGGGGAAAACCTTTTCACTGACAGATCTGCAAAAACAGGGGTTTGCCACAGTATTTTTGGGGATCGGTGCCCATGACTCCCTCCAAATGCAAATCCCTGGAGAAGATAAGGTGGCCAATGTCATCGATGCGGTCAGGTTTTTAAGAGATGTAAACCTGGGAAAAAGAGATGTCCCCGGCCGGCGGGTCATTGTCATCGGCGGCGGGAATGTGGCCATAGACACCGCGCGTGTCATCAAACGTCTCGGGGCGGAGTCAGTCACGGTGGTTTACCGGCGGTCCGAACGGGAAATGCCGGCCTATCCTGAAGAAATAGAAGGCGCCAGGGAAGAAGGGGTCGAATTCTCATACCTGACCGCACCGGTCGGCATTCAGGGTGAGAAGGGGAAGCTGACAGGATTTGAATGTATCCGCACGGAGCTGGGCCCGCCCGATGCCAGCGGGAGAAGGCGACCGGTGCCGGTAAAAGGCTCCGAATTCGTTATTGACTGCGATGCAGTGATACCGGCCATCGGCCAGAAAATCGATGTGACCTGGGCCGAGGGTGCGACCGATCTGGAATTGACTTCAAGAAACACCTTCAGGGTAAATCCCCATACATTACAAACCAGCATCGTCAACATATTTGCCGCCGGTGATGCCGTCACCGGGCCGGCAACAGTTATCGAAGCCGTGGCCGCCGGTCACAAAGCGGTGACGGCAATGCACCTTTTTATGAATGGTGAAGACCTCGACCGGTTCGCGCAAGAAGCAGTACTAAAAGAACCGCCGGGAACGTACTGGCAGGCAATTTCAAAAGAAGCGGCCCATGTCCCCAGAGTGGTGCCCACTCATCTGGATCCCGTGCAGAGGAGTACCAACTTTGATGAAGTGGATACCAGTTTTTCCGAGGAAGCGGCCATAAAGGAGGCGGATCGCTGCGTGGATTGTGGGGGGTGCTGTGAATGCAAACTCTGCGTCAGCGCCTGTGAAGCTAAAGCGGTCAATCACACGATGACGGATACGGTGGAAGAGGTCGACGTGGGTTCAATTATTGTTGCCACCGGCTTCGATCCGCTTGATCCGACACCGATGACGCAATACGGCTATGGCAGATATGCCAACGTATTTACCAATCTTGAGTTCGAGCGGTTGTCCAACGCAACGGGACCGACGAGCGGGAAACTTCTTAAACGGGACCCCAACGACCGTCTGAAGTTCACTGAGCCTCCCAGGAGTGTGGCGATCCTTCACTGCATCGGCAGCCGCGATATCAACTATCACGAGTACTGCTCGCGTACCTGCTGCATGTATGCGTTGAAATATGCGCACCTTCTCAAAGACAAGTGCGGCCACGATACCGAAATTTATAATTTCTATATCGATATGCGCTGCTTCGGAAAAGGGTACGAAGAGTTTTACAAGCGCGTACAGAGCGAGGGTGTACGCATGGTTCGCGGCAAAGCCGCCCGGGTGGAAGAAAAAGACGGGTTGCTGATCGTTGCGGCCGAGGATACCCTCTCCGACCGAATGGTAAACATTCCCGTGGAAATGGTGATCCTGTGTACCGCCATGGAGCCGCGTCCGGACACCAACGAAGTCATGCGTACCTTCGGGATTACGACCGGGAGCGACGGTTTTTTTCAGGAGGAGCATCCCAAGCTTGAGCCGGTGTCCACACCTACCAGCGGTGTTTTTTTAGCCGGTGCCTGCCAGGGACCCAAGGATATTCCCGACACGGTTGCCCAGGCTAAGGGGGCGGCCGCCGAAGCACTGGCCTTAAGCTCTTCCGGGCAGGTATCGGTGGCCCCGATGATTTCATCGATCGATGCGGACATATGTATCGGTTGCCAAATATGTATGGGGCTTTGCCCCTACGCGGCCATCGAGTTCAATGCGTTGAAGGGGATCAGCGAGGTAAATGAAGCCGTGTGTAAGGGTTGCGGAAGCTGTTCGGCTTACTGCCCCAGCGGGGCTGCCAAAGTTCGACACTTTACGGACAGACAGGTTTTTGCGGAAATCGACGGGCTGTTAGCGGGTTAACTATCTGGAAAGGAGTCATCCGATGAGCGATTTTGAACCGACAATTGTGGCCTTCTTTTGCAACTGGTGCACTTACACGGCCGCGGACCTGGCGGGTACGTCGCGCTTGTCCTATCCACCGAATATCAGGATCATTCGAATGATGTGCAGTGGTATGGTGGACCCCAAATATGTGATCAAAGCCCTACTCGAAGGCGCCGACGGCGTTCTTGTCAGTGGCTGCAACCCCGGTGACTGTCACTATATCAACGGTAATTACAAAGCCCGCCGGCGAATCAAGCTGCTGAAAGAGATCCTGCCCCAATTCGGCTTCGAGCCCGAACGCCTCCGCCTGACCTGGATAGCAGCCAGCGACGGCGTCCTGCTGGCCGAGGCTATACGGGACCTGACGGAACAGATAAAAGCGCTGGGGCCCAGTGATGCCAAAATGAAGATGGTGATCTAAAAGCAACCTAACCTGAAAAGGTGTTGAGCCAGCGAGTTTAACGGCTATTTTGGAGGAAGCGATGGCGAAGACGGCACAATTAGAAGTTAAGGATCAGGATCTTTTAAAAACGCTTAGGGAACTATTCAAAAGTGTTCTGGCGCAGGACGATATCAGCGCGATTTTGGTTCCCTGGCGGCTTCCCATGAAAAACATGGTGATGCCGACCCTGATCACCGATGCTGAGCGCCTGGACGGGGCTGATCCATTGTCTCCGGCTTTTCCGATGAACGGCGCCAAGGTTGTATCCCGACTCACCCGCAAGGCTTCGGGGAGTAAGGTGGCGGTGGTAATTCGACCGTGCGAAATACGGGCGTTTGTTGAGCTGGTGAAACTCAAGCAGGGGCATACCGAAGACCTGGTTATCATCGGCGTTGATTGCCTGGGCGCCTACCGGAATACCGATTATTTCGGATGGGTAGGGGAAGATATCGACGCTTCCACAAAAGCGTTTTATACCCGTGTCCTTTCCGGTAAAGGGGCGTCCGGTGACGGCATCGATTGGGCGCCTTCCTGTCAGGCCTGTGAGTTTCCCGTGGCCGGTGGCGCTGATATTTCCGTGGGCCTTTTCGGCATGGACACGGATAGCCGAATCCTGGTTCAGGCCTGGACGCCTGCGGGTGAAGGGCTTTTTCTAAAAATGCAGTTTTCGGAAACGGATGAACCGCCCGGGCGTAAAAAGGCTGTTGATGCGCTGATAGCGGAACGAATCGCTTTTCGAGATAGCATGTTCACCGAAACCCGGGCCGCCACGGACAGCCTGGAGAAATTAACTGCTTATTTGGCCAATTGTGTCAACTGCTACAACTGCCGGGTGGCATGTCCCGTGTGCTACTGTCGGGAATGCGTTTTTGTAACGGATGTTTTCGATCACGAGCCTTCCCAGTATTTACGCTGGGCGACTAAAAAAGGCGCGATAAAAATGCCCACGGATACGGTTTTTTACCACATCACGCGTCTGGCTCATATGAGTCTGGCCTGTATAGGATGCGGCCAGTGTTCCAATGCCTGTCCCAACGAAATCCCGGTCATGGAGCTGTTTCGTAGTATTGCCCACAGAACGCAGAAAGGATTTGACTATGAGGCGGGGCGCAGTCTTGAGGAGAAACCGCCTTTGTCCGAATTCAGGGAAGATGAGTTTGAGGAAGTCGTGGGAATCAACTAGTGTCCATCCACAAATGGCATATTTTTCCCCAGGTCGGCGTTTTCACGTTTTTGAAATCCTCGAAATAGTCGACTATGCCTGCGGTTTCAAAAACGCTCAGGCCTTGCCCTGAGAATAAATCTACCACTTGTGGATGGACACTGAACTATCTAGTTTTTTCCGTTTAACGTTTAACAGGTTTAAAGGGGATCCGGAGGGAAGATAATGAACAAAAAGATCGGGAAGGCGCTTGTGGTTGGCGCCGGTATCAGCGGAATTCGGGCAGCTCTGGATCTGGCGGAGACAGGGTACGGAGTTACGTTGATCGAGCGGGCGCCGCATATCGGCGGTATTCTCAGTCAACTCGATTACCAGTTTCCTACCAACCATTGCGGCATGTGCAAAATGCTTCCCCTGGTTGAGCGAGACGCCTCCGCGCAATTTTGTCTCCGCAAAGGGCTTTTCCATGAAAATATTGATATTTTCCTCAATACGGAAATCGCCTCTATCGAAGGAGAACCGGGAAATTATGCCGTATCACTCCGGGAAAAACCCACCTGGGTCGATCCGGCGCTTTGTGTCGGCTGCGGTGCCTGTGAGGATGTGTGCCCTGTGGATGTGCCGGACGCATTTAATGAGAAGTTGAGTACTCACAAAGCGATTTTTCTGCCGGTTCCACACAATATTCCCAACACCTACGTGATTGATACCGCCGCCTGTACACGATGCGGCGAATGTGAAAAGATCTGTCCGTCTAATGCCGTTGAACTGACTGCAGACCGACGCCATGCGTTTCGGATTCTGGTTGTGGACGACGAGCTGATTGTACGCGATTCCCTCAAGGAATGGCTGGCGGACGAACGTTTTGATGTGGATACCGCCCAATCCGGTCTGGAAGCGTTGGAAAAGCTGGCTCAGGCGACATTTCATCTCATGCTGACGGATATCAAAATGCCCGGCATGGACGGTGTTGAGTTATTGAAAAAAGCAAAAGAGCTCGCTCCCGAGATGTGTGTGTTGATGATGACGGCGTACGCCACGGTGGAGACCGCTGTGGAAGCCATGAAGATCGGTGCGCTGGAATACTTGATAAAACCCTTTGACCCGGAGACCATGATCCCCAAAGTAGTGGAAGTCTATACCAACCTGGAGGCCGGCAAGGACAGAAAACTGACCGTCGGCTCCATTGTTCTTTGCGGTGGTACCGATTATTTTAATCCTGCCGATGAAAAGAATGTTTACGGTTATGGGATCAATCCCAATGTCATCACTAGTCTGGAATTCGAACGGATCCTTAGCGGGACCGGACCCAGCGGCGGAAAACTGGTCAGACCCGATGACGGTAAAGCAGTAGAAAGGATCGCCTGGTTGCAGTGCGTGGGGTCCCGGGATATCCAGTGTAATGCTGATTTTTGCTCATCCATCTGCTGCATGTACGCGATCAAGGAAGCCATGCTGGCAAAAGACCGGGGTGGCGATAGGCTGGATGCAACGATTTTCTACATGGATATGCGTACATTCGGAAAATCGTTTCAGCGTTACCGCGATCACGCGGAAAGAGATGGTGGCGTGCGGTTTGAAAGGGCCAGGGTCCATTCCGTTGTGCCGGATGCCCAATCCAATGACCCGGTTATTCGGTATGTGCACACCGACGGTAAGGTTATAGATGAAACCTTTGATTTAGTGATTCTAGCCGTGGGTCAACGTCCTTCCGCGGGGGCAGCCCAGCTCGCCGAATTGGCGGGAATTCAGCTAAATCCATGGGGATTTATCCAAAGTGAGTCCTTTTTCCCAGCCGGTACCGGTCGGCAAGGAGTGGTGGTTGGAGGATCATTTTCAGGATTGAAGGATATCAGTGAGTCGGTGGTCCATGCATCGGCGGCCTCCCTGGAAGCGTCGCGGGTCATCCATGCCGCCGGCGGCAGCCTGGCCGTTGAGGATTCATCCGAACCGGAATTCCGGAATGTCTCGACCGAAAACCCACGGATCCTGGTGGCAATCTGTACCTGTGGCAATAAATTTCCTGAGCATCTGGATTCAGATCGCCTGGCCAAAGATCTCGAAAAAGACCCTTATATCGACCAGGTCATTACCATAGACCAGGCTTGTGCTGCAACCGGGTGGGAGAAACTGGCGGAGATTGCCGAAGCATCCGCACCCAATCGTATCCTTATCGGTGCCTGTCTTCCCTATCTATATGTCCGCAAGCTCAAGGAACTGGGTCGCCAAATTCACCTGGATCCGGGACTGATGGATGTCGTCGATATCATGAAAGAAGCTCAAAGCTCAAATCTCAAATCTCAAAGTAGTGCCGGAGATCCCCTTTCAGCTTTTAGCCGCCAGCTTTCAATCCTATCCATGGGTGTATCCCGGCTAAAACACATTGAGCCGCCTTCTGCACTGATTATTCCCATCACCCGGAGAGGGTTGGTTGTGGGTGGCGGCATTGCCGGGATGCATGCCGCTCTGGCAATTGCGGACCATGGATATCCGGTGGATCTCATCGAACAAACGGATACGTTGGGGGGCAACCTCCACTGGTTAAGCCGGATCATTGACGGTGAATCCACTCGTTCGCTAATGACAGAGACTGTCCAGAAGGTGGAGAGTCACCCGAATATTGACGTTCATCTGGAGACAAGAGTCGTCAACGCATTCGGCCAAGTAGGTAGTTTTTATACTACCATCGAAGATAGCGAAGAAACGGCAACAACGGTTGAACACGGCGTGGTCATTCTGGCCACCGGCGGCAGTGAAGCCAAAACGGAGTCCTATGGTTACGGTACCCACAGCGGTATTATTACCCAAAAGGAGTTGGAAACCCGGTTGACCCGAGATGAATCGGATGAATATGATCCGGGACAGCTTAACGCCGTGGTGATGATCCAGTGCGTGGATTCCAGGGAAGAGCCGAGAAATTACTGCAGTCGGGTGTGCTGTCCCACATCTCTGAAACATGCGTTGACCTTAAAAGAAAAAAACCCGGAGATCGCGATTTACGTTCTATACCGGGACATGATGACGCATGGTTTTACCGAAAGCTATTTTACAAAGGCGCGTCAGGCCGGCATCATTTTTATCCAGTACGATGTGAAAAACAAACCACAGGTCTTCGTGCCTGAAGAATCCAATGGGCCCATCTCCGTCATCACCGTTGATCCTCTTTTGGGAAAACCGGTTGAAATTGAAACCGATCTGCTGGTGCTGGCCACCGGTATCGTACCGGAATTGCCGGTGGAAGTGGCGACCGCCTATGGGGCCGAGAGAGACATGGACGGATTTTTTGCCGAGGCCGAATCCAAATGGCGCCCGGTGGATGCCATCAAAGAAGGCGTTTTTGCCTGCGGGTTAACCCTGTCGCCGCGCTCGATTCCCGAAGCCATTGCCACGGCCGGTGCCGCCGCCCAGCGATCCTTAAGAATTCTATCCCATGATAGGTTAACCACCGGAAAGATTGTAGCCACGGTTCGCCACAGTCTGTGCAGCCTTTGCGAACGATGCATCGAAACCTGCCCATACACGGCCCGAACCCTTGATCCGAACGGGGAGAGAGTGCTGGTTAACTCCGCCATGTGCCAGGGGTGTGGCGATTGTGCCACGGTATGTCCCAACAGTGCGTCGGTTGTGTCCGGTTTTGCTGATAAACAGCTGTTCGATGTGATCGATTCGGCACTTTAAAAAGCGAGGCCCGGTTTTTATTGTCCCACTCGGGGAATGGGAGAAAAACCCTCGCCTTTAGGCGAAGACTTTAGTCTATTTGTTGATGCTGGCGCAAGCTTTCAAGGGGTCAAGAGTTCAAGGATTCAAGCAAAGGCTGGGATGGTTTTTTCACTTGACCCTTTGAACCCTTGGATCCTTGGACCCCAAGCCTTCGGTTTTAGCCTAAGGGTGTTGACTTCGTGAAGGATCCCGCCCGCGCCCGCCGATCAGTGGTCGGCATTGTATCAATGGCCAGCCCCCCAAAAGTTAGGTTGAGGGATATCGATATGAATAGATCGACTTCGTCATCCGGCAACAACACGGAAAAATTGTCTCTGAAGCTGGGTATTGTAGGTGGCGGCAGGGCCTGTAAATATTTTCTGGAACTTCTCGATAAAGAAACCCTGCCGCATCTCGATATCAATCTTGTCGGGGTCTGCGACATCAATGACCAGGCGGAGGGTATCCGTCTGGCCAGGAAAATGGGAATCTATGTAACCGGTGATTATAAGGATTTATTTAATATCGATGGCCTGGACGGTATTATCGAATTGACCAACAGCCGGGAAGTGCTGCTTGAACTCGTTAATCACCGGCCCAAGCGGGTCGCCATCATTGAACATAATATCGGTCGGTTTATTCGCAGCCTTTATTTAATCGATCAACAGCTGAAGTCCGCTGAAAAGCAGGTGATGATGGAGAAGATGATCTCCGAATTTCTCATTCAGCAGGCGAAGCAGCGGATCATCGTACTGAATACGGATTTTACCATCGAGGATATTAACGAAGCCTATTTGGAAATCCTGGGTAAAAAACGAGAGGAAGTCATCGGAGAATATTGTTATCAACTCATTCAAGGGAAAAACGAACCATGTACGGTTACCGATGCCGGTTTTGAGTGCCCGATGGTGGAAACGCTTCGTACTGGTGAATCAGCCCATGTCATTCACGAAGATCCCATTTCAAAGGATCGACCCGCTTATAATAATATTCTTACCTATCCGGTAAAAAACAACGATGGCGAGATCGTCCGTATCATTGAGATCTGGCGTGACATCACCCAGGAGATGGTTTTGAAAATGGAAAATCGCGTCCGCGAATTAAAATCCGACCTGAACAAACTGGTTCAGGAGGATCGACTGATTTCTCTAGGGAAACTCGCCGCCAGTTGTGTCCATGAAATCAATAACCCCATTCAGGGGTTGCTGACATTTAGTCACTTGATTCAAGAGAGTTTGGCCCAGGGCCCCCCGGCGGGTGAAGAATTGGAGAAATTAGGACGAATTGTTTCCCTGATGTCCAATGAACTGGATCGGTGCGGGCGTATCGTATCAGGACTTCTCTCCTTTTCCAGGGAGAATCCGATGGAATATACGGATTTGGACCTTAATGACATACTGGAGGCAGTAATCGCCCTTACCCAGCATAAAATAGAACTGCAGGGAATCAGTTTGACAACGGATCTTTCCGAAAAAATTCTACCGGTACGAGGAGATCGTAATCAGCTGCAGCAATGTTTTTTGAATCTTATTTTTAACGCCATTGAAGCCATGTCGTTGGGAGGAGGACTAAATATTACCTCCCGCATAAACAGGGAAAGGACAGGTGCCGTTGTGGAAATCCGGGATACCGGGTACGGTATTCCGACAAAAAATATCGATCATATTTATGATCCGTTTTTTACCACTAAAGATACCGGAGAAGGAACCGGATTGGGATTATCCATCGTTTATGGGGTTGTCAAAGATCACAATGGCAGGATCGAAGTTAAAAGTAGTGAAGGGGAGGGAGCCACATTTAAGTTGAATTTCCCGCTGCAGCGATAGAAACTAGCGTCAATTTGGTTAGGTCGTTGCATTCCTTGGAGGCGATATATGGATGATAAAATGCAAATCATGATTGTAGACGATGAGATGATCATACGGGAGTCCTTTTTTCATTGGTTTAAAAAGATTGGGCATAAGGTAGACACGGCGGCATCCGGATTTGAGGCCCTGGAGAAATTGGAAAAATATCCATTTGATCTGCTTTTTATTGATATCAAGATGCCGGGCATGAATGGTATCGAATTGCTGGAAAAAGTAAAGGCCGAATACCCGGATACGATTGTAATCATCATCACTGCCTACGGATCCATTGAGTCCGCTGTGGAAGCAATGAAGCTGGGGGCCATGGACTACTTAATGAAACCATTCAAGCCTGATCAACTCAATTTAACCATGGAGAAAATCATCCAGCAGAAAAAACTCGTATCAGAATACAGTTATCTGAAAGGGAGATTGGAAAAGATAACCCGGTTCGACAATATCATCGGGCAATCGCCGGAAATGGAGGCCATTTTCACCCTGATCCCTCAAGTGGCGGATAGCGAGTCATCGGTTCTGCTGATCGGTGAAACGGGTACCGGGAAAGAGTTAATTGCCAAGGCGATCCATGCTAAAAGCAAAAGAGCCCATTTCCCCTTTATCGCTATCAATTGCGGCGCGTTGCCGAACTCGCTTCTGGAAAGCGAGCTTTTCGGACACCGTAAGGGAGCATTTACTGGAGCGACGCAGGCACGCAAAGGTTTTCTGGAAGTCGTTGGCGGTGGTACCCTGTTTCTGGATGAGATCGGAGAGATCAGCCGGAAAATGCAGGTGGACCTGCTCCGGGTTCTGGAAGAAAAAAAGATCACCCGAATTGGAGACAGTCTGCCCATGGATGTCGACTTCCGGTTGATTTCAGCCACCAGTAGAAATCTGGAAGAGCAAATTGATACCGGCACATTCAGGGAGGACTTCTACTACCGGATTAATGTGATAAAGATTGACATCCCGCCCTTAAGGCAAAGAAAAAACGATATTCCCTTGCTTGTGGAACACTTTCTGGAAAAATACAGCCACGAAACCACCAAGCAGGTGGACCATGTCAATCGGGAAGTATTGCACATGCTCGAATCTTATAAATGGCCGGGGAATGTTCGTGAATTGGGAAATGCCATTGAAAGGGCTGTGGTTCTATCGGAATCCCGAACCCTGGGAGTCAAGGACTTTTCATTTTTAGGGGTCGCCCAGACTCCGACCACTGGTGTCCGTTCCCTGCATGAAATGGAGAAAGTGCATATCCGGACAATACTGGAAGAGTGCGATTGGAATGTCTCCAAAGCTGCGAGGGTGCTGGGGATTAACCGGGTCACCCTGCATAAAAAGATTAAGCGGTTCCAGTTTAAGCGAGACTGATGAAAAGACTTTCCGGACCGATCGGCGTGGCTCCCGTGGGAGAAGTTCCTGGAACGCCTCTGAAGGTGATTGCCGCCCATATTTCCGGCTACTTAAATCTGAATGCGGAAGTCATCTCCCCGATTGAATACCCGAATCATGCTTTTGATAGAAAGCGGTTTCAATATGATGCCGGTAAAATCATTTCCCGTTTCGAATCGATGCATTTTCCCGATGTTGAAAAAATTGTGGCCGTGTTCAGCGATGATCTGTTTATTCCGATATTTTCTCACGTATTTGGGGAAGCGAGGCTGGGCGGCAAATTCGCTCTAGTGTCGCTTTTCAGACTGGACAAGCAGCCCGATGGATCAACTTCGCCACAGGCGATGATCTTTGAAAGAGCAGCTAAAGTTGCGCTCCACGAAATCGGTCATCTTTTCCGGCTTGCGCATTGTGATGATAATCGCTGCCTGATGCATTTTACCGGTGGGCTGCAAAGTCTGGACGAGATATCGCTTAATTTTTGCAGATATTGCAATACCTATTTCCAGGATGCCTTGCGCCTAGAGCAAGACACTTCCTTTAGTGTATCGGAAACCAAGGGTCGCGGGATAAAATAAATCCACAAAAATTGCACCGGATTTTGGTTAGTCTCGAAGGTACGCCAAAGGGAGCATATTGCCTACAGAGCGATTGTCAGAATAATGTTCCGATTAGTTTATGCTCTGTTAATCCACGGTTGATATATAAAAAACCACCGTCATTCCGGCGAAGGCCGGAATCAAGTGGTTTTAGTATGTTCTGGATGCCGGGTCGGCTCCGGCATGACGGATTGCGACTTTTTACGATGTCATCATACTTTAATGGTGTGCAAAAACTTCTTCACGAGAAGATGCCAGCCGATTTCAGGAAAATGCCCGTATATATCACTGATGGGCTCTCCGCCTGTCGCTGCCAATTGCTCATATTCCGTTCCCATTAGTCCCAACAACTTCTGATTTTCCTGCTCCATCCACCGGTAGCCTTCTTTTTCGAAAAAGAGCTTTTTCAGGTTCCGCTTGGGTGCGTTGGGTTCCAGGATCATCAACCATCCATGATCGTAGGGATCCTCATGGGCAATTTCAGGATGTTCCAGGACCTTATGGTTGACGGCCAGAACCGTACCGGTTACCGGCGAAAGAACGGCGGCTTTTTGGTTTGACCGGCTGAATGTCCAGCCAACCTGACCCTGAATTAGCGATTCTCCCAATGGCGCCAGTTCAATCGCGCCCAGGGGGCCGAACAGCTTGACGATAAAATCATCGAAGCCGATCCTTACCCGGCCACCATGCTCGAAGCGGGCCCAACCATGGCCCAAGTGATAATAATAACCATCGGCCACCTTGAACCCGGAAGCCAGGCGATATGACGGTGTTTCAAGCTCCTGGGAAAAATCCATTTCATCCAGCACCTGATCGAAGGGACAGTGAAAACACTCATAGTTCAATGTGCAAATCTTGGGGGCTTCAATTCGTCCGGTCAGGGCATGTCGGCATGGGCGGGAAGCGCCGTCATACCTTTTCCTTAAATGCTGGACCCACCCCGGGGCAGCCGTGGCACTATCGATCTCTGCGCTGAAACCCATGGCACGCCTCATCCCTTTGTCAAAACCGCATGTATTGCAATCAAAATCATTATCGCATTTTCGAAAATTTACGACTCCGGCTTTCATCCAGATGCACTCGTCCTCTAGTACCTGGAATCCCTTAACCCGTTTTTTTTCGGTGTTTAATTTCATCTTTAACGCCTCCTTTTACGTTGCTCATCGCTTCAGGCAGACAGGGTAAATTCGCTACCGGCCGTTTTTGATTTGTTTATCGGATTTCATATAGTCCAGCCACTGGTCGTAGGCGCAATGAAAGCACTCACGGTCAAGCATGCACACTTTGGGTGCCCGGAAATGCCCGGACGAGATATGAAGACAAAGCCGGGATTCTCCGTAGGCGCTATCTAGGAGCGGTTTGCTTGTTGTTTTCATCGCGCGCCTCCTTTCTATTCCGAAATAACGATCATCACTTTCAGCGTTTACCATCTGAAAATGCAATGGATATGCCAAAAGGTAAAAAGCGCTCTTATACATATGTAAATATTAGATATAATAGTAAAAAAATCTTGATAGAAGGGCAGCTTGGATCGGCAATAAGAGACAGAGGGACATACCGATATGATCAATTCGGCTACACATTAATATTAAAAAAAATTGAGACGGCAGGGTTAGATATAAAATTAAATAGGTTATCGAGTTGTTGCTTTTAGTATCAGCAATTGTAGCAATTGTTTACACAACAACATCTTACATCTCGGGTACCCGGAAACACATGTATTGACCGGCAGCGCGATTTACGCTATTTTTATGGTGCATCAACTACCGGATAATTGAAACAAGCCACTTAAACGGGATCTATCGTCCATGTTCAAGCGTTTGTTAAATCTCCGTCACAGCCTTGTCTCGAAACTCATTATTCTTGTTGGGATCGTCTTGATCATCTCCATGGCGACCTGGGCCTATTTTAATGTCAATTATCAGAGAAGAAGGCTGATGGAAGATATCGTCGCGGGTACCGATCGATTGACCAATTCGATCCGCCTGGGTACCCATTATGCCATGATGCTCAACGCCAGGGACGATATCAACCAGATCATTAATAATATCGGCAAACAACCTGAAATCGAGAACATCCGCATCTACAACAAGGCCGGACAGATTACTTACTCCAATCATCCCGAAGAAGTGGACCGGACCACCAATATCAAGGCGGAAGCCTGTGATATTTGCCACCGGACGGATCCACCGTTGATTCGCGTCGAACTTAAAGAAAGAATTCGCATCTTTCAATCCGGTCAAGGGTATCGGCTTTTGGGAATCATCACGCCGATTCGCAACGAGCCAGGTTGCTCAACCGGCGGTTGTCATTTTCATCCTGCCGATAAAAAGATTCTGGGTGCCTTGGATGTGGTCGTTTCCCTGACAGACGTGGACCGGGAAATCGTCAAAGCCCAAAAAGGAATCATCGGGCTTTCCGCATTTGTTTTTCTGGTCACATCAACCATCATCTTTGTGTTTCTGCTACGGTTCGTCAACCGGCCTATCAAAAAACTTATCCGGGGGACAAAGCTTTTTGCCCAAGGAGATTATTCAGTCAAAGTGAATATCTCGCAGGACGATGAGATGGGCCAGCTTGCCATGGCAATCAATCAGATGGGAGAAGAAATCAGCAGGCATGAAGCTGAGCTAAATATACAGAGGGATGAGTACCAGAACCTTTTTGAGAAAGTCCCCTGTTTGATTACCGTGCAGGACCGGGAGTTTAAGCTACTCAAGTACAATCGGGAATTTGCCGAACGTTTCGGACCGGAAAATGGTGACTACTGCTATCGTGTTTACAAAGGGCGTGATTCCAGGTGCCCAGATTGTCCGGTGGAAAAAACGTTCGCAGATGGTCAGATCCATGTGGGTGAAGAAAGCGGGCTGGATAAAGACGGTACCCTAACGCACTGGTTGTTCCGGACATCACCGATTTTTAACGATCAGGGTGAAGTCGTGGCTGCCATGGAGATCAGTCTCGACCTAACCGAACGAAAGGATCTCGAACAGAAACTGGCCCAATCGGAGAAAAAATACCACGATATTTTTAACAATATCCCCAATCCGGTCTTCATGCTGGATGTTGAGGGGTTGAAAATTTTAGACTGCAACCAAAGTGTACTGTCGGTGTACGGCTACCATCGCCAGGAGTTGATCAACAGTTCTTTTATGATGCTGTTCATCGAAGGGGAGCGAAATCATTACGCCTTTAAATTAATGACCACTTCGCTACTCAATCAGGTCAAACAGGTCAACAAGGCCGGTAAAACCATTTACGTCACCGTTCGGGTTTCACCGTATAAGCAAAACGGGCGTTCCGTTCTTCTGGTAACGACCAGCGATATCACCAAACGATTGGAAGCAGAACAGCAACTGATTCAGGCCAGTAAGATGGCCACACTGGGTGAGATGGCCACCGGGGTCGCCCATGAACTGAATCAGCCCTTGTCGGTGATCAAGACGGCCAGCAGTTTTTTCATTAAAAAAATTAGTAATCA
>Ga0316197_10000466_pt1 | contig 27986 bp, 34 predicted proteins | sample OudBiesiAoxic_MG_FD_204939 | JGI IMG/M metagenome (GOLD analysis project Ga0316197, IMG submission 204939) | Coastal sediment microbial communities from Oude Bieten Haven, Netherlands - site A oxic | ecosystem: Environmental > Aquatic > Marine > Coastal > Sediment | place: Netherlands... | reverse complement strand
CCGGCGATGGGCGTCTCACAAGACCCGTCAAGCGTGAGCAGAAAGCTGCGTTCGGCCGCGAGACGGTGGCCCGTGTCCTCGTGGTGAACAGCGCGCAGAAGCTCGGCTGTATTGACGTCGCTGACGCGCCGTTCGATCCCGATTGCACCCTGTGCGACTGCAGGCAGCATTTCATCTGAATGGATCGGTTTTGCCGGCACGTCGTCCATGTTCAGACGGTTCAGGCCAGCCGCGGCGAGAAACGTGCATTCTGCAACACCATCTGCAAGTTTCTTCAACCGTGTCTGAACATTTCCGCGGAATTCGACCACCTTAAGGTCGGGGCGGCGATTGAGCAGTTGTGCTTTGCGCCGCAGGCTTGAGGTTCCAACCACGGCCCCTTTGGCCAGATCTGAGATGCTGTTCAGGCTTGGGGAAACGAAGGCATCACGGACATCTTCGCGCGGCAGGTATGTGTCGAGGACAAGGCCATCTGGTTGTAGTGTCGGCATATCCTTCATGGAATGGACTGCGATGTCTATTTTGCCCGAGAGCAAGTCTTCTTCGATTTCGCGGGTGAACAGACCTTTTCCGCCGATATCCTTTAGGGGGCGGTCTTGGATTGCGTCACCGGTCACCTTGATAACGATAATGTCAAAGGCGCTTTCGGGCAGGTCAAAAGCTTGCATGAGCCGCGTGCGGGTCTCATAGGCTTGGGCCATTGCAAGCGGAGAGCCACGGGTGCCAATTTTGAGGGGCGAGTCGGGAGTAGGGAATTGCACTGTCATGGGTTTATCTTTTAGATGTGTCAACTTAAACTGACAACTGGAATGATTGAGAATCTCACGCTAGAATCGAGATGTGCGCAATGAAAGACGGAATTCACACAATGAGCCAGACTAAAACGATCCTGCGTGCTCTTGCAGGCGAGACACTTGCAACGCCGCCCATTTGGATGATGCGGCAGGCGGGTCGGTATTTACCCGAATATCGCGCAACCAGAGCACAGGCGGGTGATTTTCTGTCTCTTTGTTATAACCCCGAACTTGCGGCGGAAGTGACATTGCAGCCGATCCGTCGTTACGGGTTTGACGCGGCCATTTTGTTTGCTGACATTCTTTTGCTGCCTCAGGCGTTGGGGGCGGATTTGTGGTTTGTCACGGGCGAGGGCCCGCGTTTGTCCACGATCACGGAAGCCGCCGATTTTGACAAACTCAAGCCGGTTGATGAAATTGATGAAGTCCTGAACCCGATTTATGAGACCGTGCGTATTTTGCGGCAGGAATTGCCCAAAGAGACAACCCTCATAGGGTTCGCCGGTGCACCTTGGACCGTTGCCACCTATATGATCGCGGGTCGTGGGACACCGGATCAGGGACCAGCGCATGCGCTGAAGGCCGAAAACCGTGATTTGTTTGAAGCGCTTCTGGCGCGTATCACGGCTGGCACGATCGAATATCTGTCAAAACAGATCGAGGCTGGTGCGGAAGTTGTGAAAATCTTTGACAGTTGGGCAGGGTCGCTCAAGGGCGAAGATTTCCAGAAGTATGCCTTGGCACCTGCACGCGAAATTACACAGGCCTTAAAAGCCCGCCATCCGGATATTCCGGTAATAGGTTTCCCGCGCGAAGCCGGCGACGGGTATATCGGTTTCGCAAAGGCGACCGGCGTTGACTGCGTGGCACTTGATAATTCCGTCAGCGCAGAGTGGGCCGCGGCAAATGTGCAGGTTGATGGCTGTGTGCAGGGCAATCTGGCATCAAGCCATATGGTGACGGGTGGGCAGGCCTTGGTGGATGAGACCAAAGCAATCGTCAAAGCCTTTTCGGGCGGTCCGCATATCTTTAATCTGGGCCATGGGATCACGCCGGATGCGGACCCGGATAATGTGCAGCGTATGATTGATGCGGTTCGCGGCCAATAAACTCTGATTCCGGGTTGACGGGCAGAGCGGGCTGCAATAACTCACGCTCCGATGGCGTTATAGCTCAGTTGGTTAGAGCGAACGACTCATAATCGTTAGGTCCCTGGTTCAAGTCCAGGTAACGCCACCATCCTTGCTTTACGAAAGAACGCTGTTTGCAGATGTGCCCTATAATCGTGGGTGACAAGCTGTTTGATCTGCCTTAGCACTTTATACCAGTGAAAAGACAACGGCTCTGACGCGGTTTTGTGATCAGGACCTGGGGAGGGAAAATGACCATTTCACGCAAGGGTTTTATGAATATGGCGGCGGCTGCTGCCTTGGCGTTTGGCTTTGGCGGGACGCCAGCGGCAGCACAAGAAGTCACGCTGACGATGCACCAGTTTTTGCCACCGCAGGCAAATGTGCCAAAGCTGATTTTGGATGTTTGGGCAGATAACGTAGAAGCGGCAAGCAACGGGCGCATCAAGATCGACCGTTTTCCGTCAATGCAGCTTGGCGGGCGCCCACCGGAGTTGATGGATCAGGCCATTGATGGCGTAGCTGATATTGTCTGGACTGTCGTAGGATACACGCCGGGCCGTTTCCCGCGCACAGAAGTTTTCGAATTGCCGTTCATGATGACCAATGCGCGCGCGGCGTCGCGGGCTTATTGGGAGATGTTCGAGACGCATATGCGCGACGAAGACTTCAAGGATGTGGAAATCCTCGGGACCTGGGTACATGGCCCCGGCATCATTCACGCCAACAAAGAAGTGCGCACGCCCGCTGACATGGAAGGCATGAAGGTGCGTGGCGGGTCGCGGCTGGTCAATTCGCTGCTGGAAAAAGTGGGTGCGGAACCCGTCGGCATGCCTGTACCCGCTGTGCCAGAAGGTTTGTCAAAGGGCGTGATTGACGGCACAACAATCCCTTGGGAAGTCACGGCTGCTTTGAAAATCCCCGAGCTTGTCGGCAACCACACCGAATTCACAGGAAATGCGCTTTACGTGCTAACCTTTGTACTGGCGATGAACAAAGACCGCTACGACAGCCTTCCGGCAGATTTGCAAAAGGTTATCGATGACAACTCGGGCTTGGAATTCTCTGTGTTTGCAGGCGGCGTTATGGAAGACAGCGATGCGCCCGCCCGCAAGGCAGCGGCTGACCGTGGCAACAACATCGTCACGTTGACGGAAGAAGAAGCACAGGTGTGGCGTGAGGTTGCAGCTCCGATCTACTCGGAATGGGTTGCTGAAATGAGCGAGAAGGGTATCGATGGTCAGGCGCTGATTGATGAAGCGACGACCCTGATCGATCAGTACACCGAATAAACTTGAACCCGTGACCCGTGCTTGTGGATGCAGGCGCGGGTTGCGTTTGTCTTGCGGAGAGTTCAATGCATCAAGCAATCGGACGTTTGGCGCGAGGCACGGCAGTCATTGGCGGTTTCGTCCTGATCGCCTTGATTGTGCTGACAACAGTGTCGATTGTCGGTCGCTCACTTAGCGATATATTGCATAGCGACACGGCATCGGGCCTGCTGGGTGAGGGCGCGCAGTGGCTTCTTGACCTTGGGGTCGGCGAAGTGAGCGGCAGCTATGAGCTTCTCGAGGCAGGGGTGGCCTTTGCGATTTTTTCCTTCTTTCCGATCTGCCAGCTTTATACGAGCCATGCGACCGTTGACGTGTTCACATCGCTGCTGCCGCCGGTTGTCACGCGCGTGCTCATGGCGTTCTGGGAAGTCGTTCTTACAGCCGTTCTGATCCTGATCAGCGTCCAGCTTTTGGGGGGTGTTCAAAGATATTACGGCAATGGGGAAACGACCTTGTTTTTGCAGTTTCCCGTTTGGTGGGCCTATACCGCAAGCTTTGCCGCATCGGTCGTCACCTGTATTGTCGCTGTCTATTGTGCTGTCATGCGACTGAAAGAGTGTCTGACGGGCCGCAGCACCTTGCCGCAAGCTTGATCCCCGCATGAGCGCTTTTCTAGATCTGCTGCCTTTTGCACAATTGGAGCGGCTCGAGCTTGGCTTTTGGTCCTTTCTGGTCCTTTTGGGGCTGATCTTTTTGCGCGCGCCCATTGGTCTGGCGATGCTGCTTTGTGGTTTTGGGGGCTGGTACTATGCGATGAACGGCAATCCGACGCCGTTACTCGCCAAACTGAAATCCGAGACCTATACGACGTTTTCCAGCTACTCGCTCACGATTATTCCGTTGTTTCTGTTGATGGGTCAGTTCGCGACGCTGTCTGGGATGTCACAGGCACTTTTCAAAGCGGCAGAAAGCTTTTTAGGCCACCGGCGCGGGGGCGTCGCAATGGCGGCTGTAGGAGCTTGTGCAGGGTTTGGCGCGATCTGTGGCTCGTCACTGGCCACGGCTGCGACGATGTCCAAGGTAGCGCTGCCGGAATTGCGCCGCTACGGGTATTCTGGCGGGTTTTCTACGGCTACTCTGGCGGCTGGCGGCACCCTTGGCATCCTGATCCCACCGTCGGTGATTCTGGTGATCTATGCGATCATCACGGAGCAAAACATCGCAAAACTGTTTCTCGCGGCCTTTGTGCCGGGCCTGCTGGCGGCACTTGGATATATGGTGACCATTTCTATTTATGTGCGGCTCTATCCGGCATCTGCAGGAACACGTCCTCCCGTTCCCGTGGCAGACAGGTGGCGCGCATTGGGGGCCACGTGGCCGGTGCTGGTAATCTTTGGTGTTGTAGTGGGCGGTATTTACCTAGGCTGGTTTACACCGACAGAAGGGGCTGCGATCGGTGCCGCAGGTACAGGGCTGGTCGCATTGTTGTCGGGCAGTCTGTCGTGGCCCGTTTTCAAAGAATGCCTGCTGGGCACAGGACGCACCACCGCGATGATCTTTTTCATCGTTCTGGGCGCCAGCTTTTACAACGGCTTTCTCGCGCTGTCCGGTGTGCCGCAGTTTATGGCTGACTGGGTATTGGGGCAGCAATTCAGCCCTTGGTTCGTGCTCTCGATCATTCTGGTCTTTTATCTGGTTTTTGGCTGTTTGATGGACAGCCTTTCGATGATCCTTTTGACCGTTCCGATCTTCTTTCCGGTCATCTCGGCAATGGATTTCGGCATGTCGCCAGAGCACGTGGCGATCTGGTTCGGCATCCTCGTGTTGATCGTGGTCGAGGTCGGATTGATCACGCCGCCGGTCGGCATGAATTTGTTCATCATCAACGCAATGGACCGCAGCACACCGATGACCGCGACGTACAAAGCAGTTCTGTTTTTTGTGGCGTCTGACATCATCCGTGTCACAGTCTTGGTTCTGTTTCCGGCGATCACTCTGTTCCTGCTGCCGGGCTGAAAGGCCAAAAACTGGTCAAGTGCCTCCAAAATCCGCGTTTTTCAGTCAGGAAATGGCTTGCGGCTTTGCTTGGAAAATGCAGGATACGTACGGTGACGTCTGCAGGATCTTGGGAGGGATTCGTGATCCTTTCAGCGGCTCTAGTCTCATTACGGTCTGTTGTTTGCCTTCGGGAGGAGCGGCAATTTCAGGCTGGGACATGTGCCCTGGGGGTCGGCAGGTCCGTTGCTTATGTTAAGACACTGGCGGCGCTTTTAGACGAGCCTGCCAGTGTCAGCTTTTCCAAAGGACATTTAACGCGCTGGGGCAATACGTGCTCGGGGGCGTTTTCCAAGGAATGCGACAATGTTTGAGCGACCGCCTGAAATCCCCATGCCGCCGCACGTCTATGTGCCCGGTTTCAGCCCGCGCCATCCTGCGAACCTGTTTGACGATATTAAAGGAACCGTGCGCCCCTGCATTCCGCCGGAGAATTTGCACACAACAAAGGCCTTTATTGCTGGCCGTGTCTATTTTGAAGCGGGATTTTTCTGGGAGTGCTATGAGGTTCTTGAGGCCGTGTGGCGGCAGACCAAGGACCCCAGCCCGGAACGCGACATGGTGTTGGCTTTTATTCAGCTTGCGAATGCGCGCTTGAAAGTGCTCATGCTGCAACCTCGCGCGGCCTTGAGACTATGCGATATGGTAGAGACGCATTTATCGCGGTGCCCGCAGGATCGCGCTGTTTTGGGCCTTCAAGTGTCTGATATGCTGACCTCGGTCAGTGAAGCCAAATTGATCGCGAAAGCCGCTATTCAATCCCCGCACTGAACGCGTTGACTGCAAAAGGGATCTATTTGATTGGCTCTTGATCTAGGTCAAGGCAAATGAACTCTGCTTCCGTTTAATGAGAACCTGTCGCAACTGTGCGGCACGTGCTGTTAGGGAGAACGGTCATGAACAAAGATATCAAGACCACTAAGACACTGGCTCGTACAGGTTGCATCGGTTGTGCTGACTGCAAAGGTGCATGCTTGGAATTGTTCGAACTGGCTTTTGTGCCAGACACTGTGTTGCGGTACGCTCACGCGCCCGGCTGAAACGCTAGCCTTGGACAAGTAGAATAAGCGCCCCGATGCCCCATAGGGTCATCTGGAAATGCGTGTTCTGCGCGCCTTCGTGACAAAACCAATAGCTGAAGTGGTTTCCGACGACGAGAAAGCCGGACCATATCGCGACAAAAGCTGTGGTGCCGTACATCGCGAGTGTACGCGCCGTGTCCTCAGATGCCACCCCGACAAGAGCCATCAACAAAGCCAACGCCCCGATCCATAGCAAAAATGCTGCAACCAGCTCGGATGCGACGACGCCGCGAAACGCCAGCGTCTGGATGTGCCTGCTCGTGATGGCTCGATGCGCAACCTGTGCATACTCAGCCGGATAGTCATGCTGCAGTCGGGTCATTTCCATAACTTCGGCTGTGTATGTTTCATTCATCGACGGATGCAAGAGGTTGTCACGGACACCGACGGTCAGCCAGCACGCAAGTGATCCCGTCGTCACAATTTGCGCCAGTAAAAGAGCTGCGTCCATTTTTGGTCCTTTTCGTCACCAGAACGAAAAAGGGCCGCGCTTTCGCGCGGCCCTTTTTGAAAGTCAGTGCATCAGGTCCAGGCGATTTCTGCCGGGCGATACTCAAAGCTGATGTGGTGACCCGCGCCAACCAGACCCTCTTTGGTGTGGTTATACAGCGACCGCCAGTACGGCTGGATCGTGACGCCTTCCTCTTGAATCATCGCCGAGCCCTTCTTGACCAGCTCGCGACGCTTTTCGATGTCCGCAGTGGCAAGCGCCTCTTCTAGCAATGCGTCGAACTCGGGGTTGGCCCAACCAAATTCGTTCCACGCCTCGCCAGAACGATAGGCCAGCGCCCAGATCTGCACACCCAAGGGGCGGTGGTTCCAGTTCGTGGAAGAGAACGGGTATTTCACCCAGTCGTTCCAGAAAGTAGAGCCTGGCAGAATAGTCCTCTTTACCTTGATGCCCGCATCGCGCAGTTGAGCCGCCACCGCGTCGGTGGTGTCTTTGCGCCAAGCATCGTCGATTGACATCAGTTCGTGCTCGAAGTCGGCAAAACCTGCTTCGTCCATCAGCGCCTTGGCCGCTGCCGGATCATGTTTGATCGGTGGCAGCTCGGCGTAGTCTGGATGCATTGGTCCGACATGATGGTTTTCAGCCGTGATACCGCGTCCGGCATAGCCCAGTTCGAGCAACACTTCGTTGTCGACAGCCATTGCCAGCGCCTGACGGACGCGTTTGTCGGCGTATGGTTTCACGCCATCGATCTCGGCCAACTGGTTTGGACGGATCACGATCGTTGATGCAGTCGCGATCGAGTTTTCTACCCAACCGTCCAACGTGCTGAAGATGTCGATGAAATCGCCTTCGATAGAGTATGTAAAGTCAATTTCTTCGGCTTCTGCTGCCGCAACAAAGGCCGACGGGTCTGTGCCGTAATCGATGTATTCCAGACGGTCGAGGTATGGGCCGCCGTAAACGTCAGTGCCCCACCATGTGTGATCCGGGTTTTTGACCAGAACCGCCTTGACGCCGACTTCCATCATCTCGGGCAGGAAGGGGCCTGTGCCTACAGGGTTGGCCAGCGGGTCGGCCGCATCGAAAGAAGCAGGTACAATCGCTGCCGGATAGTCGGCCATACCTGGGATCAACGAAATGTCTGGGCGCGGCAGCATCAACTTGACTGTCGTTGCATCCACAACCTGAACAGCACCGTCCAGAGCTTTGCCGGTCGCTTCATCCACGAGAACGCCAAAGCGTCCCGCCATTGAGTTACCTTCAAGTTCCTTGTCACACCAACCGATGATGTTGCGCGCCACGTCTTCTGCAGTGAAGTCGGAGCCGTCATTCCATTTCACGCCGGGACGTACGTTCAGTGTGTACTCTGTCGCATCGTCATTGATTTCCCAGCTTTCCAGAAGGGACGGACGGAACGTACCATCGTTTTCATAGGTCACCAGATACTCAAGCCAGCCGCGGCTGAAGTTTGCAATCTGGCTCCAGTCATACGTACGCGGATCTTTCAGCGCGCGCACTTCCTGCTGCATACGTACAGTGCCACCCATCTTGTGACCTGCGGCCTGTGCTGCGGGCGCCGACAGGCCGAGCATGGCATACGCAGTCGCCGTTGTGGCGCCGAAAGCGCTTGCAGTGGCAAGAAACTCGCGGCGGTTGATAGGATCACTGCCGACCTTTGCGGCTGAGTCCACAATGGACTTTGGCATCGCAGTGCCGGTACGTGTGAAAAATGTCATTTTCTTCCTCTCTGTTGGTGCACCCTTCAGGTGGGTGCTCGTTGCGGATATCGATCCGCTCAGGTGATGCAGTTTTTTCTGCTATTGGTCTGAACCCCGTTAGGGGGACGGTGCGATACTCAAACACTCTTGCACATGGCGTCAAGCCCATCGTGGGCCTGAAGTGAGACACAGATGCTCGATAATCTGCGGGGCTCGTCGTAATTCCACGGTGTGGCACGATGCAAAACCGCGCGCTGATCCCAAATGAGCACATCGCCCACCCGCCATTTGTGGCTGTAAACATAGGATGGTTGGGTAATGAATGACGTTAATTCGTCAATGAGTGTCGCAGATGCCCCTTGATCCTCGCCGTCAATTTTGAATGCGTGACTTGCGATGTACAATGCTTCCTTCCCGTTAACGGGGTTTTTGAACACCGCCGGCCAACATTGATCAGGCCATTTATGAAACATAGGTAATTTTGCCAACTCGGGCGAAAGACGCGCGCGCGAGTGGGCGTAGCGGTGCCAAAGCGCTTTGTTGCGAATCTGTTCTCGTAGTTTTTCAGGCATATCAGCCCATCCCGCGCGCGATGACGCGAGTTGTGTTTCGCCGCCTGTTTCAGTGACGATGCGGGCGATCAGAATATTGGTTAGGGCAGGGACAGGCAGGAACGTGCTGTCAATGTGCCACAACATGTTCGCTTTCAGGTTCAGGGTGTGTAAATCCATATCGCCTGTCAGTGTGCCATCCTGTCGGATGTTAGAGACCTCTGGCACCTTGTAGACGTCGCCTGCCTTTCGTTCGTCTGCAAGGCGGTCTTCGATAGGGCCGAACATGGCCGCCAACCGTAGATGTGCCGCGTCGTCCAGTGACTGGTTGCGCAGCAACAAGACCGAGTGCTCTTCAAAGGCTGTGCGCAGGCTGGCGTATCCTTCGGCGGTCAGTTTTGCCAGATTCAAGCCCGTAATCTCGACACCGAAGCGGTCTGTCAGTGGAGTTGTTTTCAGGGTCATCTGTTACTTCCCCATCGCTTCTATTTCATCTGGGGGCAGGTCTTTGACGCTATCCCATACGGCGGACTTTGCTGCATTCATGAGCCCTTTGGGGTCCATTCTTTTTTTCCATGCCAGATGCCGATAGTCTGCATTTTTCAGCCCACCGCCTTCGACACGCCACGTGTGCGCATCATAAACCGGAAATCCGTTCGCCTCGTAGGTTGCGTTAATCTCTGCCAAACGCTCTGGCGTCGAAAACCATATGATTGGCAGATCAAAGGTGACAACCTCGCCACCGACACGGGCGAATTCGTGATGCATCCACACGTCATCCCCTAGCCTGGGACGCAGCGCGGCAATAGCGGCAGGGTCGGGAGGGGTCGGGCACCCAACCTGTTGATAGGTAGCACTGCGGTCGGCTTTCAGGACTTGCAGCGTTGTGTGGTTATAAGAAAAGTCGAACACATGCGGCAGCTTTGCGGCAATACGTTCCGCCTCTGTCAGGGTAACATCCACATGACCGCCCGCCTGCGCGATCAGTTCTCGAAAGCGTGGGATTTCCTCTTGTGGCACCAGTGAAACCAGCAGGTGTTTATCTGGCCTGATATGCCCTTCGAGCCGCGGGAAATACGCGCAGATGCGGGCGTCAACTGTTGTCAAAAGCTTGCGGCCCACGTCAGACACGTTGGCCAGCGTAACACCGGCGGCATAAGCGTCAGGGTAGGTGTCAAAGGTTGCAAGGCATCCTACCCAGTCGCGCGTGGGAACCGTGCGCAGGGTCACTTCGGTTATCACACCGTTCAAGCCCCATGCATGGTGGATCTGCAAAACATCCTCGCCTTCAAACACATGCTCTTGCGGCGTGGCTTCGACCGATTGCACCTTCAGGGCGATCATGTTGCCGGGGTCGCGCAGCGCACCGTTGGCAATAGACCCGATACCGGCAGAGCCACCGGCAACAAAGCCCCCAATCGTCGCGATGTCCTGAGTTGAGGGGAACATCGCCATTTCCCAGCCTTCCGCCAAGAGTGCCGCGTTGATGTCTGCCATCAAGGCACCTGCCTGCGCGCGCACATAACCATCGCCGATTTCAAGCACGCGGTTCATGCCGGTCGTTTCGATGATCAGTCCTCCGTCCATCGGGACGGATTGACCGTAATTGCCCGTTCCTCCACCGCGCAAGACGACGGGCGCATCATTGGCATAGGCCACGGCAAGCACATGCCGCACCTCTTCGGGTGACTTGGGGCACGCAACCAGATCGCCGAAGCATTTTTTCAACACATTATTCAGGATAGGGCTGTACCAGAAGAAATCGCGACTTCGCTTTTTCACCAGCACCGGTTCATCAATAACGGCGACAGGGGAGAGTGCAGCGGCAAAGGCGGCCCAGTCGATTGTGGATTTTCCCGAAATAGAAGTCATTTTTCGTATGCCTTTGTCAAAGTATGAATTGGGATGAGGGGGGCTTGCGTGCGGACAAATTCTGCAGTTGATGCAACCTCACACAGCCGCAACGCTGTGATCGGGGCGTCGTCAACATATGGTGGATCAAGTCCGATACCGGTTGCAGCGTTCACGGTTATTGCAGGCAGCCAGTGGCCCACAGGTGGATCAAGGTGCGCCGCCAACACCGCCAGATGCAGTGCTGCGCGCGGGTCGTGCTGTCCGACAGGGCAAAATGCATCGGCTACATTGTCTGACGCGACGATGATGGGCACCCCTGCTGCGTGTAATTCGAGCAGTCGCGTCAGGCCGCGCCGGTTTGGCGTTCCCTGTCTGCGGTCTTGCAAATAAAGGTTCGTGGTGGGCAGTGCGCAGATATGAATACCCGCTCTGAGCAGCTTGTCAGTTAAACGTGCCATTGCTTCGGCGTCGCGGTCGATCAGGCTGACAGCATGGCCGCATAGAATAGGCCCTTCAAAGCGGGCAGCAATCGCCGCATCACAAATCGCTTCCAAGCCGTTGTAGCTGCCCAAGCCTTCGTCGACATGAAAATCAAGCGGTAGCGCATAGCGATCTGCTGCAGCAAAAATATTCCCGAGGCCGGCATCGATGTCGGTCGGATCATGGTGCAGCACAAAGGCGCCGAGAACACCGCCCGGCGCCCGCGCGATATGTTTGGCGGTGCCGTTGCAAAAGACCGGATCGGCCAATTGTGGAATACCGGTAAGTGCTGCGGTTTGAACGGTGAGGTTTTGATCCGTGCTTAGGTCCTGCAACACTGACCATGCCAGCGGGGGCGCAGCCTCATGGCCCCAGTCGATATGACTGCGGACGGCAGCGCAGCCAGCGGCTTTAAGTTCTGCCAACCCACGCGTCATTCGGCAGGTCAGGTCCTCTTGTGTCCAGTTGGCTTTGTCTTCGGTTTGCGCCTCGATGGCTTGGGTTAGATCCCCCCCCACAGTCCCCAGTCGCGCAATGCTGTGACATTTGTCCAGATGGCAGTGCGCTTCGGTCAGCGCGGGAAGCAACATACGCGGCGTGTCACTGTGCTGTGCAGGTTCAAGTCGGCTTGGTTTGCCCTCAGAGAAATAGAAATCCCCGCGCAAACAATCATCAGTAGGCGCGCCACCAAAAGCTTCAGGTCGCCGTATCAATGCGCGCGGGACCAATACATCGTGCAACACGGTCATACCGTGCCACGCCGGTCGGTCGGGGGGGTAGTCTTTAGATCGGGCATCGCCGTTAGTCTCCCTTGCGTGGAAGTCAGTGGGCGGCCCTGAGAGATCCTGCGATCTGTGCCATGAATTTCGCTTAAGGGTTTCAAAATTCCGGGGCTTACGCAAGGGTGTTTTGAACGCCACAGTGAGGAGGGAATGATGAAAGCTTTGACACCAGAGGGCATAGCAACGCCATTCGCGCGATATTCGCACGGGGTTGAATTGCCAGCCGGTACCCGTCTTGTGCGTACGTCGGGTCAGTTGGGGCTTGGACGGGATGGATCGGTTCCAAGGGATGTCGAAACCCAGGCCGCGATCTGTTTTTCCAATATCGCGGCCATTCTGGCCGAGGCCAGCATGTCAGCAGCTAAGGTCTGTCACATCTCGGCATGTGTCACCGACCGCGCGCATATGGTGGGCTATATGAAAGCACGCGACCAGTTTCTGGCAGATGTGACCGTATTGCCCACGTCGACATTGATGATTGTCGCCGGTTTTACCCGTCCGGAGTTTTTGGTTGAGGTAGAGGTCTGGGCCGCCACGCGTTAAACTGGGAAGCAGCCGTTCGTTATGCCTTGTCTTCGCTTTTCGATAAGCTGCGCAGTTTAACGATGCTCCATATTAACGTACCGCCAAAGAAAGCGCCGGCAATCCCCACGACTTCTATCATCGCAGGGCCCGTGGGCAGGCCGCGGAAAACCAGTGCCGCGACCAGCAACGCCAACCCTATAAGCGAAACATACATGCGGAACTTGATCTCGGATCGTGAGGGCCCGAATTTGGACATGGGTTTTCATCTCTCCTGCGCAAGCATTTGACTTGAAGCCATAGGTTACTTGTCTTTGTCGCCGTCTTTGCGCTTCTTGCGATTTTGCAACCATCGGAAGCCGAAAAAGAAGGCGATAAAAATGACGATCCAAAAAAGGAGTTCGATAAAAGCTTCGCTCATGCAGGCTCCTGCGTTATGCGCGCACCGCTGGGACACGTCGCTGGTTTGGTATTGCCGAACTTAGGGCTGTTTGTGAAAGGCTTCCACCCGATTGCGCCGGATGGCTTTACTTCTTTGTCAAAAGCGGGCACCGCTGGGCCATGAACGATACCAGCAAAGGCCTCTTGATCACCTCTTTGGGTGTGTTGCTCGTCGTACCGGATTCTCTTTTTGTCAGGTTGATTGACGCAAGCGCTTTCACGATTGCGTTCTGGCGGCTGTTGCTGGCCGGAGGGATGCTAGGGCTGGGTATTCTGGCACTGAAAGGTCTGAACCCGTTCCGCGCGGCAATTAACACCGGAATATACGGATTAATCTACGTGGTGGGTGTCGGGGTGAGCGGGATACTTTTCATCCTCGCCGTCAGCCTGACTTCAGTCGCGAATGTGGTTTTCATTATTGCCTCTCTGCCGGTATTCGCCGCCGTCTATAGCCGTATCTTCTTGGCAGAACCGATCCGGTTGCGCATGTGGGTTACGATGGCCGCTGTCATGGTGGGGCTGGCCGTCATCGCCTACGGCTCCGCCGAAGCAGAGAAGGCAAGCCTTGTCGGTGACGCATTGGCATTGGCGGTGTCTGCGTTGTTCGCAGCGGCACTGACCGCGGCACGGCGTGTGAAACACGTGTCAATGGTGCCCGCTGTGGCGATCGGCTACGTGCTGGGCGCGCTCGTCATTCTGCCTTTCGCAGCGCCGTTTTCGGTACCCTCTGAGCAAGTACATTTGGTTACACTGCACGGGTGTTTGATTTTGGGCAGCTCTGTTTTGCTGGCGATCGGGCCGCGTTACATCACGTCCGCCGAGGTGGGCTTGCTGGTCCTCTTGGAAAGTGCGCTTGCGCCACTGCTTGCCTGGGCTGTCGTCGATGAAGACCCCGGACCCTACGCATTGGCCGGTGGTGCCATCGTTATTGGTGCATTATTCGCGTCCAACTTCATAGCTCTGCGGCGCGAGATCAGAAATCGACGGTGACACCAGGTAGCGCGAGAGCTTTCATAAGGTCCCGAAGTTCCTGACGGGCCGCAACGTTTGAAATATTGAGCTGCTTTACCCCGATGTCCTTCAGGTCCAGAAGCGTCAGACCGCGTGGAAACAGTTCACGAAACACGACGCGTTCTGAAAATCCGGGTGCAACACGAAAGCCAATCCGCTTGGACAGATTATTGATGGCGCGTTCCATCTTTTCTTTGTTCACCATGCGTTGGGCGCCCGTGCGGTTACGGACGACAACCCAGTCAATCGGAGTCAGCCCAGCCTGCGCGCGCAGTTGTCGCGCGTTCCAGACCATCTCTGAATAGACCGATGGGCCTAGAATTTCTTCACCGGTCGCATCTGTGCGGGCCAGAAGATCAAAGTCCACAAAACTGTCATTCAGCGGTGTGATAAGCGTATCCGCAAGGCTGTGTGCCACTTGGCTCAGGCGGGTATGCGATCCGGGGCAATCGATCAGGATAAAGTCGTTGTCAGGCTCAAGTTCTGCCACGGCCGCAGACAGGCGATGGTCATAGATATTCTCGCCCGGTTTCAGCGTTTCAATCGCAATTTCAGGCAGCGGATGCGCGTTCGGGCTTGGCAGTGACAGCTCTGCTTTCTTTAGAAAATGTGCTCTGTTTTCTGTGTAGCGCCCGAAGGTCCGTTGACGCAGGTCCAGATCAAGTGCGCTGATCTTGTGCCCCATGCGTGCCAACGCTGTGGCGACATGCATAGACACGGTTGATTTGCCTGCGCCGCCTTTTTCGTTCCCGACCACAATGATATGTGCCATTTGCCCGATCCTTTGCCCGATCCGCTTTGCGCGGCTTGCTTGGGCATACTATATGAGGCGGGCGATCCATTGGGAAGCGTTCAAGCTCTGAAATACGTCTCTAATATGCGGTATATTGCAGTTTAGACGCAGGTTGGATGCACAGCGCCGCATGCAGAACCTGCAGACCCGTCCTTGACACGTTCAAGACATGTTGTCGTCAATAAAAACCGCTAGAGCATCCGTCTGATGCAATAAGAGTGAGACGGTAAGATGGATTTGTCTGATCTTGAAAAACGCGCAGCAGAGGTTCTGCCCAATATGGTTACTATTGGTGATGATGGTATTGCGCGCCCTTCGGAAGATTTTGAAGCATTGGCGCGCGATATCACCGAGGCGCTCGCACATCCGGACGCTCCTGCGGAGTTGTCTGATCTGGCCAAGGCTGTAGAAATGCTCAAGACATCTATGTCCGACCCCGAGGTTGCAAAAACCATGTCACAGATCGCGGATATGCCGTTAGAACCGGAGCCGGAGATTTTCGAGGCGATTGAAGACCACGATATTGATAAGGTGCACGCGGCGTTGAAAACATGGGGGGTCAATCGTGCGCATGGCACCTTTGAGTGTACGGCGCTTTATCGTGCTATGTCGTGCTCGACAGGAGCGTCGATCGAGATGATGCACTGCCTGCTGGATGCTGGCGCGGATCCCCGCAAGGGGCTGACGGATACCAACGTGCTGCACGGTCTGGGCTTTGCACAGTTGAAGGATATTGACCCAAGAGAACTGACCGGCGTGGTCCGGCGGTGTGTGGAAGGTGGTGCGGATATTGAGCAACGCTCGAACAATCTGCGTTGGACGCCCCTGATTACGGCGGTTTCGGAATGGAACCCCGTCGCTACAGAGGCGCTATTGCTGGCGGGTGCAAACATCTCGGCACGCGTTGGTGACGTGGAAGGCAGTTGTTTTGCGGGCGCTGATTGCCTCGCTTTTGCGCAAGGTCATCCAGAAACCACTGCCGTTCTTAAGCGTTACCTGACACCGCACTGATAAATCGATTACCTGACCCGCCCAAATGAAAAGGCCGCCCTGAAGGGGCGGCCTTTTCAGAAAGTTTAAAAATGCAAAGCTTAGAAGCCCAAGCCTGCGTACTTGTTTTTGAACTTTGACACGCGACCGCCTGTGTCGAGCAGGCGGGAAGATCCACCTGTCCATGCGGGGTGCGCCGAGGGGTCAATATCCAGCGACAGCTGGTCGCCTTCTTTGCCCCAGGTGGATTTCATCTGGATGATGGTGCCATCGGTCATTTTCACGTCGATTAGGTGATAGTCGGGATGTGTATCTGCTTTCATCGGTCAGGTCCTTATGCGTTGGCGCCAGACTGGGGCTTGTAGTTTGCGTTCTCTGCGATACGCGCGGATTTACCACGGCGGCTGCGCAGATAATAAAGCTTGGCACGGCGTACGCGGCCGCGACGGACGACAGTGATGCTGTCGATGTTGGTGGAATGCAGCGGGAACACACGTTCTACGCCTTCACCAAAAGAAATCTTGCGAACTGTGAAAGAGCCGGCGATGCCGTGGCCGTTGTTGCGTGCAATGCACACACCTTCATAGTTCTGCACACGTGTGCGTGTGCCTTCTGTGACTTTAAAACCTACGCGCACGGTGTCTCCGGCACGGAAGTCAGGGATGTCTTTCCCCAGAGCGGCGACTTGCTCCGCTTCAAGCTGTGCAATCAGATCCATCTGATCGTCTCCTTTTATGCTCGCGGTTTACCCACGAAGTTTTGCGTGTTTCAGAGCTTCCGGTTGTCGTGTCGGGTCCGCGTGTCGCGCCCGCCGGGAGAATTCAAACATCATTCCTTTTATGCCCGCTTCAATAGCGAAACGGTCCGGAGCCGATAAAACCGATTCCAGACGGGCGGGGTATAGGGGGGAAATCGAGTTGGATCAAGTGGCTTTGCGCACCGCTTCAGCGCAAAATCTACTGAAACACAAATTCATCGCTGTTTGCCGCTTGCATACGTGCAAAGCGCAAGGGTAGTGCGTTTTGAAGTACGGCGATGGGGATGCGTGTTTCTCCATTGGACCCGGTGTTTAATACGGTTTGTTTGGGTTCCGGACGCGAGGCGCGCGGGTCGGCAGCAGGCGCCATGCGCTCTGAGGGTTTGGCAATCGGTTGACGCGAATAATTTGGCTTTAAAACCGCTGGAAACCGGGTGAATGCTGGTTCATCTTGCGGCAATGCGTTGCGCGACAGCTTTGCGCTGAACGGGTTTTGCAGTCTTATCATCTGGCAGCCTTCCTCAAGTCTCCGGCGGCTATTATGCTTGCAGAGTTTGTTGGAATTTTGCCGCTAAGCGCGTGGATTGTGTCTAAATCCAGTCGCATAGCTTGCGCGAATGGTGCTTGCCCCAATACAGCGCAATTGCTCAGGAAGGGTCAGGTTTCTTACGAGCGGTCATGTCAGGCCTGCGCGCGGCTGTAATGTCTTCGGATTTTTGACGGCGCCATTTCGCGATCTCTGCGTGGTTGCCCGACATTAAAACATCCGGAATTGACCTGTCTTTCCAATTTGCTGGACGCGTATATTGCGGATGCTCCAGCAGATCGTTTGAATGGCTTTCATCTACGGTGCTTTCCGCATTGCCTAGCACGCCCGGAAGCAATCTTACGGTTGCATCCAGTAAGGCTTGAGCCGCAATTTCACCGCCGGTCAGGACATAGTCTCCGATGGATACTTCGGTGACGCCGTAGTGTTCCAAGACACGCTCGTCTACCCCTTCGAAACGGCCGCACAGCAAAGTAACGCCATCACATCGTGCGAGATCACGCGCCATGGTCTGATCAAAAGGTCTGCCCCGCGGGGACAGATACAGAATGGGCCACCGCCCATGTGCAAAAGACTGCGCCGCCTCGATGGCCGGACCGACCACATCGGCACGTAATACCATACCAGCGCCACCACCCGCAGGCGTGTCATCGACGTTGCGATGTTTGCCAATGCCGTGGTCGCGCAGGTTTTCTGTGTGAAGCTGCCAGCGCCCGTCCTGCAAGGCCTTTCCTGTCAAAGACAGACCAAGCACGCCGGGGAATGCTTCGGGGAAGAGGGTAACAACGCGCGCCTGCCAAACGCCTGCCAATTCCTCGGGTTCGTCCATCAGGGATCGTGGCTTGAGCGCGGCTCGAATTGTCTTGCGGCCGTGGCTCTTGGGTGTGTCGCTCACGTCAAAAAAGCCCGTCGGGTGGATCAACGATGATCTTGCCAGCGGCAAGATCCACCGTGGGTACCAGCGCCAGCGTAAAGGGCAGCAGAACGGTTTCGGACGATTCCGTCCTGCGAATTTCAAGGATATCGCCAGCACCATGGTCAAGCACTGTCTTTACTGTGCCAAGCCGCGCCCCACCACTGTCAAATACGTCGAGCTCAATAAGATCAGCATGGTAGTATTCGTCATCCGGCAAAGACGGCAGTTGGTCGCGTCGTGCAAAAAGCTGGGTGCCTTTTAGCGCATCTGCCTCTTCTTTGGTTGCGACCTCTGCAATACGTGCGGCAAAGCCGTTTTTGATGGGCCTGATGATTGCGAGGTGAAACTGCACTGTGCCGTCTTCAGACGACAGCGGGTTGTAGGTCTCAATGTCATCGGCCACCGCGCAAAAGCTTTTGATGCGCACTTCGCCTTGAACTCCATACGCGCCGCCAATCGCGCCTACGCAGATTTTTTCACTACTCATGAAGCCCCCCTACACAGGCCTGCATCCATCGTGCCGCCCGCTTGCCTGCATTTTTCCGAGACATTATTTCGTTCAACCATCAGCCCGGCCAGAAAAGCGGCGCAAATCAGGAGGATCAGTCGCACAGGTTTAAACACGCAGTAGCCCCGTCGAAAGCGGTGTCGATCCGGCCCCGATGCAGGGCCGGATCATCGTATCAATCGTGCGCTGTGCGCACTTGGCCAGCTTATTCTGCAGACGCTTCTTCTGCAGGTGCTTCTTCAGCGGGTGCTGCCGCCTTGGCTGCTTTTTCTTCTGCGCGTTCCTGCGCTTTCTTGCCAGGTGCGCCTTTCTTGGGGTTGTTGCGCTCTGCTTTGTCTTTCAGGCCGGCTGCTTCGAGCATACGCGCGACGCGGTCTGTGGGCTGTGCACCTTGACCAATCCAGTACTGGATGCGCTCTGCGTCCATTTTCACACGCTCTTCGCTGTCTTTTGGCAGCAACGGGTTATAGGTGCCCAGTTTTTCGATAAAGCGACCGTCGCGTGGCATGCGGCTGTCCGCTGCAACGATACGGTAGAAGGGGCGCTTTTTTGAGCCGCCACGAGCGAGACGAATTTTCATAGCCATGGTATTATTTCCTTTTAAGTGGTCAGTAGACGGATTTTGCCGCCTTAGGTCTGGTGTTTTTTATGGTGCTGAATGACTTCAGCGATGATGAAGTTCAGAAACTTCTTGGCGAATTCAGGGTCGAGTTCGGCCTGACGCGCCAAATCTTCAAGCCGTGCGATCTGTGATGCCTCGCGCGAGGGATCGGACGGGGGAAGGTCGTGTTCGGCTTTGAGTTTCCCCACAGCCTGTGTGTGTTTGAACCGCTCGCCCAGAGTGTAGACGAGAATGGCGTCGAGCCGGTCGATCGAGGCGCGGTGTTCCTTGAGCACCTCTGCCGCGTGGCTTACGGGATCAGTCAAGGGCCCATCCTTTCGGTCTGAAGAGCGGGTCAGCGTAGTGACCGATTTCCATTTCGATGCCATGCTCGAGCTGTGACCCTTTCAGGTCTTGCGGCGCGGGGTGGCGATACACCGCGTCATTGCCATCAATCGTTGCGGCATCTTGATCTTTGATCGCGCCAAGACGTTCGGCCAGCCGGATGCTGTCGAGGTTTTTGGGGTCGATGTAGCTGACGGCGGTTTCCCAGCCACAAAAGCCATACAAATAATTGCGTACGGCATGGGTGGCTTCGAGTGCGTAGCCGTGGCCGTTTTTATCTGGCCAGATCACCCATGCGATTTCGGGCTCGGGCCATTTCGCGGGTTTCCACCCGCCCGCCATGCCGTAGGTTTCGTCCGTTATCTTGTCGTGGATCATCCACATGCCGTACCCGCGGATTTGCCAGTGCCCGATCTCGGCGGCGTAAAGCATCCAGGATTCGTAGGCATTGAGCGGTCCGCCCATAAAGCGCGCGCGGTAACTAGTGAATGTGGCTTTGAAATCGGGGTAATCCTCCGGCTCGGGCCCGCGCAGGATCAGTCGTTCGGTTTCAATCACTGGAATGAACGTGTCGGTCATGCGGTCTCTCCGATGCTGGCGCTTGTGGCAGGCAGCAGGAGCCTCCGGCGGGAGTTTATTTTGCAAAGTGACGACGAAGAAATTCCGAACACGCGCTTGCGGGCGCTTACGCGCGCCGGGTGCGAAAGCACGCGCACGTCTGCGCCTTCGGGCAGTTTGCCTGTTGTCTGCGCCAAATGTATTACGGGGTATGCTCTCACTTCTTTTTCCCGAATCCAGACAGACCGGGTGGGAGCGCGGCACCGCCGGGCATTCCGCCCAGACCGCCGGGTAGTTTGCCGCCCATCTGTTTTGCTGCGGCTTCCAGAGCTTTTGGGTCCATGCCTGCGGCCATATCCTCGGGCGAGGCGCCACCTTTGCCGAACATGCCTTTCATCGCCTGTTTGAGCATGCCGCCTTTGCCCATTTTGCCCATCTTCTTCATCATGTCGCCCATCTGGCGGTGCATCTTAAGCAGTTTGTTAAGCTCTGACACTTCAAGTCCGGCGCCCTTGGCGATCCGCTTTTTGCGGGAGGCTTGCAGCAAGGCAGGGTTGGCGCGTTCTTTTTTGGTCATGGACTGGATGAGCGCGATCTGGCGCTTGAGGATACTGTCGTCAAACCCCGCGTCCTCGACCTGTTTTGCCATTTTGTTCATGCCGGGCATCATGCCCATCATGCCTTGCATACCGCCCATTTTTTGCATTTGCTCAAGCTGCAGACGCAGGTCGTTCATGCTGAAGTGACCCTTCATCATGCGTTTGACCATCTTTTCAGATTGCTCGATTTCGAGCGTTTCCTGAGCTTTTTCCACCAAAGCGACGATGTCGCCCATGCCCAGAATGCGACCTGCGACGCGGTCTGGCTCGAAGGTTTCGAGAGCATCCAACTTTTCACCCAAGCCTACGAATTTGATCGGCTTGCCGGTGACTGCGCGCATAGAGAGGGCTGCACCGCCACGGCCATCACCGTCCATCCGCGTCAGGACGACGCCGGAGATGCCGATGCGGTCATCGAAATTTTCGGCTGTCAGAACTGCGTCCTGACCGGTCAACCCATCAACCACTAGAAGTGTTTCACGCGGGTTTGCGACATTGCGCACGGCTTCGACCTGGCTCATCAGCTCTTCGTCGATTGACAAACGGCCAGCGGTATCGAGCATATAGACGTCGTAGCCACCCAAATTGGCCTGTGTTTTGGCACGTTTGGCGATGGCGACGGGGTCTTCGCCCTGTACGATCGGCAGTGTATCGACGCCGATCTGTGTGCCTAGAATGGCGAGTTGTTCCATTGCCGCGGGGCGATTGACGTCAAGCGACGCCATCAGGACGCGTTTGCCGTCTTTTTCCTTCAGGCGTTTTGCCAGCTTGGCAGTTGTTGTTGTTTTGCCGCCACCTTGCAGGCCGACCATGAGGATTGGTGCGGGTGGGTTATCGACTTTCAGTGTGCCCGGCTCGCCCTCGCCCCTGAGCACATCGACCAGCGCGTCATGCACAATTTTGACGACCTGCTGACCCGGGGTGATAGATTTCGTGACCGCTTGCCCGGTGGCCTTTTCCTGAACGGCTTTGACAAAGTCGCGGGCAACCGGCAGCGAAACATCCGCCTCGAGCAAAGCGACGCGCACTTCACGCAGTGCCGTTTTGACATCCTCGTCAGACAACGCACCTTGTTTAGTTAGTCGGTCAAAGACACCTGAGAGGCGTTCGGACAGGTTTTCAAACATGGGCCACGGCCCCTTTCGTTTCGGTTGCGAACCTCTTTCAGACAAGAGCGCCGCCAATAATTCTCAAATGCCGTCGCCTCAAATAATGCGAGCGGCCAAATAGTTTTGCCCCCGTGGGCGCAACGCGCTGACGGAGGGCGATCCCGAAATCACTCGGGACCGGAAGGCATGTGCTTCCGGATGTTGGCGCGTCACTAATCATCTGCCGCGCGCAAGTCAAGTCAGCAGTGCACGCTGCCACTGCGCCGATCCAAGCCTGTTTTACGCCGGTCGCCTTATGGGTGTTGTAAGATGCAAAGCAGCGCGCGGGATCGCATTGGCGCGCTGCTCATATTCTGTGGAGTGCGGTCAGGCTCAGGCTGCGAGCGCGTCGATTTGAGCGGCAGCCTTGGACAATGCGCCCTCGCCATTCATCATCATCTGGTCCGCCGCTACGATTTCGACCTCGGTAATTCCGATAAAGCCCATAATATGGCGCAGGTAGCCCGATGCAAAATCAATGTCCGAGCCTATAGCTGTGCCGCCGGACGCCAGGGCGATGATCGCGCGTTTGCCGTCCAGTAGGCCTTGGGGGCCGTTTTCTGTATAACGGAAGGTGACACCGGCGCGGGCGATTTGATCAACCCATGCCTTGAGGGACGCAGGCACGCCAAAGTTGTAGATCGGCACGCCAATAACGATCACATCGGCGGCTTTAATCTCTTCAATAAGAGCGTCTGACAATTCGAGAGCAGCAGTTTGTGCCGTTGTGCGCCGATCTGCCGGTGTGAAATTTGCGTTCACCCATGTTTCGTCGATTTGTGGAATACCGTCCTTGAGATCGCGGCGAATGATATTTGTACCCATCTTTTTCGCAATTTGTGCTGAAAGGTCGCGAGAGGTTGATCCGGCAAGGCGCGCGGACGCATCAATATGCAAAACTGTGTGTGTCATTCTGGGCTTCCTTTGTGGTTAAATTAACACCTGTAAAAAGAAATATGCTTTGCAAAATATAACGCAACATTGCATTTTGAACGGGTTGTGTGCAAAAATGCAAATAAGAAAACGATAGGTACATTCTGGTAACTGGAGCTTGGACAAAACCGGTTTGCGGCGGAACGCAGCGCTGCAGGATGCCGCGGAGTGTGTTTGTAGGATCAAGGCGGATATTGCAGGTGTGTGCCTGGCCAAACGAGGTTTAGATGGACAATTGGGACGAAATTAAAACGGCCTTTCAAGTGGCGCGCATGGGCACCGTCAGCGGCGCGGCAGAGGTTTTGGGCGTCCACCATGCGACGGTTATTCGACATATCGACGCGCTGGAAAACCGATTGGGCGTCAAATTGTTCCAGCGCCATGCGCGGGGCTATACATCTACCGAAGCAGGACAAGATCTTTTGCGTGTGGCGCAAGCGACAGATGACCAATTCAACCAGTTGGCAGGACGCATCAAAGGCCGTGGCAACGAAGTGTCAGGCGATTTGGTCGTCACATCTTTGATCGATATCGCATCGCGTATGGCGCCCTTGTTGATGGCCTTCCAGGAACAGTATCCGGATGTGGTCGTGCGGTATCTCACAGGTGAACGACTGTTCCGGCTGGAGTATGGCGAAGCACATATCGCGATCCGTGCAGGGACGGTACCGGATCAGCCCGACAACGTGGTGCAGGAATTCCACAACCTCCGGATGGGGTTCTACGCAAGCCCGACCTATGCGGCTAAACACGGGCTTCCGCAGAGTGCAGAGGATTTTGACAAACATAGGTTCGTCGCGCACGATTCTGACGACAGCCGTGCTCCGTTCGAGCAGTGGTTGCGGCGCAACGTCCCGGCTGCGAACCTCACATTCCGCAGTACGGACACACGCACCATGCGTGCCGCCATTTTGGCCGGTGCAGGCATCGGTTTTTTACCAGCGTTCGAGGCTGATCTGAACCCGGAACTAATTGAGGTTTATCCGCATCAGGACGAATGGAGCGGGCCGCTATGGATTGTTACTCACGTTGATTTGCATCGAACAACCAAGGTGCAGACTTTCCTGAGCTTTTTGAAGGCATCTGCCAAAGAATGGGAAAATTGACGCCTCGTCTGTGGGGGCACGCCGCGATGCTGTTGTTTTCGGCGTTGGTCGCAGGGTCTTTTTCGCTCGGGGCGCAAGTCGCCAATGATATTGCGCCGCTGGCCCTGAATGCTGTCCGGTTCTGGCTGGCCGCAAGTCTGATAGGTCTGGCGCTTTTCGCGGGGACAGGTATTCCGAGGGGCGCGTTCCGGTCAAGCTGGCGGTACGCTGTCCTTGGCGGACTGTTTGGAACCTATTTTGTTTTGATGTTCGAAGGGCTTAAAACGGCGGAACCCGTGAGCACAGCTGCCGTTTTCACGCTGACGCCAGTGCTTAGTGCGTTCTTTGGTTGGGTGCTTTTACGTCAGGTGACGACTCCGCGCATGGCCGTTGCGCTTGCGATCGGCGCCTGCGGCGCCGTTTGGGTCATTTTTCGCGCAGACATCGACGCATTGCGCGCATTTGAGATCGGCCGCGGAGAAATGATCTTTTTTGTCGGATGCATTTGTCACGCAGTGTACACCCCGATGGTCCGGAAGCTGAACAAAGGCGAACCGGTACTGGTTTTCACCTTTGGCACCCTGGTAGGCGGCGGCGTGGTGCTTACTCTCTTCGGTGCGCGGGATCTGGTCTCTACCTCGTGGGGCACACTGCCAGCGATGGTTTGGTTTACACTGGGCTATGTTGCGATTTTTGCGTCAGCGGCAAGCGTCTGGCTGTTGCAAACCGCCACGCTGCGCCTGCCGTCAGCAAAGGTCATGGCCTACACTTATCTGGTGCCAAGTTGGGTCATCATCTGGGAAGCGGCGCAAGGAAAGCCATTGCCGTCTGTTTGGGTCTTGGGTGGCGTTGTTCTCACGATGACCGCCTTGGCGCTTTTGCTGAGAGACGAAGACGCGCACCGTTAGTCAGACGTTTCGGCCATGGGCAGTTCAGCTTCCAGAAAACGTTCAAACGCCTCTAGGTTCACCGGTTCGAACTGGCCGAAGCTTTGCATCCAGACCGACGCATCTTTCAAGGCGTCCGGCTCCAGCTTGCACCATTTCACACGGCCGCGTTTTTCCTGACTGACCAGCCCTGCTTGGGTGAGAACCGTCAGATGTTTGGAAATCGCAGCCAGCGACATCTCGAACGGCTCTGCCACATCTGTGACGGCCATATCGTCTTCAAGAAGCATGGTCAGAATACGCCGCCTCGTGGGGTCGGCTAGGGCTGCGAAAACCTGATCCAAATTATTCTTCATGACAAATGCTGTGCATGCTTGCAGATCAATCGTCAACCAAATGGTTGAATAAGAGATTTTGGTGTTTTTGACACCTTTGGCGCCTGCGACAGGGTGACCTACTTGGGTGGGAGCGTAATTTTAATGATTAAAAACAGTATGCTATACTATTTGGTGCCTTCTGCCTTGTCCTGTTGACTCGCGCCGCGCTGCACCGTAGCAAAACACCAACTCTGAAAGGGGTCTTCGCCAGTGTCAGATTCCGACCAACAGCAGCGGCTAAAGCAGCTAGAGGCACGGATCGAGGCGGCTAAAAAGTCGCAAGCACCGAAGCCCCGATCGGACGAGCATTATTCGCAGGCGCAGCTTGCATGGCGAATGGTGATCGAACTGGTAGCCGGTCTTGGGATCGGTTTTGGCATTGGATACGGTCTGGATTACCTGTTTGGTACGCTGCCGATATTCATGGTGCTGTTTACGATGCTGGGTCTGGCGGCCGGAGTGAAGACAATGCTCCGATCGGCACAAGAGATCCAAGAGAAGAAGCTGGCTGACGAGGCCAAGGATCGAGACGAGGGGGCCTGAAATGGCAACAGAAGCAAACGGCGCAGAAGAAGGCGGTCTGGTATTCCATCCAATGGACCAGTTCATCATCAAGCCGCTCTTTGGCGGTGATGTGACTTGGTACACGCCGACAAACACAGCAATGTGGATGGGCTTGTCGATTGTCGCGATCATCCTGTTGCTGGTTGTCGGCAGCTCCAAGCGGGCGGTTGTGCCATCGCGGTCACAATCGGTAGCCGAGCTGGCCTATGGCTTTGTCTACAAAATGGTCGAGGACATCTGCGGCAAAGAAGGCCTTAAGTTCTTCCCCTACATCATGACACTGTTCATGTTCATCGTTTGCGCGAATTTCCTTGGACTGATCCCTACATCATTCACGCCTACATCGCACTTTGCAGTAACTGTCGTCTTGGCGCTCGCCGTGTTCGTAACGGTAACGATCCTGGGCTTTGTCAAGAACGGCAGTGCGTTTCTGAGCTTGTTCTGGGTGGCGTCGGCCCCGTTGCCGCTGCGCCCTGTTTTGGCGATCATCGAGGTCATTTCGTACTTCGTGCGCCCCGTTAGCCACTCTATTCGTCTGGCAGGCAACGTCATGGCGGGACACGCGGTCATCAAAGTGTTTGCAGGATTTGCCGCACTGACAGCCGTTAGCCCCGTCGCGATCCTCGGCATCACGGCGATGTACGGTCTGGAGGTCCTCGTGTCCTTCATTCAGGCATATGTATTCACCATTCTGACATGCGTTTATCTGAAAGACGCATTGCACCCGCATCACTAATTCGGACAGTCGTCCGTAGATCTACTCAACTTCCAATCGTAAGGAGAATTCACATGGAAGGCGAACTCGCACACATCGGCGCAGGCTTGGCAGCAATCGGTTCCGGGGCAGCAGCCATCGGTGTTGGTAACGTTGCAGGCAACTACCTCGCAGGCGCTCTGCGCAACCCATCCGCTGCTGCATCGCAGACAGCAACACTCTTCATCGGCATCGCGTTCGCCGAGGCTCTGGGCATCTTCGCCTTCCTCGTCGCTCTGTTGCTGATGTTCGCTGTCTAAGACTTAAAGACAGACGACAATCCTTACGGTCGGGCGGCGCTTCTTCAGATGCGCTGCCCGATGTAATGGCTCAGTACTATCGCAGCCCGTTTCTTGCAGGAGAGTAAAATGGCAACCGAAACACATGGCGCTGACGCCGCGGCCGCCGCACCCGGCATGCCGCAGCTGGATTTTTCCACGTGGGGCAATCAGATCTTCTGGTTGGTCATAACGCTGGTCGTAATCTATATGGTATTGTCCAAGGTCGCACTGCCGCGCATTGCCGGCATTCTTGCTGAACGTCAGGGTACGATCACTAATGATGTCGCCGCAGCCGAAGACCTGAAGGTCAAAGCGCAAGAAGCGGAAGCGGCATACGACAAAGCATTGGCAGATGCACGCGCCGAAGCGCACCGTATCGTCGCCGAAGCAAAAGCAGAAATTCAAACCGATCTGGATGCAGCCATCGCGAAAGCGGACGCCGAGATTGCAGCCAAGGCCGCAGAATCGGAAAAGGCGATTGCAGAGGTGCGTGCAGGAGCCGCCGCAGCCGTAGATCAGGTCGCAAAAGACACCGCTCGGGAGATCGTCGCAGCAATGGGCGGCAGCGCCGACGCTAAGTCGATCAGCGCCGCAGTTGATGCGCGCTTGAAGGGATAAAAGACATGCGTACTTATACAAGCCTTTCAATCTTCGCAGCATCGCTGGTCGCCGCAAGCCCTGCCTGGGCCGCCGGAAAAGGCATCTCGCTGGCGAATACGGATTTCGTCGTATTCCTTGGCTTGGTGGTTTTCATCGGTATTCTGATTTACTTCAAAGTCCCCGGCATGATCGGGAAAATGCTTGATGGTCGCGCTGAAGGCATTGAATCTGAACTGAATGAAGCGCGTGCGCTGCGCGAAGAAGCACAAACCCTTCTGGCCAGTTATGAGCGTAAGCAACGCGAAGTCAAAGACCAGGCAGATCGTATCGTGACCGCAGCCAAGGAAGAGGCGACTATCGCCGCTGAACAGGCGCGCGCAGATCTTGAAGTGTCCTTGGCGCGCCGTATTGCAGCGGCCGAAGATCAGATTGCGAACGCTCAGGCGGCAGCGATCAAAGAGGTGCGTGACCAATCCGTAACTGTTGCTATCGCAGCGGCACGGGATGTTATCGCCAAGCAGATGACCGCAGCCCAAGGCAATTCGCTGATCGATTCTGCCATCGCTGAAGTTGATGCGAAACTACACTAGACACA
>Ga0316197_10000465_pt1 | contig 27999 bp, 31 predicted proteins | sample OudBiesiAoxic_MG_FD_204939 | JGI IMG/M metagenome (GOLD analysis project Ga0316197, IMG submission 204939) | Coastal sediment microbial communities from Oude Bieten Haven, Netherlands - site A oxic | ecosystem: Environmental > Aquatic > Marine > Coastal > Sediment | place: Netherlands... | reverse complement strand
CGTAAATGCTCAGGGCTAAGCTATTTATGCTTAGTTCAAGGCGAAAAAGCGCAGTTTAGTGGTTTAAATGAGCATTTTTCAACGAAGAAATAGGCTTAAATAGCGACGGCCTGAGTAGTTACAAATATTTAATCTTATATGGTATTAGTTAGTTACAAGCGAATTAGAGGGGAGTCGAGATAAAACATCAAAGGTGATAAGTAAAGGTTAAATTGAATCTATTTCAGCAAAGAAGCATAAATACAATATTTATTGATTTTATACTTGGCAAAATAAAAAAACATGCTGCAGCATAATGTCATTCACTTAAGGTGAAAGGCATATTTACTTTTAGCAACCGGATATCGATTCTTAGAAGGCTTTAAACACCTAGGATAACTTCGTTTTCGCTTTCCCTCCAGCTTAAATTGGGCGACATTTATTTCTATATCAATCACTATTTTGGGGACGTTTTCTGGTGCATATATGGGCATCATGGCCGGAGTATGAATAATACGAGAAGACGCATCTCTGAAGCCCAATTGATTAGAAAAAGCACCTTTAAGTGATTTCGCCATCAGTATCATTTTGTAACGAATTAAATGATAAGCAAGTAAAACGGCTTTCAAGCATGTGCAGCTTCATTTCGCGATAACTTAATTCAATTCCCCAACTATGCGCTTAGGCAAGATTCAATAATGCCTGGCTCTAAGATATCTGACAAAGAAGAAAATTCGGTAAGATGATTAATCGAAGTGCGAGCGAATGCTTCTGAAAACGCCATAAAAAATCCCATGACCTTTTGAGTCATAGGATTTTGATCTTCTTCAGCTAAAAATAAACTAAGTTTTCTTAACTGTTCGGCATTACGCTAACAAGCATCATTTTTATTCATTATAACGTTAATTGGAATCATGACTTATAAGCAATACAAACGTCGCAACACCAATCAAAGAGGCTTAAGTTAACATTTCGATTTCACTATTTTTTCTGGCGAAAAAAAGACACCTTTAGTCACTTGCCAAGTGACTGCTAATGCACCAATCATAAACACGATGTCACCGATGGTGCGTGCCCAACGCAATGTAACTAATGTATCACTTTGCATAACGGCTTCACTACGTGCATACCAAAGCCCCTCCGATGCACTCGCAATAAATTGAATAATGCCAATGGGTAATAAACTAGTAAATAACATCAGTGCTAAGCCTATATTCATCCACCAAAAAGAAACCTTCATTAAACGCTCATCAAATTTCAAATGAGGGCGAATGTATCTTAATACCAATAAGGTAAAACCGAGCGCTAAGAAACCGTACACACCAAATAATGCAGCATGCGCATGAGTTGCCGTCGTATTAAGACCTTGAATGTAATATAAAGAGATTGGCGGATTGATCATAAACCCTAATACGCCAGCGCCTAACATATTCCAAAAAGCAACAGCAACAAAGTACATAATAGGCCATTTCACACTGTCCATCCAAGGCGCACGATTTTGCAACTTGTAGTGCTCCCAAGCTTCATATCCAAGCACAATTAGTGGCACAACTTCGAGTGCACTAAAGGTCGCACCGACTGCCATAACAGGTGTTGTCGTACCAGAAAAATACAAATGATGGAAAGTACCCGGAATCCCCCCTAACATGAATAAAGAGGCTGATGCTAATGAAGCCACTGTCGCCATACGCTGAGAAACTAATCCCATATTAAAGAAAATAAATGCCAACGCAGTAGTAGCAAAAACTTCAAAGAAACCTTCAACCCATAGATGTACAATCCACCAACGCCAATATTCCATCACAGAGAGATGTGTTCTTTCACCGTAGAAGAAACCCGCCCCATAAAATAAACCAATCGCGATACATGAGAACATAAATAAAACTAATAAGTTTTTATCACCTTTCTGTTTCAACGTCGGCGCAATACAACGCATCATCAACGTTAACCACAATACAAGCCCAATAAATTTACCAATTTGCCATAATCGCCCTAAATCAACATATTCATAACCTTGATGGCCTAACCAAAAATTTAAATTTGCTGGCATTATTTGCGCAATCGCTAAGTAATTACCTATAAATGAGCCAACAACGACTAGAACCAGTGCCCAAAAAAGCACATCAACACCGAGTTTTTGGAATCTAGGATCTTTACCTCCATTGATGACTGGTGCTAAAAATAATCCTGCCGCTAAAAAGCCACTGGCGATCCAAAATAAAGCAGATTGAATGTGCCAAGTACGCACTAAACTATAAGGAAACCATTCTGAAGTTTGAATACCGTAAAAGCCTTGACCTTCAACGGTATAATGCGCGGTGAGAGCCCCCATAAAAATTTGAAAAGTAAACAAAGCCACGACCAGAAATAAATATTTACCTAATGCTTTTTGCGAAGCTGTTAACGCGAAAGATAAGATAGGATCATTGAGTGGCGCAACAGGTTCACTTTCATCTTCTTTTCGTAAAAATGCCCAAGCCCATACTAAAGCACCAATACCGGCAATCAATAATACAATACTCACAACAGACCATAAAATATTTTCAGTGGTGGGTTTATTATCGATTAATGGTTCATGCGGCCAATTATTTGTATAAGTTGCATTACCGTCGCTACGTTCAGTTGAGGCAGCCCAAGCGGTCCAAAAAAAGAATTCAGTTAAACGTTCCCTTCTCTCTGCACTTGGTAATGTCAGCTCTTTCATGGCGTAGTTTTCACGTGTTTTTTGTAATTCAGGTGCACCGCCAAAGAGCGCATTATAATACTCACCCGTTTGCTCAATCGCTTGCAGACGCCTTACAGATAACGTGACTGTATTTTTCTCATGATCATAGGTATTTGTTCTGTAATCATTTTTAAGTTTATATTGTAATATGTTTTGCTGCTCTCCGGTTAATCGATCAAAAGGTTTAGCAAACTCGTCCATTGCCGCTAAATCCAACCAATTAACAAGTTCTCGATGTAACCAATCCGCTGTCCAATCGGGCGCTTGATAAGCACCATGCCCCCATATTGAACCCAGTTGCATCCCACCGACTGATTGCCAAGCCGTTTGACCGTCTAATATTTTATCTTCCGTTGTAAAAATATCACCACGTTCAGAAACGAATGATGCTGGTATCGGTGGTGCTGTACGATAAATTTCTGTTCCGTAGTAACCTAATAATGAAAAGGTAATGGCAAGCACCCCTAAGAGGGTCCACCACAATTTTTTATACTCTCCCATAACATGCTCCTTTTGATGAGTATTTAGCCTTTAATTAACAACCTTAAACTCAAAAACCTCTAAAATAAAAAACCTTTATTGAACTTACAAATAAAAGATGCATTTAAAATGAATCTTATTTGAGGCGATTTTACATACAAAATTAAAGATGTAAACTATATGTATCTTTTAAATCGATGTATTTAAAATAATTCTTTAAGATATTAAGGCGGTAAAGACAAAATAATGCCATTATTAAATATCATCACATAGGTGCTTTATATGAACATTTCTCGTTTTACCGATTACTCATTACGAGTATTAATTTACCTTGCGGCTGCAAAAGAAACTTCCCACATTATTACTATTAAAGAAGTCGCTGAGCGATATCAAATATCAAAAAATCATTTGATGAAAGTAGTGCAGGAACTGAGTGCCAACAATCATATCAATGCAACCCGGGGGAAAAATGGAGGAATAAAGCTTAATACTGCGCCTGAAAATATAAATATAGGCCAGTTGGTACGCTCTATAGAACAAGGTTCAACATTGGTTGAATGCTTTGGAAAAGATAACCAATGTGTGATCACGTCAAGTTGCCAGCTTAAAAGAATGTTTGCACAAGCAATGGAATCTTTCTTTGATTGTTTAGATCAATACACGTTAGCTGATTTAATCAAAGGAGAGAATAAAGCCGCACTCAGACAGGTACTTAAGATTCCAATAGAATAAACGGCTCTTTTCAAAAGAAAAAAACTTAACCAACAATCAATTTTAAGATGCCAAGCATAACCATATGATGAATAAGCAGTGATGAATAAGCAGTGGCTAGAAACAAAAAAACATACCGAAGTATGTTTTTTTAGTGAATAAAATATTAACAGTTTTTATTTGTGGTAAGGCGCACTTAACTCATGCACTGCATCAACAAACACTTTCGCATTTTCAGGTGGCACATCTAAATGGATACCATGCCCTAAATTAAACACATGACCATTACCTGTACCAAAACCTTCTAAGATAGTTGCCACTTCTTGGCGAATACGTTCTGGTGATGCGTATAACATCGATGGGTCCATGTTACCTTGTAATGCAACACGCGAACCAACACGTGCTTTCGCTTCTTTAATATCAATTGTCCAATCTAGACCAATTGCATCACAACCAGTATCAGCGATTTGTTCGATCCATTGACCGCCATTCTTTGTGAATAAAGTCACCGGAATTTTTTGACCATCGTAGTTACGGGTTAAACCATCCACTATTTTATGCATATATTGCAATGAGAAGTCTTTATAATCGCGTGGCGATAAAATCCCCCCCCACGTATCAAAGACCATCACAGATTGAGCACCTGCAGCAATTTGTGCATTTAAATAAGCAATCACAGAGTCTGCCAATTTATCCAATAACAGATGCAATGTTTGTGGCTCTGCAAATGCCATTTTTTTAATTTTAGTGAAGAATTTTGAGCCGCTGCCTTCAACCATATAAGTCGCTAACGTCCACGGGCTACCAGAGAAACCAATTAATGGTACTTCGCCTTTTAAATCACGACGAATGGTACGGACCGCATTCATTACATACTGAAGTTCACCTTCAGGATCTGGCATGATCAGGTTATCAACATCTTTTTTACAGCTAATAGGATGCTCAAATCGAGGGCCTTCGCCTTCTGAGAAATATAACCCTAAACCCATCGCATCAGGAATAGTTAAGATATCAGAAAAAAGAATCGCCGCATCTAGGTCAAATCGGCGTAACGGCTGTAATGTTACTTCACAAGCTAAATCTGCATTACGGCAAAGCGACATAAAGTCACCCGCTTGTGCTCGAGTCGCTTTATATTCAGGTAGGTAGCGGCCTGCTTGACGCATCATCCAGACAGGTGTTTTATCTACTTCTTGCTTTAACAAAGCACGAATATAACGATCGTTTTTTAATTCAGTCATTGGTAACCTTTTCTTTTCTGTCTATTGATGGCGCGCCGAGTTTATTTAGATGTCAGCTCAATTATTGGCGCACATACTAACATTTAAAATAAATGAACGCGCCCTAATCCTGTTTTGTAACTCAAAATTGTTTAACTAGTCATGTTGCTAGCATAACAATTAGCGACATCTTTTAAGTGTCTTTTCAATTAATTTACGTGCAATTGTGCCATGCCTTGGTATCACAGGTAAATCATTTGCATGATACCAATTTGCTTCAATTAACTCATGCGGGTCAACTTTTATCTCACCTGAATCATAATCAGCAATAAAGCCCATCATTAATGAATGAGGGAAGGGCCAAGGCTGGCTACTTACATAGCGGATATTTTTAACTTTAATTCCCACCTCTTCAAAAACTTCACGTGCAACACAAGCCTCCAATGTTTCACCCGCTTCGGTAAAACCTGCTAACGTTGTATAAACAGGATAGTTTTCTTTTAGGTGACGGTTGTGCAACGCCAGTAATATCTGTTTATTTTTACGGATCGCAACAATAATACAAGGGGAGACACGCGGATATGTTCGATGTTGGCAATGATAGCACTTCATCGCCACTTCCCAATTAATGGGCTGCATTTTTTGTCCGCACTGACCACAAAATTGATGAGTTTTATAAAACAATGCAATTTGAAATGCACGGCCAGCCATATCAAACAAAAGATCATCAATCCGCCCCAATAACGAACGCAATGTAACATACCCACCCAAACCAACATCCAAACTACCTTCAACTTCTACTAGGTAACAGGGTTGATCTTTATATTGTCCTAGTAATCGTTTATTAGCGGTGGCCCCTTCAGGAAAAGGTAACTCATTAACATTTCCAAAGGGAATGAAGTCACCTTTATCCAACGCAACTAACTTGCCTTCTGATAAAATAAACCACCATGCGTTTTCATCTAACGCAGTTTGTAACTCTGCCATCTTAAATACTCGTTTTGGGGAGGAATAAATAATGTATACCCGTTATCATTCAAAATACAAAAATCAGCTAGTCGTGAGGTAAACAAGCTATAGGCATAAAGGTGAAGATCTAACGGGGGTATATCAAAACTTTTTCCCGTTTTATAACAGGAACGAAGATGATTACCTCACGACTTGCCCTATGGGTAGTTAGCTACTGAATAATGCATTTTGATTGGTAACGGGTATAGTGCAATATCAAACCACTATTGAACAAGTGTTAATTTTTCTTCTCGCTTTAGTTATCTATAAGAATGGTAACGATTAATATAAAATATTTGTATTTGAAGCGGTTACATTGAGTATAAGCTCACAGTAATTATGGTGATTGCTATATAAACTAAATTTATATTGACGAGCGCCTTAATTTCACTTAATTTTTAACCCGTTAGTTTTGTAGCTATTTCATTTAAAAGAGGTTTTTATGCTTAAAAAAATAAAACAAGCAAAAGAAGAATGGGGTGGTGAACTATCTGTTTTAGATAATTGGTTAGATGCACGTCAAAAACTCGTTGTCTTATACTGTGAATTAGCGGGTCTGCCACCTTACCAACAAGAAAAACGCTGCTTACCTAAACAAGAGGTGATCACAGAGTTTTGCCAACAGTTATTGGATTATGCTTCGACAGGGCATTTTGAAGTATATGAGCAAATCATTGAACAATCGAGACTTGATGGAGTAGAGAATTTAAAAATTGCACAGGAATTATATTCTCGCATTACCACCACTACCGATGTTGCATTGAATTTTAATGATACTTATGCAGAAAATGCATCGGATAAAACATTATTAAATTTTGACCATGATATTTCTGAATTAGGTCAAGTGATGGAAAGTCGCTTTGAACGTGAAGATCAATTATTAGAAGTCGTGCACCTTCACCATACTATTCGTTAATCTGCTAATATTGGTCATGTACTCTGGTGACCTGCATCGCAATATTATCGGTGTATTTAACTATATAACGTATTGATGTATAAAATTTTGATGTCTAAATTCTGCATATAAAAAGTCTGAATATAAAAAACCAATCTAACGATTGGTTTTTTAGTTTTACCTTGGTAATAGCCGATAGCATGTCTAGCTATAGGCTAAGCAAAACTACAATTGAGGAACTTGCGAATCCAAGCTATTTTTTAGTAATAAAAAATATTCTTCTATAAACATTTGCTGTTCATTGGTTGCTTTTTGCTCCCATATCTTGCCTAGTATCTGCTCAATATCTTCAACTAATTGATCGCCTTCAGCAACAACAATTAAGCGCGTCTCATTACTTAATTGAGGCTGTTGCGAACAAAAGTTGATCAACATATCCGATACTTGATCAAGAACGATATCAGAAATAGGTTGCCCAGTGCGTGAACCAGACTTTTCTTCAAATATATCTAAATTATCAGCAAAATAATTTATGCATTGTTCATATGCATCACTTTTTAATAACATCCAGCATCCTTTCTTCTTTACTGTATCGGCTTAACAATTAACAGCCAATGCATTAATAACCATTTTAATAATAAAGATTAATCGCTATCAATCTTATACTATAATTCGCCCATTTCACGTAATGAAAGGTCGCGACGTTCATTGAAGGCTTTTTTATCTTTCTGTGGTACTTCTTGTGATAATGGTAAATCGACCTTCATCGCATCAACAGGTTTATTATAAACATGGAATTCGTAATGAAGATGAGGTCCTGTTGAGCGGCCAGTATTACCAGACTTACCGATCAGCTTACCCATCTCAATACGTTGTCCTTTACGCACCAATATTTTACTTAAATGTAAGAACCGTGTGGTATATTTTCGGCCATGCTTGATAACAATATAGTTACCTGCTGCGGGGTGATAACCAGCTCGTAGTACAACACCGTCACCTACAGCGTAAACATTGGTACCCACTCCTACCGCGAAATCAGTCCCATTATGTGGACGAACGCGCTTAGTAACAGGGTGTAATCGACGGGGATTGAAGCGCGAGCTAATACGAGGGCGTCCGTTGACGGGGTAGCGACGATAAGCTTTACTTAGCCCTTTACCATTCTTGTCATAATAACGACCATCTTCATTTAGAAAAGCGGTGTAATTACGCGATCGCGTTTTAAGTATGACCGCTAAAACTTCACTATCAAAGCTGTAGGCACCTTCTATGTATTGTTTAGCAACTAACACATGGAAGGTATCTCCAACTCTTAACTGACGATTAAAATCAAACTGTTCCTGTAAAGCACCTGAAATCTGTTGAATTTGACTCGCCGATAATCCTGTTTTTTTTGCACTGACATAAAAACTGCCGGTCACACTACCTTGATAATAGCTATTACGCCATTCCCCCTCTTTCACTTCTAAATCTGAGACATAAATATCATCTTTTAAAACAAAACTTAATGTATTTGCACGGTCAATAATCACTTTTAAGGATAATAATTGATTACTAGGACTCACCAACAGTTGCACTTCTTGTCCTGGTAATAAATTAGCAAGGCGCAAATGTTCTCTATCAGCCTCCAATAACTCTTGCAAAACCGCAGCAGATAATGCTTGTTCAGAAAATATCTCACTTAACGTATCACCGGCTGAAATGGTGATATCTATTTCTCGATTAGCCGAGAAATCAGGAAGTAGTTTATCGTTTGCATCACGATTTACTGTTGATGGTTCGGCAACCGCATAGTCATCTTTTAATGACTCACTAGTAGGAAGAGTTAATTCACGTTTAATTGTTTTTCCATTAGGGTTAGAAGCAGGAATAAGGCTAATAATCAGTAAAAAAACAAATAAAGAGATGACCAACCAAAAGTGCAAGCGAGGTAAGTGATTTACCAAAGTAAGCACTTTTTTAAACATAATTTTAATTTGATGTAACAAAGGCATAGAGAGTCTCGATTAGACAGAAGAAACATAACCGTAAAATAAAATGCCAGCGAGTATAACCTATAGCACAGCATGTTTAAGAAAATTTACAGTAATTTTAACCACCTTTGACCAATAAAGTAAGCAAACAGTTCTATCTTATTTATAAATAATAGGGTGTTATCCATTACAAAAAAATGTATTATGGACGTCTAGATGTAAAAACATCCAAAATAATTTAACTAAATAGCCCGAATAGGAGTTTACATGTCACGTGACTTATTTACTTCAGAATCAGTTTCTGAAGGTCATCCAGATAAAATTGCAGATCAAATTTCTGATGCCGTACTTGATGCCATTTTAAAACAAGATACTAAAGCACGCGTTGCTTGTGAAACTTACGTAAAAACGGGCATGGTCATGGTAGGCGGTGAAATTACCACTGATGCCTGGGTTGATATTGAACAAATCACACGTGATACCGTGCGCGAAATTGGTTACACAAGTTCAGAAATGGGTTTTGATGCAGACTCTTGTGCCGTACTCAACGTAGTAGGTAAGCAGTCTCCTGATATTAACCAAGGTGTAGACCGCTCTGATCCACGTGAACAAGGTGCTGGTGACCAAGGTTTAATGTTTGGTTACGCGACCAATGAAACAGAAGTCTTCATGCCTGCACCAATCACATACGCTCACCGCCTTGTTAAAAAACAAGCTGAGGTACGTAAAAGTGGCCAACTAGATTGGTTACGCCCAGATGCTAAAAGCCAAGTTACTTTTGCTTATGAGCAAGGCAAAATCGTAGGTATTGATGCTGTTGTACTTTCAACGCAACATCGTGAAGATATTAAACAATCAGATTTAGTTGAAGCGGTAATGGAAGAGATCATTAAGCCGGTTTTACCTGCTGAGTGGTTAACTGAACGCACTAAATTTCACATCAACCCAACAGGTCGCTTCGTGATCGGTGGGCCAGTAGGCGACTGTGGTTTAACAGGGCGTAAAATAATTGTAGATACTTACGGTGGCACAGCACGTCACGGTGGTGGTGCATTTTCAGGTAAAGATCCTTCAAAAGTAGACCGTAGTGCAGCTTATGCAGCACGTTATGTAGCAAAAAATATTGTTGCTGCAGGTTTGGCTGACCGCTGTGAAATCCAAGTATCATATGCAATTGGCGTTGCAGAGCCAACTTCAATCAGCGTTGAGACATTTGGTACTGAAAAAGTAGCAAAAGATTTAATCGTTAGCTTAGTCAGTGAACATTTTGATTTACGCCCTTACGGTTTAATCGAAATGTTAGATCTAATCAAACCTATTTATCAAGAGACAGCAGCTTATGGACACTTTGGTCGTGAGCAATTCCCTTGGGAAGCATTAGATAAAGTAGAAGCGCTTAAAGCAGCTGCATTTTAATTAAGCGTTTTATAAAAACGATTTAATATTGAATTATGCTAACGTTTGAAGATAAAAAAGCACTCGCAGTGAAAGGTGAAGATTGTTTCATTTTAGCGGAGTGCTTTTTTGATCGTGCTTTTTCTCGCCCCACTTACTTTTTTAATCAACGTGGTCGAAGCGCTGGTAGTGCACATCTACAAAAAAACCTGATTAAGTTTAATCCAATCTTATATCTACAAAATAAAGCTATTTTTATTGAACACGTAGTTGCCCATGAAATTGCACATTTAATTACTTATCAGCTGTACGGCAAAGTAAAGCCACATGGTAAAGAATGGCAACAGATCATGACCCAGGTTTTTCATCTACCTGCTAATACAACTCATCAATTAGATATTACAGATGTCCAAGGTAAATTATTTACTTACCGTTGCTCTTGCTCGCAGCATCAATTAACTATTCGTCGACATAATAATATTAAAAAAGGCACTCGTTATTTATGCCGAAAGTGTAAATCGACTTTAGTCTTTTCTGAACAAGAAAACTAAGCGTTAACAATCAATAGAAATGAAAAAATTAAGACAACGGGCTTGTTGAGAACTAAAAGTTGATAATTAAAAGTTGAGAGTTGAGATTATTTATAGGGAAATCAATACTTATGATACTTCGAGGTGCAAAAGTAGCTAAGCTGAGAAATCAACTTGTATAGTGGGATTAATATTGCAGGCTACTCCAACCCCCCGCCTTTGTAGCTGCAATATTAATTTTACCGATTACCATTTAACTCATTACTATCTATCAACAGCTGGCATATCCTGCGAAAAATAGCATCAATCTAAATCGAACGCCTGTGTGCGCAAACCTTCAATCAAGATTTCATAATAAATAAATGTTATCTACTATCATGAGTCATGGTTTTTGGTGTTACCTAGCATGGAGACTCTCAGTAACAACCATCGACAAAATACTGAACTAACAACAATCAACATTAACTTCATGGCTTAAATGTTCAATGCTTAATTGCTGTTAGCTATAACGACAGTATTCTTGCCAACGAAAAAGATGATAATAGATATCATTACCATCTGTCAACCTTTTAACGACACTATTTTCAAAAATACGAGTGAGGTATTTTTTAAGGTATAAAATTAAACTGTCGTTAATGCTGTCGTTATTACTTCAATCAGGATAAAAATAAACGCTTATTAAGTTGTTTCGATACGGCTGAAAGTGATCCATTAACGTGGTTTAATGGGGTCTAACCTGAACTATCAACTTAAGATCTTAGTTTAAGGTATCGCTTTGATGTATGAGTTTAAGATGTGTGTTTTGAGGTGTCAGCTTCCAGTTTAAACAATGCCATAGGGCGATTAAAACTAAGCATATACGAAAAAATAAGGTGAATAATAGTGCGAGATTCGCTCACATGATCCGGCCTATCAGACCGGATTCGATCGAGGAATAAAAAATTAACGTTTAAAATTATCTAAAATAATTCCCGTGGCCATTGCGACATTCAATGACTCTGCTAAGCCAAAGTTAGGAATCGTTATTTTATCGCTAATATACTGACTAACTTCAGTAGAAATACCATGCGATTCACTGCCCATCACAATAAATGCAGAATTAGCGAGTTTACTACGATGAATATTCTTACCTTCTAAAAAAGCACCGTAAATCGGCTTAGTCTGTGCGAATAGATACTCACTCAGGTCAGTATGGCTGACTTGCACACGCGCAAAAGATCCCATTGTTGCTGCAATTACTTTAGGGTTATAAAAATCAGCACAGTCAGGGCTACAAATAATATGTTCAATACCATACCAATCTGCAACACGAATAATAGTACCTAAATTGCCCGGGTCTCCCACTTGATCCAACACTAAAATCAGTTCGTTTTCACCTATTTCAGGAACAGAATACTGTTTGCATTTAACCACTGCTATCACGCTATTATTGGTTTTTAAGGTCCCTGCTTTTTGTAATTCTTGTTGCGTACTCTCAATAGTCAAGGCGACTAACTTATTAGCACTTAATATATCTGCTTGGTGATTAATATACTCACTGGTCGCAAATAAATTAACTATCTCAAAAGTTGAGTTAAATAACTCACTGACATTTTTTTCACCCTGTACTAAAAACAATCCTAATTTCTTACGTTGCTTTTTCTGTTCTAAGGAGAGGATAAGTTTTAACTGGTTTTTAGAGATCATAAATTTCCAATGGTTTATAACAGTAAAGAGCTATTTTATGGCTTTTTATCGTTTTTTTGTAAGCAGATGCCAATAAGATTATAAGTAACAACACATGATAATAGCATCTTCACGGCCATTATCTGCGGGGTAATAAGCAGGTCGAATATCCACTTCTACAAAGTCTAATGCTTGATACAGTTTAATTGCAGGAATGTTAGAAGCTCTAACTTCTAGCCAAATTTCTTGTTGCGACAGCGAAAGTGAAAAGGTTTTTAAATAACTTAATAATGCCCGCCCTAAACCTGCGCCTTGATAAGCAGGAGAAATAGCAATATTCATTAGCGTCACTTCGCCTGCAACATAACTAGCAACAAAATAACCAACGACCTGATCATCAAGCATGATCACATGATTAATATAACGCTTACCGAAATTGCTCAGAAAGATTTTTTCAGACCAAGGGTGACTATGAGCCAGTGTCTCAATGGCTAATACTTCAGGGAGATCGGTAATCGCCATAGCAATAATAGATGCTACAGACTGTTTATTATTGATAGGCACAGAATTGCTTCCAAAGTACTTTTTTAGCCACTGCGTTTGTCGCGAGCTCAGCTAGAGAAGGTGAATGTAATAATTGATGAGACGGTGAAGAAGCAATCTCTCCAAGTGTTGACCAAATTAATGTGGGTAAATTCCCCTGTTGGTTTTCAAATTGCGCTAAGGAGCAATAAACCACCTGATCAGATTTTATTTGAAAAGCATTAATAATTGCGTCCATCAACTCATGCTTTGCATCCTCTTCTGTACAGACGACTAACAGTTTGCATGCAGACAGATTTAACTGCTTAAGAGTTTGTTCCGTTTTAAATAGCGCCGGTTTTCTTACTTGCCAGTGAGTAATACCCATTTCTTGTAAAAAAACAGCCTGTTGATGTTTCATAACGAGCCTAAAATAAAAATATTGATGATTTCAATGTGCAAATATAACACTGATTAGTATTCAATCGAAACTTTACAGCGGTTATAAGATGAAACCGCTAAAAAATACAACAATCAGATAAATGTTTACCTAAAAACGGTATTTATGAAGCGATTAATACGATTAAAAACAATCAACTTAACCGTCTTAGGATACTTAACATACAAATTTAATGCTGTTAATTTGAACTCATAGCCAAAATTAGTATGAAAGAATTGTCGATATCGACTCTCTAAATTAATGTGACCGATTGAAAATTTATTAGATTTAGTAATAAAAAGGATGCTATAAATGTGTTTTCAATCACAAAAACATATATATACAAGGTTTTATCAAACTAAAATTCTTAAAGCCTGCAGGGAATAATTAAAATGGCGTTATTAGAAGTTAAAAATCTTCGTATCGAATACCCATCTCGTTTTGGTGTACATGCAGCAGTTAAATCACTTTCATTTTCCATTAATCGTGGTGAAATAGTTGGTGTTGTTGGAGAGTCAGGTGCAGGTAAATCTACCGTTGGTAATGCAATTATCGATTTATTAAGCCCTCCTGGTGTTATTGCTGCTGGTGAAGTTTTTTTAGATGGTGAAAAAATATCAGGTTTAACACTTGAACAGATGCGTAAAGTGCGCGGTAATAAAATTGGTTTTATTTTTCAAGATCCAATGACGTCGCTTAATCCTCTTTTCACTGTTGAGCAACAGTTGCTGGAAACCATTCATGCCAATTTAAATGTAACCCAGGATGAAGCCTTAAAACGTGCTATCAACTTAATGCAACAAGTGGGTATTCCAGAACCTGAAGTTAGAATTAAACAATACCCGCATCAATTTTCTGGCGGCATGCGACAACGAGTTGTGATTGCGATCGCATTATCTGGTGAACCCGATTTAATTATTGCCGATGAACCAACCACAGCACTTGATGTGTCTATCCAAGATCAAATACTGACACTGATCCGTAATTTATGTATTGAAAAAAACGTTGGCTGCATGCTAGTAACGCACGATATGGGTGTAGTGTCTAACGTAACCGATAAAATAGCGGTAATGTATCGTGGCGATTTAGTTGAGTTTGGTGAAACAGCTAAAGTACTGGGCGATCCGGATCATGAATATACGCGCAGCTTAATTTCAGCCGTACCACGTTCCGATAGAAAACTAGACCGATTCCCACTGGTAAGCTACATCGAAGAAGCACATGAACTTCAAGCCTTGGATATTAAAAATCACTGGTTAGGACAAAGTGAAGAGCAGCGTGATTATGATGGCCCACTATTAAATGTTGAAAATGTCAGTTTACGTTTTATCACTAAAGATTCATTCTTTGAAAGCAAACGCGAATACGTTCAAGCCAACAAAAATGTCAGCTTTAGTATTAATGAGGGTGAAACCTTTGGTTTAGTGGGAGAGTCCGGTTCAGGAAAATCAACGATTGCACGTGTTATTACCGGCTTATTCCCGCCTAACGAAGGCAAAATAACTTTTGAAGGTATTGACTTAACGGCGATTAAATCCGAACGAGAACGTCGCCCTTTCCGTCGTCAAATGCAGATGGTATTTCAAAACCCATATACGTCGATGAATCCGCGTATGAAAATTTACGATATTATCGCCGAGCCTATTCGCTTTCATAAACTAGCCGCTAATGAATCACAAATACAACAAATCGTATTCGATTTATTAGACCATGTGGGGCTAGGGAGAATGGCAGGTGTCAAATACCCTCATGAATTTTCCGGTGGCCAACGTCAACGTATCTCTATTGCGCGCGCTTTAGCAACAAGACCACGTTTATTAATTTGTGACGAACCAACCTCAGCACTTGATGTATCGGTACAAGCACAGATTCTGAACCTACTTAAAGATTTACAAGATGAGCTAAATCTAACCATGTTATTTATTAGCCATGATTTACCCGTTATACGTCAAGTATGCGACCGCATCGGTGTGATGCAACAAGGAAAATTATTAGAAGTAAACGAGAGTGAGCAATTATTTACCCATCCTCAACACCCTTATAGTCAGCATTTAATTTCATTGATGCCAGAGTTTAAAGGATTACGGAGCAGTATCTAAACAAAATTTCACCATTATAAAGTTAATAGTTAAACGTTTTTTTCATAAAAGGAGTTGTAAATGAAGTTTTTAAAAACAAAATTAGCCATCGCATTACTTGCTACGGGGTTAAATTTTTCAGCCACTGCTGCTGATATCACCATTGCCTATGATTCGGACCCAGTAACACTTGATCCACATGAGCAACTTTCTGGTGGTGTGTTACAAATGTCACACATGCTATTTGATCCACTAGTGCGCTTTACTAAAGAATTTGATTTTGAACCTCGTTTAGCTGAGAAGTGGGAACGTGTAGATGATAACACTTTCCGTTTTACACTTCGTAAAGGTGTAAAATTCCATTCAGGTAATACCATGACGGCTGATGACGTTGTTTGGACATTTAATCGTTTAAAAACGTCTCAAGACTTTAAAAACGTATTTTCACCATACGAAAAGCTAGTAAAAATAGATGATTATACTGTTGAGCTCGTTTCATTTGAACCGTACCCATTAGTGCTACAAACGGCCACTTACCTTTTCCCAATGGACAGCAAGTTCTATTCTGGTGAGATGGACGGTGTAGATAAATCAATTATCATTAAACATGGTGGTTCATTTGCATCAACACACGTATCGGGTACAGGTCCATTTACTATTGAATCTCGTGAGCAAGGCGTCAAAGTAGTATTTGACCGTTTTGACAATTACTGGGATACAAACTCACCAGGTAATGTTGATAAGCTAACCTTGGTACCAATTAAAGAGAATGCAACCCGTGTTGCTGCCTTATTGTCTGGAGATGTCGACTTAATTCACCCGGTTGCGCCTAACGACCAAAAACGTGTTACCGACACTAAAAACATCGAGCTAACTACGGTTGCTGGTACCCGTATCATTACATTACAAATGAACCAAAGTTCAAATGAAGCATTAAAAGATGTACGCGTACGCCAAGCAATTGTGTATGCAATTAACAATGAAGCTATCGTGAAAAAAATCATGAAAGGTTTTGCAACAACAGCTGGACAACAAGGCCCTGCCGGTTATGCCGGTTACGATGCAAGTTTAACGCCTCGTTATGACTTGAAAAAAGCAAAACAATTGATGAAAGAAGCGGGTTATGAAAAAGGCTTTAAATTATCAATGATTGCACCTAATAACCGTTACGTAAACGATGCGCAAATTGCACAAGCAGCCTCATCAATGCTAGCAAAAATCGGTATTACTGTAGATTTAAAAACCATGCCTAAAGCACAATACTGGCCTGAGTTTGATAAATGTGCAGCAGATATGCTGATGATCGGTTGGCATTCAGATACTGAAGACTCTGCAAACTTTTCTGAATTCTTAACCATGACTCGAGATACAGAAACAGGCAGAGGAGCTTACAACTGTGGCCATTACTCAAACCCTAAAGTGGATAATTTAGTCAATACTGCTAATGCAGAAACTGATCCTGCAAAACGTGCTGCAATGTTACAAGAAGTTGAACAGATTCTATATAACGATGCTGCATTTGTTCCGCTACATTGGCAGAACCTTGCTTGGGGTGCAAAATCTACTCTAAATGTTTCACCTATTGTTAATGCGTTAAACTTTCCATACTTAGGCGATTTAGTTGTTAAATAAAGATAGCAATCAGGCTGAGATAATTTAAAACCTGCTTAATTACAGGCTCTTGTTGTATGAAAAGAGCCTATTTTAGTTTGCTACCCAATAGGTACAAATAAACAACTTTAATTTTTTAACACCACAACAAAACGACCCAGCCTTTGGGTCGTTAATCATTTTATAGGAAACAACTGATGTTTACCTTTTTGGTCCAGCGACTTTTCCAAGCATTAATCGTAATGTTTGTGATCAGCCTAGTCGCATTTGCAATCCAAGATAACCTAGGCGATCCACTTCGAGAAATGGTAGGCCAATCCGTATCAGAAGCAGAACGACAAGTTTTACGTGATGAACTTGGATTAAATGACTCTTATGTTGTCAAGTACACTCGTTTTATTACTAGCGCAGTGCAAGGAGACTTAGGTAACTCTTATTTCTTTAAGCGCCCTGCCGTAGACGTTATTTTAGATAAATTACAAGCGACAATGGAGTTAGTATTGGGTGCAACGCTGATCATAATAGCGGTCTCCATTCCCCTTGGCGTTTATTCCGCGATTCATCCTAAAAGCTTATGGACAAAGATAATCATGGCCTTTAGTAGTATCGGGATCTCGATACCGGTATTTTTAACCGCTATCATTTTAATGTACATTTTTGCTATTGAACTGCAGTGGTTACCCTCCTATGGCCGTGGCGAAACCATCTCGGTACTCGGTTGGGAAACAGGCTATTTAACCAAAGATGGGTTATTGCATTTGGTCTTACCTTGTATCTCTCTCGCCTCTATTATGCTGCCTTTGTTTATTCGCTTGGTACGTTCAGAGATGCTGGAAGCATTAAGCTCTGAATATGTAAAATTTGCGACGGCTAAAGGCTTAGCAATGAATAAAATTTATTATCAACATGCCCTGAAAAACACCATGCTACCAGTACTTACCGTCGGCGGTGTTCAAATCGGGACGATGGTTGCTTATACCATTTTAACGGAAACTGTTTTCCAATGGCCTGGTACTGGCTTCTTATTTCTAGAAGCGATCAATCGTGTTGATACACCACTCATAACGGCCTATGTAATCTTTGTAGGGCTTATTTTTGTGGTCACTAATACTATCGTTGATTTGTTATACGGCGTAGTCAATCCAACCGTTAATATCACTGGAAAAGGAGCATAAAATGAATAGTGTTACTCAACAAAATACTGCTCCATCACGCTGGCAGAAACTAAAGGATTCTGACTTTCTTTACCACTTTAAACGCGATAAAGTGGCCATGTTTAGTTTTGTTTTATTCTTAACCTTTTTTCTTGCTGCACTATTTGCACCGGTTATTTCACCCACTAATCCCTATGACTTAATGTCCATCGACTTAATGGATTCTGAGCTTCCCCCTTCATGGTTAGAAGGCGGCGAGTCTCGCTTCTTGCTTGGGACAGATGACCAAGGGCGCGATATTTTATCCACCATTTTATATGGTTCAAGGTTGTCATTAACGATTGGCTTTTTGGCCGTTGCAGTGCAATTAGTATTGGGCATAGTGATAGGTTTGTCGGCGGGATATTTTGGTGGCCGTATAGACAGCTTTTTAATGCGTTTTGCCGATGTACAATTATCATTTTCAACGATGATGGTTGCGATCATTATCACTGCGATTTTTAAAGCTAGTTTTGGTGCAGAGTTTTTTGCTGATTATGCAGTGATTATGTTAGTGGTGATTATTGGCGTTGCAGAATGGCCTCAATACGCACGTACTATTCGAGCCTCTGTATTAGCAGAAAAGAAAAAAGAGTATGTAGAAGCCGCACAAGTGATGGGTTTTAGATCGATGCGGATCATGTTCCGTCATATTCTACCAAACTGTTTATCGCCTATTTTAGTGATTTCAACAGTGCAAGTTGCCAATGCAATTATGTCAGAAGCAGCTTTATCATTTTTAGGCCTTGGTTTACCCGTTGACCAACCTTCATTAGGCGCCCTGATCAGTATTGGTTTTAAATACATATTCTCTGGAGCATGGTGGATAACTATCTTCCCTGGCATTGTATTAATCAGTTTGGTCTTAGTGATTAACTTATTAGGGGACTGGTTACGTGATGTATTTAATCCCAAAATATACAAAGGTTAATTGATTAACTCAGCACGGAATTACATTAGCTCAGCGTGGAAAAATACGCTGAGTTAATGCTTTGCTTTAACAAACCTTCCAACAGCCAACTCCCCCATCATCAAGCAACCACAAACTTTACCTGTTTATTAACGTCCTTTAAATTTATCCCCACTACCATTAAATGTTTCACAATCAATTTCTTCAGCAAAATATCTTGCTGAGCAAGCTGTAACTGCTCAATAGCTTGTACCGAGGCAAAACCACAACTTATTTGTAAAGAAGCCGGAAATGCGTCGTATTTCACGCTATGTGTTATCCATTGATAGCCTTGCACTGTATCCAATGCTATTTCACAGACTTCTGTTAATGCTGCTCGTAAGTTCTTATCAATTTTTTTATCTGTCTTTCTCATACAGCTTCTCTTTTAACATTTATAAATTTTTCATCCTCTACAGAATACTCGTCAGGATGGCTGACTAAACCGGAATGATATTAGTTAGAACAATTTTGTATTATCGCTTTTGTTTAAGCCTGTTGATAATAGGCCCTATTCAGCAGTATACGATAGCAACAGCATACGATAGCAACATTAAACAACAACTACTAATAGAAGGGCTTATGCTTAAAACACAATTCTTGATCACTCTCGTGTTCATAGCGATCATCATTGCTATTCTAAGCCATGGCATTATTGCTGCGGCGTTTTCATTACTAGCTTTTTCACTATTATTCTATTTTGTGAGTACGCAAAAAAACGATAAACCACCTCATCAATAAATGAGCTGAAACAGTGTTTACTGGTGAATAAATTACTGACTTTATTTTTACCGCAGTGGCGCAATGTGAACGCCTCTAAAAGCTTCCACAAGGTAATAAAAAAATAAATCAAACCTATTCTATGCGTTGAAAAAGCGATTTTAGCAATACATCAAATAATAACGCTAATTAAAAAGGCAAGTCGATAATGATATTCAAGTAGGGTAAAACTTGCGAGGTGGAGACTGGTATTTGATAGCGATTGCTTAATGTCATTAATGTCATTAATGTCATTAATGTCATTAATGTCATTAATGTCATTAATGCCAAACATTAATGACAAACATTAATGACAAAAACACGAAGAGAATAACAAACAGATCTAATTTATTATTATTAACAACGTCCTTAGCATATTTCCTACTTTCTACTTTCTACTATCTACTATCTACTCCTATTTATGCCCCATCAATCGCATTAAAAAGAGTGCAGCGCTTGCTGCATTACGTTTATCTGTTAATCCCCTGGTTACACCGATTAATAATATTTCACGGTGTCAGTGATAGTTGGCGCAAGCATAAAGGTAACGAGGAGAGTGATAACTAACCCTAGACCTAAGCTATTTCAATATAAGCCAGTACTACTGTCGCAATGGTTACCCATAATAAAACGCCCAATAACATAGGTTTATAACCTGCATTTTTAATGGTGCGTAGTGTAATGCCACAGCCAATTAAAAATAAACACAACACTAATAAACGCTTACTAACAAAAAATATATGCTGATATAACGCATCAAACTGCGGTAAAAAATGTGCAACTGCAATCGCAATACAGTAATAAATAATAAACATCGGGACAGTGATTTTTTTACTATCACCTTTGAAGATAAAGGCACTGATAAAAGCGACAGGAATGATCCACAACGCCCGCGCTAATTTAACCGTGGTTGCAATTTGTAATGCTTCATCACCATAGGCAGAAGCAGCACCTACAACTGATGATGTATCGTGAATGGCAATCGCACTCCATAAACCAAAATTATATTGGCTCATCCCTAAAGCATGCCCGACTAGCGGGAAAACAAATAACGCAATACTATTTAAAATAAATACAGTAGCTAAGGCATGAGAGGTTTGTTCATTATTCGCTTGAATAGCTGGAGCAACTGCGGCAATAGCACTACCACCGCAAATAGCTGTACCAGAAGCCACTAAATGACCTGTTTTAGGATCAATCTTAAATACTTTAGTTAGCAGCATACCAATCAATAATGTACTAAAAATGGAACCTACAATTAAGCCTAGATTACCAGCACTCGCCTGAATCGCTTGATCAACATTAATACCAAATCCCAGCCCTATGATGGAAAGAGCTAATAATTTTTTAGTCAGCTTAGCAATATCAATTTGGGTAGGTACTAGGCCTAGCGTAGCCAGTGTAAAACCAAGTACTAAAGCAATCGGAGAAGAGATAACAGGCGACAAACACAGCACACCTAATACAAGAAATAAAATCAGGTGCTTATTAGATTGTATTTTAGAAAGAGTGATTGTCATTGCTTATCCTCGAATGATTAAAAACATCATATACAAGGCTTCGCATTAAGCATATTCTAAAGTATTTAATCATGGGTTAAATTAAATTTAACGCAGTAAATTTTGATTACTAATTTATTGCCATAATACAAAATAAAGTGTTAATTATCTGTTAATAGTTAAACACTAAAGCTTGTGTCGTGAGCGACTGTTCAGCACAATAGATAAACAACATGATAAAGGATTACAATAAATATGATTTCTAAATGGGCAGTACGATTCATCCAAATGGCAGAGCTCGTTGCATCATGGAGTAAGGATCCCTCAACACAGGTAGGTGCCGTTATTACCGAGCATAATCGCATTGTTTCATTGGGTTTTAATGGTTATCCGCAGGGGATTTCTGATAGTGCAGGTACCGATAATCGAGAGATTAAATTACTCAAAACCTTACACGCAGAAGAGAATGCAATACTCTATGCAAAACGTGATTTAAAAGGCTGTGAAATATGGGTGACTCACTTCCCTTGTCCAAACTGCGCAGCAAAGATAATCCAAACTGGCATTAAGGCAGTCCATTGCCCTGCGCAAAGTGAAGATTTTCTATCACGCTGGGGTGATAAAATTAGACTCAGTGAAGAAATGTTTAACCAATCAGGCGTAGCCGTTGATTGGCTAGCGGTAGATGAGCAATAACTCAAGCTGTATTAAATGACGACAACTTTTATCAATATTTTCAAGCCAGAGATTAATCGTAGCCTTCATGTTTAGTCTTTATGCTTGATATTGATGACTGTATTGATAACTGAACAGATAGCTGTATTGGCAGCTTTATGACTAACAACGTTAAACACCGAGCTTATCCAATAAATTAGCTCATGAGCACAGCATGTTTTTTTAACGGTTATTTTTACAGAGCGTGTTTTCATAAAAGTAACACACTATTTTAATCACTAAAGTGGTCATAAATTTAAACCCTATCAGCAGACCAACAAGCAGGAGTTCATCAAGCGATATGCAAGCAAGTATTGATATTAGCTGGTTACAACTCGGATTATTTGCATCACTGCTATTGATCCCGCTAACGATTAACGCTCACTTCAAGCTAGGGATCAATAAAAGCACCGTTATTTCATTATTGCGTATGCTAGTGCAGTTATTCCTGCTGGGTTTATATCTCGAATATATCTTCGTATTAGATAGTGTCTGGTTAAATATTGCCTGGGTGATAATAATGATCACGATGGGCAGTTACAGTGTCATTAATAAAAGTGATTTATCCAGCCGTAAATTATTATTAGCCAATGCATTCGCACTCAGCTGTGCTTTATTACCTTTATTGTCAATCATGTCATTGCTCGTCATTCAACCGACACCTGTCTACAGCGCGCAATACATGATCCCTTTAGCTGGCATGTTATTAGGCAATAGTTTAAGTGGGAATATTGTCGCCTTACAAACACTCTTTGATGCATTCAAACAGCGCCAAGATGAATATGAAGCGGCCATCGCTTTAGGGGCTAGTGCTTATCAAGCGGCCTTTCCTTTTTTACAACATGCCATGAAAAAAGCGCAGGCTCCTATTCTAGCCTCCATTGCGACCACTGGTATTGTGACCTTACCTGGCATGATGACAGGACAAATCTTAGGCGGTGTTGCACCGATGGTGGCCATCAAATATCAGTTACTTATCTTAATCGCTATTTTTGTCATGCTCACAGTGTCATTAAGTATTACGTTATTAATGAGCTTAAAGTATGCCTTAGCTAAAAATGGCCTTATTAAAATAAAATTTAAGGCGGATTAGTAACTTATAACTGACTAAAGTCTAAAATAAATGCAAATAATACTTTCTTTTATGCTTTTTATTAGTTAGTATTCAGTTCGCTCTGGAAAATCAGAGTTATTAATGTCATATAAAGTCCAAGTTATCCTCAGTTACATCGTTATCGTTGTCCTTAGAATTACCTTTAGCTTCTCAAATCATTGAATAATTCCGATCCCAGTTTTACGCAATTTTGCGTTACTAATACTCGCTTAAGATGTTTTTACTAATACGTCATTTGATAAAAATATAAATTATCTCAGCGGAAAAACAATTAAATTTCATAAGGAAATATATGGCTCGCTCTACAGGCAGAAAAAGATTTTGGTTCCAACAGAACAAAGACGAACAACAAATTATTGAACAAAAAGAAACAACAAAAGATAACTAGAAAATACTGTCGCACTATTAACAAGAGCAGATTAGCCCCGCTCGGTTAAGCAATCAGTCTGAATAGATAATATCAGCACTGAATAGAATAGATTTTTTTAAAATTAGCAATTGAATAAGGTGCCTCTAACCTTATCGCTTTTCTCAGTAACACTTCTTACGCTTCAATACGTTATAAAACTCGTGCCTCCATAAGGGACGAGATTAAATGTGCTGCTTTATAAGCGGCACGATTAACTTCCTAAATATCCAAACACCTCAACATGATCTCTAACGATTTACGTCGTATTAATACCAATCTAAGTAATTATCTAGTCATTTATGCTTGTTAAAATGAATCCTAGCTTCGTTGTTGATTTGATTCAGAAACCCCTGCTTTTCACCATTCTGGGCCAGCTAAAACTGTTCAAAATTATTCCATACTATTTTGTGTAATGAGAATATGCCGTTACTGCAATCAACGCCTTGCTATCATCCATTTTACCTAACGCCTAAATAGACCATTTATTTATCTAGATTGGTATAATTATCCCAACGTCATTAAGTATATGTGCAAATATTACGCAGGAAAAATGAGTAAATTGAAGGTAGAAATTGCGTCAATTAGTTGATCCCATTGTAAAATGTCTAACGGAATCAAGGGTGCAGCTATTTTTCATTTTTCTTAAAGCAAAAAAAATGGCAAATCTTTTCAGATTTACCATTCTCTTTAGAATAATTAGTGCGTTAAAGCACTAATATATCACAGCTTATAGAGCTACGATATTTTCTGCTTGCGGGCCTTTAGGACCTTGGCTTACAGTGAATTCTACTTTTTGGCCTTCAGCTAAAGTTTTGAAACCTTCGCTTGCAATTGCACTGAAGTGTGCAAATACGTCTGGACCAGATGCTTGCTCGATGAAACCAAAACCTTTAGACTCGTTGAACCACTTAACTGTACCTTGAACTTTAGACATAATAATATCCTGTAAAATTTAATAAAAATTGCCTTCAATAGGCTTGAATAGCGTAAAAATTAGACTGGAACTTAAAGACTTCAGACGAGGTATTATTAATAAAACAACGTAATGGAGAATGTAAACAATAGGCTTTATTTCTGCTGAGTTGAATAGTATAGATCTCCCCAGATAAGTCAACAATTGATTACGATTAAAGTGCAGATATTATCCGTTTTTATACTCACATTGCCGTTACACATTTTCATTGAAAAAATTAAGCGATATATAGCAGCAAGAAATGTTACATAATGAATTACTCAAATGAAATTAAGGGATATTCGATGATAGATTTTAATAATAAAGGTTTTTTCAAGCTTAAACAGAACACTGATTTTGCAGATAAAGTGAAAGACTTACTGCTTGATGATGAACAGATTATTGATTCATATAAGACCATGCGTGACGGTGTTGTGTTTACAGATAAAAGAATCATTGCTGTTAATGTTCAAGGCATTACGGGAAGCAAAAAAGACTTCACGTCACTTCCGTATAAAAATATTGTTGCTTACTCTATTGAAACGTCAGGTACCTTTGATCTTGATTCAGAGTTGGAAATCTATTTTTCAGCTGTCGGGAAGGTTAGATTTGAGTTTACTGGTCAATCTTCAATGTTAGAGATTTCAAAAATTATTTCTCAACATTTACTCTAAACAGCATTGCTATCAGTAGGCTTATCTCCTACTTTAAACGAAGCTAGCGAGATCATTACAAATGATATTGATGGAGATTTATGAGCAAGTTTATTGTTGTATCAAAATATTCATTTCCTTTGGATGCACATATCGCTAAAGCGAGTTTAGAAAGTGAAGGTATTCCTGCGCATATAGCTGATGAGCACACGATTAATATGCAGTGGCTTTATTCAGATGCAATAGGTGGAGTTAGGTTATACGTGCCAGAGGAATTTGAAATTGAAGCAAAAGCTATCTTGGCATTAAACTTTTCAGCGGATGTTGATTCAGTATTTGAAGCAACGCCAGAACACTGCCCTAAATGTAACGGCCTTGACTTAATCAATTATACCAAAGGCAAAAAGCCCGCTTTTATTATATTTATATTATTAGGATTCCCGCTATTTTTTTATCAACACGGTAGAAAATGCAAAGACTGTGGTTGGTTTAAAGAAATGTAATAAACGCAGACGAGCCAATACTAACAGCCCATAAAATGAACAATAGAAAATGACTCACTGGAAAATAAATGAGGCAATATCAAGAATGACTACATTGCCTCGTCAATAAAAGACTAATTAAACAATTTTTTATTGCTTAGACTTCTTCTTATTTTTAAAATAAAGCACACCTTTTACTGCAACAACAGCAAATAATCCCCAGAAAACAGCATGGTAAAGTAAATGTATTGCGCCTTCGCCTAGTGCATGATCAGTGTGAGCGGATGCTTGTGTGCTTAGTAACAAAGTAAAAACTAAACTAAAAATTAAAGTAAAAAATTTCATGGTTATTCCTTTCCAACATAATAATATATAAATAGTGCTTATTTGAGCATACCTTGCGTTTCAATAAACTCAATAATCTCAGCTAAACCTTGCTTGGTTTTCATGTTACTAAAGATAAAGGGTTTATCACCACGCATCTTCTTTGCATCTCTATCCATCACTTCTAATGATGCGCCCACTAAATCAGCCACATCAATCTTATTAATGATTAGCAAATCAGACTTAGTAATACCTGGACCACCCTTACGCGGAATTTTATCGCCCGCAGATACGTCAATCACGTATAAAGTTAAGTCTGATAGTTCAGGGCTGAATGTTGCACTTAAGTTATCGCCACCGCTTTCCACTAATACAAAGTCTAAATCAGGGTGGCGTTCATGCAATTCATCAATGGCCGCTAGGTTCATTGAGGCGTCTTCACGGATTGCCGTATGCGGACAACCACCCGTTTCAACACCAATAATACGATCAGCCGTTAACGCATCATTACGTGTTAAAAATTGTGCATCTTCATGTGTATAGATATCGTTGGTGACGACAGCCATTTCATATTTGTCGCGTAGCGCTAAACACAATTGGCTTAATAAAGCGGTTTTACCTGACCCCACTGGGCCACCGACACCGATACGTAATAGTTGTTTTTTTCTCATTATCTTTCTCTCATATTTCTAAAATTATTTTCAGTACTTAATACCTAAACAGCCTTAAATGGCAACGACTTAAGTAGCTATATAAGTATCGCTACTAGGAACGGAACAGTCGCGTATATTGTGTTTCATGCCAGGCACTTGCCATCGCTAAACGCGGTAAACTTGCGCCGATATCATCATCTTCAATTTGGTTGGCAACATTGATAGCCCCTTCCACTTTATCGCTTAATTCAAACAGTAAATTTTGTGCTTGAGTTTGTCCTAATGGCACCAATTTAGTGGCTGCTGCTACTTGGTTATCAAGGTACGTCCAGCAATAACCACTTTGCGCTGAGATTAAATCTAATTTAAAAAGGTACGCTGCAATCGCAAACACACTGACAAAACTACTCTCAGATTGTTTAAATAATTCACTATAAGATTCGCTATCCACAGTATCTAATTGTTTTAATAAACGAATCAATGCTTTACCCATTGCGACATCAGCAAGACGTAATTCGCTACTTTCACGACAAGCAATTAAATGTTGGTTATGCTCTTTAAAGCTTTCAAAATCATTATTTTCTAAGGCGAGATACAATCGTTTTAATAAGGCTAAATCAGTACGGGCAATAGATTCATTGAGATTTAACTCAATCCACTCAAAAGTCGTTTTTTGATTGCTTATCCAGCCCATTTCAATCGCGTATTCCAACCCTTGTGAAAATGAAAAACCGCCAACCGGTAGATTGGCACTACATAATTGCAACAGTCGATTAAGCTTAACTGGACTCGCCATATTAATGTTCATGGTGATGATCTGAATGCGAGTCTGAATGTTCATGAGAGTGGCTATGTGCATGTCCACTGCGTTTACCGTAAGCGCCATTTTCAGGTGCAAATACCGCCGGCGTTTTATCGATTGTTAAACCATAGTTTTCAACAAGCTCTTCTAATACATGATCCGGTTTAAAACGCACCCATAACTCACCGACTTGTAACGTCGTATGGCGATTTCCCAAGTGATAACACACTTTGCTGAAGGTTAACCAATCTTTGCCAAGCGCAGT
>Ga0316197_10000464_pt1 | contig 28091 bp, 27 predicted proteins | sample OudBiesiAoxic_MG_FD_204939 | JGI IMG/M metagenome (GOLD analysis project Ga0316197, IMG submission 204939) | Coastal sediment microbial communities from Oude Bieten Haven, Netherlands - site A oxic | ecosystem: Environmental > Aquatic > Marine > Coastal > Sediment | place: Netherlands... | reverse complement strand
GGGTCGAACAGGTCGAGCGGGCGCAGGTAGTTCTCGCCGCCAGGGTCGGACACGAAGCGGGTGTGGGTGAATCCCCACCGCTGCGACATGCCGGCCTGGCGCGCCTCGTCGTCGACGCTGACCGCAGCCAACTCCGCGCCCGCACCGTGGATCCGGTCGTACTGGGATGCCAGCTTCACGAGCTGACCGCAGCAGTACGGTCACCAGTCTCCGCGGTAGGTCATCAAGATGATCGCACCGGTGGATCGGCGGAGGGGGAGCACGTCGATGCTGGCCATCAACGGAATCTAGATGGCTCCTGCCTCGGCGCCGATGTCGGACGTGGCGAAGTCGTCATGCAGCAGCCGACGCACGGCGCCGCATCAGCCGCGCCGGCAAGGGAACGCGGTCGGAGACCTTGGCAGCCAGCGGTCCGAGGATCGCAGTGGTCAACACGTAGCCGGCCGCGAGCGCCCCGAGCTGCGGGCCGTCGACGAGCTGGGAGCCGAGCGCAGCGATCACGATCGAGAACTCGCCGCGGGCGATCATCACCGTGCCGGCGCGCAGCCTGCCCTTCGGCGCTGCACCGACCCGCCCCGCGGCGTACCAGCCGGTCACCACCTTGGTGAGCGCTGTGATCGTCGCCAGCCCGAGCGCGGGGAGTGCGGCGTCGAACAGGTCGGCCGGATCGATCTGGAACGAGAAGAACAGGAAGAACGTGGCCGCGAAGAGGTCGCGGAGCGGGGAGATCAGCTGGTTCGCCCGCTGCTCGGCCTTGCCCGACAGCGCGAGACCGACCAGGAACGCCCCGATCGCCCCCGAGACCTCGAGGCTCTGGGCGATGCCGGCCACGAGGAGTGTGATGCCGAAGATCATCAGCAGGAAGGCCTCGTCGCTGCCGCCGGCGACGAGGTTGCTGAACGGTCGGCCGAAACGCAACGCGGCCAGCAGGATCACCACCACGGTGACCAGCGCGATCACGACGCTCGTGACCGTGGTGGTGGCCGACCCGCCGACGATCAGCGCGGCGACGACCGGGAGGTAGATGGCCATCGCGAGGTCTTCGATCACGAGCAGGTTGAGCACCGCCGGGGTCTCGCGGAAGCCGAGGCGGCCGAGGTCGGACAGCACCTTCGACACCACGCCCGACGAGGTGATCCACGTGACGCCGCCGAGCAGCACGGCAGCCAAGGGCTCCCATCCCAGGATCAGCCCGAGGGCGAGACCCGGCAGTGCGTTGAGCAGCATGTCGACCACGCCGGGCGCGACGCCCGACTTGAGGCCGCTTCGCAACTCGGTGTCGGAGTACTCCAGCCCCAACGCGAACAGCAGGAGCAGTACACCGATCTCCGCGGTGATCTCGAAGAAGTCCCTGCTGACATCGAGCTGGATCAGCCCGCCCTCGCCCATCGCCAGCCCGGCGACGAGATAGAGGGGGATCGCGGTCAACCCGAAGCGACCGGCGAGGCGCGACAGCAGCGCGAGGCCGAGCACGAGCGCCCCGATCTCGACGAATGCGAGTGCGGTGTCGGCGTCGCCGGCGGCGATCAACATGGAAGCGTCCCAGCGGGGTACGTCGGTCGTCGGATCAGGGCTTGATCAGGTCGCGCATCGCGGCCAGACCCTCGACGGTGCCGACCGCGACGATCACGTCGCCCGCCAACAGGTCGAACTCGGGCCCGGGGGCGGGTATCGACTGGCCCTGCCGGATGACCGCCACGATCGACGAGCCGGTCTTCGTCCGGTACATCCCGTCGCCGATCGTGGCGCCTGCGGCAACCGACGTCGCGGTGATCTCGATCCACTCGATCGCCAGTCCCTCGATCTCCTGCTGCACCGCGGCGACCGCTTCGGTGACCTGGCTGGCGCCGAGCAACTCCGACACGGTGCGGGTGTCGTTGGACGACAGGCTGACGAGCGATGAGCAGGCGTCGGGATCGTCGGAGTCGTAGACCAGGATCTCCCGTCGGCCGTCGTGGTGCACGAGCACGCCCAGGTCGTGACCCGTCTCCGTGGTGAACTCGTGTCGGACACCGACACCGGGCAACTTGGTCTCTCGCACCTCGGCCATGGGGTCATTGTGTCACCGAGCGGCGCCGACGACACCTGGTGGCCGGAGCACCAGGCTGTGCTGCCGATGACACCACTACTCTGCTCGCCATGACAGAGTCGCCAGCCAGCGAGACCCCCGTCGACGTCAAACCGCGCTCGCGCGACGTCACCGACGGCATGCAGAAGGCGCCGTCGAGGGCGATGCTCCGCGCGGTCGGGATGGGCGACGACGACTGGGAGAAGCCCCAGGTGGCCATCGCGTCGTCGTGGAACGAGGTCACCCCCTGCAACATGACGCTGCGCAAGCTCGCCGAGCACGCGAAGGTCGGCGTCCGTGAGGCCGGCGGGTTTCCGATGGAGTTCGGCACGATCACCGTCAGCGATGGCATCTCGATGGGCCACGAAGGCATGCGGGCCTCGCTCGTGTCCCGTGAGGTGATCACCGATTCGGTCGAGACCGTGATGCACGCCGAACGCTTCGACGGGTTCGTCGGACTCGCGGGCTGTGACAAGTCGATCCCGGGCATGCTGATGGCCGCGGCGCGCCTCGACCTGCCGAGCGTGTTCGTCTACAACGGCTCGACGATGCCCGGTGAGCACGACGGCACCGCGCTCGACATCACGAGCGTGTTCGAGGCGGTCGGCGCATGCGCGGCCGGCACGATCTCCGAGGACGAACTGCACGCGATCGAGTCGAAGGCGTGTCCGGGCGAAGGAGCATGTGGTGGCATGTTCACCGCGAACACGATGAGTTCGATCGCCGAGGCGATCGGCATGAGCCTGCCCGGCACGGCGTCGCCCCCGGCGATCGACGGTCGCCGGGAGGGCGACGCCGAGCGTGCCGGCGCTGCGGTCGTCGAGCTGTTGCGTCTCGGCATCACGCCGCGCCGGATCATGACGAAGCAGGCATTCGAGAACGCGATCGCCGTCACGTCGGCGCTCGGCGGTTCGACGAATGCGGTGCTCCACCTGCTCGCGCTCGCCAACGAGGCTCGCGTCGACATCGACCTCGACGACTTCAACCGTGTTGCCGACCGAGTGCCGCACATCGCCGACATGAAGCCCGGTGGCAAGTTCCACATGAGCGACCTCGATCGTGTCGGCGGCGTCCCGGTGGTGCTCAAGGTGCTGCTCGATGCCGGCCTGCTGCACGGCGACGTGATGACCGTCACCGGCAAGACGATGGCCGAGAACCTCGCCGACCTCGATCCGCCGGCGGCCGACGGTGTGGTCGTGCGTCCGCTCGATGCGCCGATCCACGAGGCGGGTGGCATCAACATCCTCACCGGGTCGCTCGCTCCGAAGGGGGCGGTCGTCAAGGTCGCCGGCCTGTCGGATGCCCAGATGCACTTCGAGGGTCCGGCGCGCGTGTTCGACGACGAGTCGGATGCGATGGAGACGATCCTGGCCGGTGACATACAGCCGGGCACCGTGATCGTGATCCGTTACGAGGGCCCGAAGGGCGGGCCGGGCATGCGCGAGATGCTGGCGATCACGGGTGCCCTGAAGGGCGCAGGCCGTGGTTCCGACTGCGCACTGATCACCGACGGCCGTTTCTCCGGCGGTACGTGGGGGTTCTGCATCGGGCACGTGGCCCCGGAGGCCGCCGACGGCGGACCGATCGCGTTCGTGCGTGACGGCGACACCATCCGCATCGACGTGCCGACCAAGTCGCTCGATCTGCTCGTCGACACCGCTGAGTTGGCGAACCGGATGGACGGCTGGAGCCCCAACCCGGCCCGATACACCAGCGGCGTGCTCGGCAAGTACGCCCGCCTCGTGCAAGGCGCCGAAACGGGCGCCATCACCAACACCCTCTGACCCGCCTCGATGTCACGCTGGTGTCAGACACCAGCGTTACAGACATCAGTCGACGAGGGCCTGGTTGACGAGCTGGAGGAACTGGCTGCGGATGGGGTGCGTGCTCGACGGGAGCAGCTGGGTGAGGAACACCGCGACGATCTCCTCGACCGGGTCGACCCAGAATGCGGTGCTCGCCGCGCCGCCCCACGCGAACTCGCCGGCAGACCTCAACGTCTTGTTCGCGACCGGATCGGTCACCACCGAGAAACCGAGTCCGAAACCGACCCCGTCGAAGCTGGTCTCCGCGAACAGCGGCCGGCCGAACTCTTCCAGGTCGGCATTGCCGGGGAGGTGGTTGCGTGTCATGTAGTCGACCGTGCGCGGACCGAGGAGACGCACCCCGTCGAGCTCGCCCTTGTTCAGCAACATGTGGGCGAAGCGGAGGTAGTCGTGAGCCGTCCCGACGAGGCCGCCGCCACCTCCCAGCATCGCGGGGCGGCGATCGACGCCCCGGTTGAACGCGTCGGGTGCGGCGACCGCAGTGCCATCGGCTGGGTTGGGGACGTAGAGCGTGGCGAGGCGGTCGACGCGGTCGGCGGGTGCCCAGAACTCGGTGTCGGTCATCCCGAGGGGATCGAGGATCCGGGTTCGGAAGAACTCGTCGAGCGACAGCCCCGAGATCACCTCGACGAGCCGTCCGAGCACGTCGGTCGAGACGCCGTAGTTCCACTCGGAACCGGGCTGGAACACCAGCGGCAGCTCGGCCCAGCGGGCGCAGCACTCGGCGAGGTCGGCTCCCTTGGGGACGCCCCACTCGAAGCCCGCCTGCCGATAGAGCGCATCGGTGACATGGCTGTTGTGGAACCCGTAGGTGAGGCCCGAGGTGTGCGTGAGGAGGTGCCACACCCGGATCGGTTCGGTCTGGTTCTCGGTGACGGGCTTCACGAACGAACCCGACCGGTACACCGGGGTGTGGGCGAATTCGGGCAGCCAGCGCGAAATCGGGTCCTTGAGTTCGAAGGCGCCCTCCTCGTACAGCATCATCGCCGCGACCGAGGTGATCGGCTTGGTCATCGAATACAGACGCACGATGGTGTCGTCGGCGAACGGGGTACCGGTTTCCTTGTCGCGCAGCCCGGCGGTGGAGGAGTGCACCACCTTGCCGGCGCGGCTCACGGCGATCTGCCAGCCGGCGAGCCGACCGTCGTCGATGTACTCCTGGAAGTGGTGGTCGATGTGCGACAGGCGCTCGGCGGTGAAGCCGGCCTCGGACGGGTCGATGTCGATCGTGACTCCTGGCATCAGGCGAGCATGCCGCACACCGAGCATCGCAGGCGAGCCGACCTGCCAGGTCTACGGTTTCGTCATGAGCGACATGCCGCCACCGGTTCCGTCTTCTGGTCCCACCCCGCCGCCCCCACCGGGCGGGGTGCCCGGAGCGAACCTCGGCGCCCCCGTTCCTTCGGCGCCTCCGGTGGGGGTCGCAGGACCCCTCGGCAAGCCCCGATCGCCCTGGCTCGTTCTGCTCCTCACGATCGTCACGTTCGGTATCTGGACCATCGTGTGGTCGTACCAGAACGGCGACGAACTGAAACGGCGCAACAACACCGGCCTCGGCGGCGTCGCCTACCTGTTCATCACCCTGATTCTCTCGCCGGTCACGATGTTCCTGATGGCAGGGGAGGTCGAGCAGATGTACCGCAACGAGGGCAGAGAGCCGCCGATCACCGCGATCTGGGGTCTGTGGTTCCTGCTGCCGATCATCGGCAACCTGATCTGGTACTTCCGCATCCAGCGGTCGATCAACGACTACTGGACGTCACACGGCAGCACGGCGTCCGCCGGTCTCTGAGCCCGATCAGCTGACGGTGTTCGCGGTTGCGCGTGGGGCGCGGCGTCGGTCGACGAGCGTGAGCACGAGCCGCCACCCGATCATGGTCGCGGCGAGGAACAACGCGGCAACGATCACGAACGACCACGCTGTGCCCTGACCGCTCAGGTTGCGCAGTGCCATGCCGCCGATCAGCGTGACGAACCAGACCCCGGCGCCGGTTCGAACGTCGGCCGGGTTGCGCCAGGCGCGCCACGTGAGCCAGCCGACCAGCAGCGCGACGAGGAACGGCCAGGCCGTCGACAGCAGACCAGCGACGCCTGGGTCCTCGTCGTGGTTGCGTCGCCCGATCGCGACGAACAGCACGACGGACGCGGTGTCGAGTCCGGCGGCGAGTGGAGCGCGACGATGCATGCGCACAGTCTCTCGTCACCCCATCGAAAAGAGGCGGGCATCGTCGCATCCGTCATGGTGCGACGGCGGGTCCGGGCGACCGATGGCGTGGGGCGCGCGTCAACCCTCGGCGGCGAACCCGCCGATGGTGCCGCGGTAGAACACCAGCGGTTGCGGAGGCAGGCCGTCGTGATCGGCGTCGGCATCGAGCGCGGTGACTCTCCCGAGCACGAAGAAGTGGTCACCCATCTCGTACACGTTCTCGACCTGGCAGTCGATCCATGCGACGGCCCGCTCGAGCACGGGCGCACCCGACGGGGCGGCGTGCCATTCGACCCCGTCGAACCGCGTGATCTCCGTGCCGCTCTTCGCGAACTTCCAGCACAGGTCGCTCTGCTTGTCGCTGAGCACGTTGACGCAGAAGCTGCCGGCGTCGGCCATCAACGCCCACGTCTCGGAATCGACCTGCGGCAGGAACCCCACCATCGGCGGGTCCAGCGACACCGAGGTGAACGATCCGATCGTGAAGCCGTGGGGTCGGTCACCCTCGGCCATACCGGTGACCACCGTGACACCGGTGGGGAAGTGACCGAGCACGGTGCGGAAGTGCTTCGAGTCGAACTCGGGCGTGTCGTCGGCGGTCGTCGATTCGCTCATCGACGCCAACTGTACGCTGCACGTCGATGTCGGATCGCATGGCCGCCGTACCCGCGCCCGAAGCGAAACGAGAACTCCGGCGTCGCATGCGCGAGTTGCGCCGCGGGCTGAACGATCGTGCCGCACGGTCGACCACGTTGTGGGCCCATGTCTGGACCCTCCCGCAGGTCGACGCAGCGCAACGGTTGATGGCCTTCTCGACGGTGCCGGGCGAACCCGAGGTCGATCGATGTCGCGACCGGTGGCGTGCCGAGGGGCGTGCGTGGTCGGTGCCCGAGGACGAGATCGATCCGACGTGGCCGGACGTGGTGCTCGTGCCGGGTCTTGCGTTCACGGCGTCCGGCGAGCGCCTGGGCCAGGGTGGCGGCTGGTACGACCGGTTCCTGCTCGGCGTTCGCCCGGACTGTACGACGATCGGTGTCTGCTTCCGAGAGCAGCTCGTCGTAGAACTCCCGGTCGAACCTCACGACATCCGGCTCGATGTCGTCGTCACCGATGCCGGCATCGCGACCTGACAGGATCGATCGCGATGGTGTCGTTCGAACGTTCCGATCTCGATGCAGCTGCTGTGATCGTTCGCCGTCACGTCCCGCCCACACCCCAGTACGAATGGCCGTTGTTGAACGAGGTCGCCGGCTCCCGGGTCGTGGTGAAACACGAGAACCACACGCCGGTCGGCGCATTCAAGGTACGCGGTGGTCTGGTGTATCTCGACCGACTCGTGAGAGATCGCCCCGAGGTGCGCAGCATCGTCAGCGCAACCCGTGGCAACCACGGCCAGAGCCTCGCCTTCGCCGGACGCGAGTACGGACGGCGTGTCACGATCGTCGTCCCGCATGGCAACAGCGTGGAGAAGAACGCCGCCATGCGGGCCCTCGGTGCCGAGGTGATCGAATACGGCGACGACTTCCAGGAGGCCCGCGAGCGCTCGATGGAGATCGCCGTCGAGCGGGGCTCCGAGGTGGTGCCGCCGTTCCACCCCGACCTCGTGCTGGGTGTCGCGACCTACGCTCGGGAGCTCTTCGATGGCGCCGGGCCGCTCGACACCGTGTTCGTGCCGGTGGGGATGGGCTCCGGCATCAACGCGCTGATCGGCGTGCGAGACCTGCTCGGCCTGCCAACGCAGATCGTGGGCGTCGTTTCGTCGGGCGCTCGCTCGACGCAGCTGTCGTTCGAACGTGGCGAGGTCGTGACGACGGCGTCGGCCGACACGTTCGTCGACGGTGTTGCGACGCGCAGCCCCGATGCCACCTCGATCGCCGGGATCGTTGCCGGGGCCGCGCGGATCATCGACGTGGACGACGACGCGACCGCCGAGGCGATGCGCACGATCTACCGCACGACCCACAACGTGGCCGAGTCGGCCGGCGCGATCGCCCTCGCCGGATTGCTGTCGGAGACGGTCGAGGAGCGCGGCGATCGGACCGCGTTCGTGTTGTGCGGGGGCAACGTCGACACCGAGCAGTTCTGTTCGGTGCTCGCGGGTACGACCCCGGCGAGCTGACACGTCCCCACCCGCACGCCGAGCGGGGTCCAGACGGGAATGCGACGCGCTGGCAACGTGCGAGCTGTCAGACTGCGGCGATGAGCTCCTCGCTGCGCAACGTTGTCGCTTCACTGGTCGTGGTTGCCGTGATCGCCGGATGCGGTGGGAGCGATGGTGACTCTGCTGCGTCCGACACGGACCCCGTCGCGGACACTGCGAGCAGCTCGACGCCTGCGACCGAACCACCGGCGACGGATCCGTCGGCCACCGAAGCGCCGGCGGCCGCTCCACCGGCGACGGATCCATCCGCGACCGAACCGCCGGCGACGGAACCAGTGGCGACGGAGAGCACGACGACGTCCACCGTCGCCGACCTGGCGGGGGGCGGTGGCGCTGCCGGCTCCGGCGCTGCCGACGGTTCCTGCCTCGTCGGCGACTGGGTGGTCACCGAGGATCAGATGAACGCGTTCTACGCCGGCCTGATGGACACCGTGGAAGCGCCGCTCGACATCTCCGTCGTCGGCAGCGCGCCGCTCAGCTTCGGTGCCGGCGGCACCTACCTGTGGGCACCGGCCTTCACGCTGTCGCTCACCGCGGCGGGACAGAGCGGTACGGGCGTCACGGGCGGCAACATCACCGGCCAGTGGTCGGCCACCGACAGCGTGGTGACCACCTCGAGCGACGTCAATGCCCTGACCGTCGAGGTCACCGTTGGGGGCATCACCTTTTCGGGTGACGAGCTGGCCAACGGGCTGCTCAACAGCTCACCGATCAACGGTGTGACCTACAGCTGCGGTGATGGCGCGCCGGTGCTCGACTTCGTCACCGCCGACCCCGAGGTCACCGTGCCCGTCGCCCTCGCGCCGGCCTGACCGCAGCCCGGAGTTCGTCGGCGAGCTGATCGACCGTCGGGTCGCGGACCGCCCCGCGGCGATGGGCGACGACGAGCCGCCGTCGTGTGAGCGGCTGACCCCGGTCGAGTGGGCGATCGCCGTGTTCTGCCTGGGAGACCGGCAGCACGGTCCACCCGGTTCCGAGCCGCACCATCTCGCGGAGCACCTCGGGCTGGTGGCTCTCCGCCACGACGTCGAGTGGCGCCCCGAGCGACGCCAACGCATCCACGACGACGCTGCGCGTGTGTGATCCGGCGGGGAACAGCACCCACGGCCCCCAGTGGGCCGGATCGTCGGAGTGCTTCCCCGGCGGGCCGTAGACCGCGAGGTCCTCCGTGAGCAGTACCTCGGTCTCGATTCCGTCGCGCGGATCGGTCGGTTCGACGCAGACGACCAGGTCGAGCTCGCCGGCGGCGAGCAGATCGAGCAACGGTGTCGAGGGGGCCACTCGCAGGAGCAGGTCGACGTCGGGGTGGTCGGCTCGAAACGCCTGCAGGCGGTCGGGGAAGTGCACCACGGCAGCGGCATCGATCATGCCGAGCCGGAGCCGGCCCGTCCGCCCCGAGCGGAGCCGGTCGCTCCACTCGGCGAGGTCGTGGGTGAGTCCGAGCACCTGGCGGGCGTGGGCCACCACCGGCGCGGCGCTCGAGCGGACGAGGCGGCGGCGCCCGTCGCGTTCGAAGAGTGGCACGCCGATCCGGCGCTCGAGTTCGGCGAGGCCCTGGGACAGCGCCGACGGGCTGACCCCGACGCGCTCGGACGCCAGCGCCCACGTCGGCGCCTCGTCGACGGCCACCAGGTACTCCAGCTGGCGAATCGACAGGTCAGGAAGCGGTCGCACCCTGCGCACCTTACTTCAGAGGTTCTTCACAATCGCACCAACTCGTGCTGTATCGCTTATTGTTGTGCTCATGACCGCACGACAGATCGCTCCCGCCACCGGCAAACTCGGCGTCCTCACCCCCGGCATGGGCGCCGTCGCGTCCACGTTCATCGCAGGAGTCATCGCCGCCCGTCAGGGTCTCCACCCGCCGATCGGCTCGATCAGCCAGATGGCGCACATCCGCCTCGGTACGAAGGACGAGAATCGCAACCCGATGATCCGCGAGTTCGTCCCGCTCGCCAGCCTCGACGACATCGTGTTCGGCGGCTGGGATCCGATCTCGCCGAACGCCCTCGAAGCCGCGCGCACCGCCGGCGTACTCGACGGAGCGGACCTCGCGGCGATCTCGAGCGAGCTCGAAGCGGTCGTTCCGATGGACGCGGTGTTCGACCAGCGCTGGGTGTCGCGCCTCGAAGGGGTGCGCGTGAAGGACATCCCGTCGAAGTGGGACCAGGCGATGGCGGTCATCGACGACATCGCCACGTTCAAGGCCGAGAACGACTGTGACCGACTCGTGATGGTGTGGTGCGGCTCGACCGAGGCGTACCAGGAACCGTCCGAGGTGCACGAGACGGTCGAGGCATTCGAACAGGGACTGCGCGACAACGACGCCAACATCTCGCCGAGCCAGATCTACGTCTACGCCGCACTGCAGTCGGATGTTCCCTTCGCCAACGGCGCACCGAACCTGTCGGTCGACCTGCCCTGCATGATCGAGCTGTCGCACGCACGAGGCGTGCCGATCGCCGGCAAGGACTTCAAGACCGGCCAGACGTGGATGAAGACGCTGCTGGCTCCGGGCATCAAGGCTCGCATGCTCGGGCTTCGCGGCTGGTACTCCACCAACATCCTCGGCAACCGTGACGGTGAGGTGCTCGACGATCCGGAGAACTTCAAGAGCAAGGAAGTCTCCAAGCTCGGTGTGCTCGACGGCATCCTGCAGCCCGAGGTGTACCCCGACCTGTACGGCAACATCGACCACGTCGTGCGCATCAACTACTACCCGCCGCGGGGCGACAACAAGGAAGGCTGGGACAACATCGACATCTTCGGGTGGCTCGGCTACCCGATGCAGATCAAGGTCGACTTCCTGTGCCGCGACTCGATTCTCGCCGCCCCGATCGTGCTCGATCTGGCGATCTTCATGGACCTCGCCCATCGCGCCGGCGAATCCGGTGTGCAGGAGTGGCTGAGCTTCTACCTCAAGGCGCCGCAGGCCGCCGGCGATTCGCCCGCCGAGAGCGACCTGTTCATCCAGCAGACCAAGCTGAAGAACACACTGCGCGAGTGGATGGGCGAGCAACCGGTCACCCACTCCGAAGCCGGCTGACCCACGCCGACCCGCCCGCACCGGGCCGTCCGGACGGGCGGGTGCGGTCCTAGAGTCGGGGCATGTCTGCGACCCTGATGGACGGCAACGCGCTGCGCGACGAGATCGTCGGTCAGCTCCGAGAACGCATCGTCGCGGCGGGATCGCCCGAGATCTGCCTGGCGACCGTGCTCGTCGGCGACGACGGCCCCAGCCAGCGGTACGTGCGGTCCAAGCACAAGAAGGCCTCAGAGGCAGGCCTGGCCTCTCGGCACGTCGACCTGCCGGCGACCGCCACGCAGGCCGAGGTCGAGGCGGCGGTCAAGGTGCTGGTCGATGACGACACCGTTCACGGGATCCTCGTCCAGTTGCCGTTGCCCGAGGGCCTCGATCCCGAACCGGTGATCGATCTGATCCCTCCCGAGAAGGATGTCGACGGCCTGACCGAACGGTCGATGGGTCGATTGGTGCGGGGTCGCGACGGTCTCGTCGGCTGCACGCCGCTCGGCGTGATGCGCCTGCTCGAGCGGTACGACGTCGCGACGAGCGGCCAACGAGCGGTGGTGATCGGGCGGTCGACCCTGGTGGGGCTTCCACTCTCGCTGCTGCTCGCCCGCAAGGGGGTCGACGCCACCGTCACCATGGCGCACTCGCGCACGGCCGACATGGCTGCGGTCGTTCGTGAGGCCGACATCGTGGTCGGTGCCGCGGGCCAGGCGAAGATGATCACCGCCGACATGGTGAAGCCGGGAGCGACCGTGATCGATGTCGGGGTGTCGCGCACCGACGCCGGCATCGTCGGCGACGTCGATTTCGATGCCGTCGCACAGGTCGCCGGCCACATCACGCCGATGCCCGGAGGGACCGGACCGATGACGATCGCATGTCTGATGGAGAACACGCTGACCGCGGCGCGGCTCCAGGGCATCGACGTCGGCTGACGGCTCCCGGCTCCTCCGGCGAACGGGGCGCGCCGGCCGATCGCGCTCATGACTTGCCGAGAGGGGGTCGATGAGGGGTATGATGTCTCTCGTGTCTGCGACCTCCGCGCTCCCAACGACGCTCGTAGTACTCATTCCGTAGCGCGCCCAGCCTTCGCTGCGCGTGCTCTCGACCTCCCAGCCGGGAGGTCGTTTGCTTTTTCCGGCAGCCCTCACGCAATCGTCCCCGATCGATCCGTCCAGCATCCAACCGTCCCCCGAGAACACCACGACCAGAGGAACCACTCCCATGGCAGAACGACTCACCGGCGCACAGGCCCTGATCCGAGCGCTCGAATTCGAAAATGTCGAACTGATCTTCGGCTACCCGGGCGGCTGCATCCTGCCCGCCTACGACCCGCTGATGGACAGCCAGATCCGTCATGTGCTCGTTCGCCACGAACAGGGCGCCGGACACATGGCCGAGGGCTACGCCCACGTGTCGGGCAAGCCCGGGGTGGCGATGGTCACCTCCGGCCCGGCGGCGACCAACCTCGTCACCCCGTTGATGGACGCCTACATGGACTCGGTGCCGATGGTGGCCATCACCGGTCAGGTGCCGACGGCGGCGATCGGCAGTGACGCGTTCCAGGAGTGCGACACGGTCGGCATCACGCGGTCGTGCACGAAGCACAACGAACTGGTGCTGTCGGCCGATGACATCCCGATGGCCGTCCGGCAGGCGTTCCACATCGCCACCACCGGTCGTCCGGGCCCGACGCTGATCGACGTGCCCAAGGACGTCCTGGTCAACGAGATGACCTGGTCGTGGCCGACCGACGACGAAGTGCTCGCCTCGCTGCCCGGCTACCGCCCGAATGTCAAGGGACACCCGCGCATGATCAAGGAGGCGGCCAAGATGATCCTCGCCTCCGAGCGTCCGATCATCTACGCCGGCGGCGGGATCCTCAAGGCCCGCGCTGCTGAACCGCTGCGCGAACTCGCCGAGCTGATCGACAGCTACGTGGTCACGACGCTGATGGCGCGCGGGGCGTTTCCCGACGACCATCCGCTCTGCCTGGGAATGCCGGGCATGCACGGCAATGCGACCGCGATCACATCGATGCAGCGCAGCGACCTGCTGATCACGTTGGGCGCGCGGTTCGACGATCGCATCACCGGCAAGGTCGATGCGTTCGCACCCGACGCGAAGATCATCCACGTCGACATCGACCCGGCCGAACAGGGCAAGGTCCGCCGACCGGACGTGCCGATCGTCGGCGACGCCAAGTACGTGATCCAGGCGATCATCGACGAGATCCGTTCGCTGATCGCAGCCGGCACGGTCCAGGCCGACACCTCGGCCTGGAAGAGCAAGGTGTCGGGATGGCAGGAGCAGTTCCCGGTGGTCTACGAACCGTCCGCACCCGGCGAGGCACTGAAGCCGCAGTACTGCATCGAGCAGCTCAACGACGCAGCAGCGCCCGGCACGATCGTGGCGTCGGGTGTCGGTCAGCACCAGATGTACACGTCGCAGTTCTTCGAGTTCAACGAGCCCTACACCTGGGTGAACTCCGGTGGTCTCGGCACGATGGGCTTCTCGATCCCCGCCGCGATCGGCGCAAAGGCAGCCATGCCCGACCGTGACGTGTGGGCGGTCGATGGCGACGGCTGCTTCCAGATGACCGCACAGGAGCTCGTGACCGCCACGGTCGAGGGGCTCCCGATCAAGGTGATGCTGCTCAACAACAGCTACCTCGGCATGGTGCGTCAGTGGCAGGAGATGTTCTACGACGAGCGCTACTCCGAGGTCTTCCTCAACTCCACCGTGCCCGACTTCGTGAAGTGGGCGGAGTCGATGGGCTGCGTCGGCATCCTCGTCGAGTCGCCGGAGGAGGTGGCGCCGGCCATCGAGAAGGCCAATTCGATCACCGATCGCTCTGTCGTCATCGAGTTCCGGACGGATGCCGCCGAGAAGGTGTTCCCGATGGTGCCCGCCGGACAGAGCAACGACGACCTCATTCTTCATCCCACCCAGCACGACCGCGCCAGTGCGCTGAAGGACACGTCTGGAGACGCCTCATGACCACGATCAACCAGTACGGGGGCCATGCCCTCAACCACCACATCCTCTCCGTGCTCGTCCAGAACCGGCCCGGTGTGCTCGCCCGCGTGGCCGGACTGTTCGCCCGCAGGGGCTACAACATCTTCTCGTTGGCCGTCGCGCCGGCGGAGGACGAGGGCATGAGCCGTATCACGATCGTGGTCGATGTCGAGTCGACGCCGCTGGAGCAGATCACCAAGCAGCTGTTCAAGCTGATCGACGTCGTCAAGATCTCCGAACTCGACCCCCGACGATCCGTCGAGCGCGAGTTGCTGATCGCAACGGTCAAGGCGGCCGACGAGCAGCGCGGTCACGTCGTCGAACTGGTCAACATCTTCGAGGGCAAGATCATCGCTGTCGCCGAATCCGTGCTCACCGTGAGCCTCGAAGGACACCCCGACAAGCTGGACGACTTTGAGGAATTGCTCGATGGGTATGGCATCGTTGAGCTGCAGCGCACCGGTCGCGTGGCGCTGCCGAAACTCGATCGCGGCGCGCGACTGCGCTCCGTGAACCCCACTCCCTATCCCGGAAAGGCTGGCTGAGATGGCCGTCACCGTCTATTACGCAGAGGACGCGGATCCTTCGATCATCCGTGGCAAGAAGGTGGCCGTCATCGGCTACGGCTCGCAGGGTCACGCGCACGCGCTCAACCTGAAGGAGTCGGGTGTCGACGTGGCCGTCGGCCTGCGACCCGAGTCGTCGTCGGTCGCCAAGGCCGAAGCCGCAGGCCTCGAAGTGATGACGGTCTCCGAGGCCGCCGCATGGGCCGATGTGATCATGCTGCTCGCGCCCGACACCGAGCAGAAGCGCATCTACGACGAGCACATCGCCGAGCACATGACCGATGGCAAGGCGTTGGCGTTCGCCCACGGCTTCAACATCCGGTTCGACCGCATCAAGCCGCCGGCCGGCGTCGACGTGATCATGATCGCGCCGAAGGGGCCCGGGCATCTGGTGCGTCGCACGTACACCGAGGGTGGCGGCGTACCCGCCCTCATCGCCGTCGCACAAGATGCCACCGGCAACGCTCGTGACGTGGCCATGTCGTACGCCGACGCCGTCGGTGGAACGCGCGCCGGTGTGATCGAGACGACGTTCGCCGAGGAGACCGAGACCGATCTGTTCGGCGAGCAGGCGGTGCTGTGCGGTGGACTCACCCAGCTCGTGCGGGCCGGTTTCGAGACGCTGACCGAGGCCGGGTATGCCCCCGAGATGGCGTACTTCGAGTGCCTCCACGAGGTCAAGCTGATCGTCGACCTGATGTACGAAGAAGGCATCGCCGGCATGCGGTACTCGATCTCCGACACCGCGGAGTACGGCGACCTCACGCGTGGGCCGCGGGTGGTCACCGCCGACACCAAGGCCGAGATGAAGCGCATCCTCGGCGAGATCCAGTCGGGTGAGTTCGCTGCAGAGTGGATCGCCGAGTCGGAAGCCGGCCGGGCGAACTACACGCGGATGCAGGAGGAAGGCAAGGCGCATCCCATCGAGGACATCGGCGGTCAGCTGCGCGACATGATGCCCTTCATCCGCGCCGGCAAGCAGAAGGTCGCCGACATCTCCGGCGGCTGACCGACCGACCGCACGCACGTTGAGCGATGAGTTTGTGGGCCGCCCGCCGGCCCACAAACTCATCGCCGTGCAAGCGGTCGAGGTCCTGATGAACGACTCGACGATCCCATGGGCCGACCGCCGGTGGTCGGCGCAGCGAGTGGCCACATGACCGCACTGGCGTGGGGGTTCGTCGCCCTGTTCGTGGCCGCCGCAGGCGCCAACTGGTGGAGCCGTCTCGCATCGAGTCGGTCGGTCGAGCTCTGGAGCAAACCGCTCGCGCTCGTCGCCCTGGTCGGCGTGGCGCTCACGATCGATCCGGCTGACGACGCGGTGCGCGCGTGGTTCGTCGTCGGCCTGGTGCTGTCGCTCGCCGGTGACGTGTTCCTGCTCGGCGACCAACGCTGGTTCGTCGCCGGACTCGCCTCGTTCCTGCTGGCGCACCTCGCCTACACCGTCGGGTTCATCGTCGACCCCGAGTGGTGGTGGGCTCCCGCGCTGGTCGCGGCGGGCGTGATGGTGGCGCTCGGGGCCACGATCGGCCGCAGGATCGTGGCCGGCGCAGCGTTGGAGTCGAGGATCCTCGGCCCGGCCGTGGTCGCCTACCTGATCGCGATCTCGACGATGCTCGTCGCTGCGGCAGCCACTCGAAACCCGTGGGCGATCGTTGGTGCAGCGCTGTTCGTCCTCTCGGACAGCATCCTCGGCTGGCGCCAGTTCGTCGCCCAGGCCGCCTGGATGGGCCCAGCGGTGATGGTGACGTATCACCTCGGCCAAGCCGGCCTCGTCGCCAGCCTGCTCTGAACTCCCACTCGTCCCGCCGTTGTGAGCGGTGAGCGGCTGAGACCCGCTCACCGCTCACAACGGAGCGGCCAAAACCTGACTTGTGAGGTCGGGAATCTGGGGCTAGCGTCGCACCGCATGAGTGAGCAGTGGGGTTTCGAGACCAAGCAGATCCATGTCGGTGGGGATCCCGACCCGACCACGGGTGCACGGGCGGTGCCGATCTACCAGACGACGTCGTATGAGTTCCGCGACACCGAACACGCGTCGAACCTCTTCGCCCTGGCCGAGATCGGCAACATCTACACGCGGATCATGAATCCGACCCAGGGAGCGCTCGAAGCGCGGGTCAACGCGCTCGAGGGCGGCTGCACCACGGCAGTCGGCCTTCCCGGCACGCTGGCCGTGAGCTCCGGGCAGTCCGCAGCGACCCTGACGCTCATGACGTTGTGCGAGTCGGGCGACCACGTGGTCGCCTCCCCGTCGTTGTACGGCGGCACCTACAACCTCCTGCACTACACGATGCCGAAGATGGGTGTCGAGGTCACGTTCGTCGACGATCCCGACGATCTCGACCAGTGGCGCAACGCGATCCGCGACAACACGAAGGTGTTCTTCGGTGAGGTGTTGGCCAACCCGCGCAACAACGTGTTCGACATCGAGGGTGTCTCTGCGGTGGGTCACGAGGCCGGCATCCCGCTGGTGGTCGACAACACGGTGCCCACCCCGTACCTGATCCGGCCGCTCGAGTGGGGTGCCGACATCGTCGTGCACAGCCTCACGAAGTTCTGCGGTGGACACGGCACCTCCATCGGCGGCGCGATCGTCGACGGCGGCACGTTCGACTACGCGGCGTCCGGCCGGTTCCCCAACTTCACCGAGCCCGATCCGAGCTACCACGGCCTCGCCTACTTCCCGGCGCTCGGACACGGCGCGTTCATCCTGAAGGCCCGTGTGCAGATGTTGCGCGACATGGGCATGGCGATCTCGCCGTTCAACGCGTTCTTGATCATCCAGGGTCTCGAGACACTCAGCCTGCGCATGGAGCGCCACTTCCAGAATGCTCAGAAGGTGGCCGAGTGGCTCGAAGGGCGCGACGAGGTCGAGTCGGTCACGTTCGCCGGCCTTCCGTCGAGCCCCTGGTACGACCGTGCCCAGAAGTACGGGCGCGGCAAGGGTGCTGGTTCGATCGTGGCGTTCGAGATCAAGGGTGGCGTCGAAGCCGGCAAGGCGTTCGTCGAGGCGCTCGAACTGCACAGCCACGTCGCGAACATCGGCGACGTGCGCAGCCTCGTCATCCACCCCGCGAGCACCACACACAGCCAGCTCTCCGCGGAAGAGCAGGAGCACTCCGGCGTCACGGCCGGGCTCGTGCGGTTGAGCGTCGGTCTCGAATCGATCGAGGACATCCTCGCCGACCTCGACGCAGGATTTCGCGCCGCCAAGGGCTGAGCGCCGCGCCGCCAACGGCTGAGCGCCGAGGCGTCAGCTGTCGTCGTCGCGCTGAGTTCTCAGGAATTCCTCGAACTGGTCGCCGAGGTCGTCGGCGGTGGGGATCTCCGCCTCGGCGCGCCGGTCGAACTCGGCCTCGAGAAGCCGGACGTACATCTTGAGCTGCTCGTCGTTGTCGACGATCTCGTCGTGGACCTCACGCCAGCTGTCGATCTGCTCGGACACGTCGGTGGTGTTCGGGACGTCGAGGACGTGGCTCAGATGCCGAACCAGCGCAGCGACCGCCATCGGGTGCTCGGCGTTGAGCAGGTAGTGCGGGATGCCGACCCGGAGCGACACCGATGGCACCCGTCGGGTCTCGAGCTCGGCGTGCAGCACGCCGACGACGCCGGTCACCCCCTGATATGACGGAGCCACGAGGCCCAGTCGCCGTGCGAGATCGTCGGAGGCCGTGCTGCCGGTGACCGGCGGCGTGCGGGTGTGCGGGATCGCCTCGGCCCCGGCGCCGACGGTCACGACCGCCTCGCAGCCCAACGCTGCGCTCACCACCGTGATCGCGTCGACGTAGGTCTTCCAGTGCAGGTGCGGTTCCACGCCGATCAGCCCGACGACATCGCGGTGTCCAGGCGTGCGCTGCAGCAGGAACTCGTTGCTGGGCCACACGATCTCGCGCACCTCGTCGTCGACGGTGACGTGCGGTCGTTGCTGCGTGAAGTCGTAGAACGGATCGGGATCGATCGACCCGACGGTGATGGCGTGGTCGCCGCCGGCGAAGGCGTTGACGGCCTGTGACGCCGTGCCCGCGGCGTCGAACCATCCTTCGAGCGCGACGAGCATCACCGGTCGATCGAGTGTGCCGATGTCGCCGGTGCTGAACTCGAGCACGTCGGTGGCATTCACGTCACCGAGTCTGCCAGCGAAAGCCCCTGGACCGGACCATCGAGCCGACCATCGAATGAGGGCGCAACGGCCCGTCAGACGAGCGCGGCGACCACGTGATCGATGCAGTGGGTGAGCGCTTCGACGTCGGCCGGATCGATGGCCGGGAACATGCCGATCCGCAGCTGGTTGCGGCCGAGCTTGCGGTAGGCGTCGGTGTCGAGGATGCCATTGGCCCGCAGTGCGGCGTTGACGGCATTCGCGTCGACCGCATCGTCGAGGTCGATCGTGCCCACCACGTTCGACCGCATCGCCGGATCGGCAACGAACGGGGAGGCCCAGCCGCGCGAGTCGGCCCAGCCGTACAGCGTGGCCGCCGACGTGGCGCTGCGGCCCGCTGCGAAGTCGAGACCTCCACCGTCGAGCATCCAACGGACCTGGCTGTCGAGCATGACGAGCGTGGCGACTGCCGGGGTGTTGTACGTCTGATTCTGCACGGAGTTGTCGAGCGCGATCTTCAGGTCGAGCGACGCGGGCCGCCACCGGTCGCTGGTGCCGATCGACTCGATCCGGTCGAGCGCTGCGGGAGAGCAGGCCGCCAGCCAGAGGCCGCCATCGGAGGCGAAACACTTCTGGGGGGCGAAGTAGTAGACGTCGACGTCGGCAGGATCCCACGTGAGGCCGCCGGCAGCCGACGTGGCGTCGACCGCCACCAGCGCGTCGGCCCCGGCGCCGGCCGGCCGACGCAGCTGCATCGCAACGCCGGTCGAGGTCTCGTTGTGGGTGAGCGCGTAGACGTCGATGCCGTCCTCGGCGGTCGGGTCCGGGTGACTGCCCGGCTCGGTGCGCACCACGCTCGGCTGGCCCAGGTGCGGAGCGGCGGCAGCGGCCTCGGCGAACTTCGACGAGAACTCGCCGAACACGAGGTGCTGGCTGCGGTCGCGGATCAGCCCGAACGTGGCGACGTCCCAGAACACCGTCGAGCCGCCGTTTCCGAGCACGATCTCCCACCCGTCGGGGAGGGCGAACAGCTCCGACAGGCCCGAGCGCACCGATCCGACGAGCTGTTTCACCGGTGGCTTGCGGTGGGATGTGCCGAGCACGGTCGATCGGGCCTCGACCAGTGCATCGACCTGCTCGGGTCGCACCTTGGACGGGCCGCACCCGAAGCGGCCGTCGGCGGGCAGCAGGTCGGTGGGGATGACGATGTCGGCAGGCGTCTGGCTCACCCTGCAAGCATGCCGCCGTGCCCACGAGATCCGTGCATCGATTCGACACCGCGAGCGTGGCGACCGCCCCCACTCGGATGAGGTCCGGTTCGACGTAACCGTTGTGAGGGGTGGTCCGTGGTTGTGGCACAGTTGGAGTCGTGAACCGCACCTCCCGACGCCTCGCAGCGATTGCCCCGTCCGCCACCCTCGCCGTCGATTCCAAGGCGAAGGCCATGAAGGCCGCCGGTGAGAACGTCATCGGATTCGGTGCGGGGGAGCCCGACTTCGCCACGCCGCAGCACATCGTCGACGCTGCCGTCGCGGCGTGCGCCGACCCGAAGAACCACCGCTATTCGCCCGCCGGTGGCCTCCCGGAACTGAAGGAGGCGATCGCCGTCAAGACGGCGCGCGATTCGGGGTTCGAGTGCGCTCCGTCGCAGGTGTTGGTCACCAACGGCGGCAAGCATGCCGTGTACACGGCGTTCGCTGCGCTGTGCGATCCCGGCGACGAAGTGATCTGCCCGGCGCCGTACTGGACCACCTACCCCGAGGCCATCACACTCGCCGGTGGCGTGCCCGTCATCATCGACACCGACGCCGAGAGCGGCTTCCAGGTCACGATCGAGCAGCTCGACGCGGCGTACACCGAGCGTACGAAGGTGTTGCTGTTCGTCAGCCCGGACAACCCGTCGGGGTCGGTGTACCCGCCCGCTGCCGTCAAAGCGATCGGTGAGTGGGCGCTCGACAAGGGAGTGTGGGTGATCACCGACGAGATCTACGAGCACCTCACCTATGGCGACCACGAGTTCGCATCGATGCCCACGCTCGTGCCCGACCTCGCCGACCAGTGCATCGTGGTCAACGGGGTCGCCAAGACCTACGCCATGACGGGCTGGCGGGTCGGCTGGATGATCGGCCCAGGTGACGTGATCAAGGCCTCGACGAACTTCCAGAGCCACGCCACCTCCAATGTGGCCAATGTGAGTCAGCGCGCCGCGCTGGCGGCGGTGTCGGGGCCGCTCGACGCCGTGTACGAGATGCGCACGGCGTTCGCCCGCCGAGCCCAGGCCATGTACACCGCACTCAACGCGATCGATGGCATCACCTGCCTCGAGCCCCAGGGTGCGTTCTACGCCTACCCCGATCTGAGCGGCCTGCTCGGACGCGAGATCGACGGGGTGATCGCCGGCAACACGTTGGAGTTGGCCGATCTCGTGCTCGACAAGGCGAAGGTGGCCTTCGTGCCCGGCGAGGCGTTCGGCCTCGGCGGTTACGGCCGTTTCAGCTTCGCGCTGGGCGACGACGACCTCGCCGAGGGCATCGATCGCCTCGCGGCGCTCGTCAGCTGACCTAGAGCGCCTCCGAGGCGTTGTCGTGCTGGATGTCGTCGATGGTCGGCATCTCCGGGTCGTCCACACTCACGAAGCGGGTGGCGAGCAGATCGACGGCCACCACGACCGCTGCAGCGACCACGATCAGCGCCACCGGCACGACAACGTCGCCGCTCGGCCAGGCCAAGGTGGTGGTGTTGGTGCCGTTCGGCCAGGGCCAGAGCACCCGGGTCGAGCCGAGCATCAGACCGATCATCGCGGCCAGCACCCAACGGTGGTAGTGCTCGAGCAGCCAGTGCAGCAGCGTGGAGAACAACGCCAGGCCGACCACGCAGCCGATCACCAACGACAGCAGTGACACGAGGTCGCGGTCGTTGACCGCACCGAGCACCTCGGTGTACATGCCGAGCAACACCAGCAGGAACGACCCGGACACTCCTGGCAGGATCATGGCGCAGATGGCGATCGCTCCGACCAGCATGAACATCCACCAGGGCTCGGTGACCACCTCCGCCGCGTCGTCGGCGACCTCGGTGTCGGAACGCAGACCGAGCAGCAGGAACATCGCCGCGCCCACGCCGAGCGTGAGTGCGATCGCCACGCCGTCGAACCGGTCGACCATCTTGGTGGCCACCCAGATCGAGCCGAGGATCAACCCGAGGAAGATCGCTGACATCCGGATCGGTTCCTCGTGCAGGAGGCGCTCGAGCACGGACGACAGGGCGACGACCGCGGCCAGGATCCCGACGAGGAGCGAGACGAGCCAGACCCACTGGATCCGCCGCACGGTGATGCCGAAGCCGTCGAGGTCGCCGGTGACGAGCTGCTTCAACCCGCGTGCGCCAAGACGGACGTTGTCGATCAGCTCGTCGTAGATGCCGAGCACGAGGGCGACCGTGCCGCCGGACACGCCGGGCACGATGTCGGCGGTGCCCATCGAGAACCCGCGGACGATCTGAGCAACAGGTGTGGGAAGTCGCACGCTGCGAGGCTAGTGGTGTCGTCCCGATCTGAACCCGAGAGAAGCCACCGTCTGGAGACCAAACGGGTTGGCGCCGTGCATCAGGTCCGCCACGGGCCGGTCAGGTGTCGAACCACTCGTCGAACGTGGGCACGTCGGTGATCCCTGCGCAGGCCATGGCGATCAGTGGCACTGCAGCCATCGCTCCCGAGCCTTCGCCGAGCCGCATGTCGAGGTCGAGCAGCGGCGACTTCCCGAGCCGCTCGAGCAGCTTGCGATGCCCGGGTTCCGCCGAGCAGTGGCCGACCGTGCAGTGATCGATCGTGGACGGTGCGATCTCGTTGAGCGGCAGGACCGCCGATGTGACGACGTAGCCGTCGAGTACGACCGGAATCGAGCGGTGGCGGGCCGCAACGGTGGCGGCGGTGATGGCGGCGATCTCGGCACCGCCGACCTCACGCAGGATCTCGATCGGGTCGGTGATACCGGCGATCCGACGGACCGACTCCTGCACCGCGATCCGTTTGCGGTCGAGGCCGTCGTCGTCGATACCCGTGCCGCGCCCGACCCACGCTGCGGTCTCGCCCCCGGCCAGTGACGCGGAGATCGCAGCCGACGCCGTGGTGTTGCCGATGCCCATCTCGCCGAGCACGAGGAGGTCGCAGTCGAGGGCGTCGACTGCATCGAACGCGGTCTGGACGATCGTGTCGAAGTGCGCCTCGTCCAACGCCGCCTCGACGCGAATGTCGCCGGTGGGTCGGCCGATTCCGACATCGACAGCGTTCACGGTGGCGCCGGCGATCCGAGCGAACGCGTTGATCGTCGACCGCCCCTGTAGATAGGCCGAGAACATCGCCTCGGTCACCCCGGTGGGATATGCCGACACGGATTCGGCAGCCGCCACGCCGTGATCGGCTGCGAAGATCAGCGCTGCCGGCCGGTCGACACGGGGGTTGGGCGTTCGCTGCCAGCCCGCGACGAACGCGGCGATCTCGTCGAGCCAGGCGAGCGCACCACTCGGCCGCAGGATGCGGGCAGCTCGTTCGTGGACAGCGTCGCGAGCGTTCTGATCGGCGACCGGGAGGTCGTGCAGATGTCGATGCAGCAGCGTCACGACGTGGTCTCCGGTCCGTTCGACGGGCCGTCAGTAGTCGATGCCGCGCATGGCGCGGATCCCCTGCTGATACGCATGCTTCACCTCGCGCATCTCGGTGACCGTGTCGGCGAGTTCGATCAGTTCGGGGGCGGCGTCGCGGCCGGTGACGATCACGTTCACGTGGCGGGGTCGAGCCTCGATCGGACCGACGATGTCGGCGATCGGCACCCAGTTGAAGCTCGACAGATACGTGAGCTCGTCGAAGATCACGAGTTGGTGCTCGCCGGCGTCCATCAGCTCGACGGCCTTCGCCCACCCCTCGGCGGCATGGGCTCGGTCGTTGGTGAGGTCGTTCGAATCCCACGTGAAGCCATCTCCGAACGCGTACCAGTCGACCCCGAGTTGGCGGCCGATCTTCTCCTCGCCGGTGTTCCAGTTGCCCGACTTGATGAACTGCACCACGGCGACGTCCCAGCCGCGTGCGACGGCGCGGACCATCATCCCGAATGCCGATGACGACTTGCCCTTCCCGTTGCCGGTGTTGACGAGCACGAGTGAGTCGGCGCCGCGCAGGCCGTCCGGCCGGGGGTCGTCGGTCGGCGCGGAGTCGGTGCCGGTGCCGGTGCCGGTCTCATCGTCGGTCGCTGCGGTGTCGCTCATGAGATTCGGCAGCGTACGCACCTGCCAGTACCATGTCGAACTGTCAGCGACGCAGCGAACTTCGGTGAGAACCCGAGGCTGTCCCGCAACGGTGGTGTCCCGGCGAACGCACGGGAACGAGTCCGGTCGCCTGCACGCTGGCGCGACATCATCCCTCGAGGCAAGGGACGGCTCGCACGCAGGCGCCCGTCGCCTGCTCGGACCCAGCTTGTCCTCCAATTCCTTGGAGGAATACATGCGCAACCGAGATCCCCGCACACGGACCCGAACACCGGGAACGTCCCGAACGCTGGTCGTCCTCGCCGCCGGTCTGGCACTCGTCGCCGCAGCGTGCGGCAGCGACGGCGAGCAGGCGGCCGACGAGTCTGCGCCGAGCACGCCGGAGGCGAACGGCACACCGGCGGCCACGGACGGACCCGACGCCACGACCGCACCGACCGGCACGGCGAGCGATGCCGCCGTCGAGCAGCGAATCGTTTCGCTGAGCCCCACCCACACCGAGATGCTGTTCGCAATCGGGGCCGGCGACCAGTTGGTGGCAGTCGACGAGTTCTCCAACTACCCGCCGGAGGCGCTGGAGCTCCCCAACGAGCTGTCGGGCTTCGAGCCCAACGTCGAGGCGATCGCTGCGTACGAGCCTGACCTCGTGGTGATCGGCGGCGACTTCACCGGGCTCGGTGACCAGCTCGACGAGCTCGGCATCGACTGGTGGGACGGTCCGGCCGCGCAGACGCTCGACGACACCTACACCCAGATCGAACAGCTCGGGGTCGCCACCGGCTACGTCGGGGGAGCGGCCGAGCTGGTCTCGTCGATGCAGACCGAGATCGACGAGATCGTGGCTACCACGCCGGTCACCGATGAACCACTCACCTTCTTCCACGAGCTCGACCCCACGCTGTTCAGCGCCGACTCGACCACGTTCATCGGCGAGATCTACGGCGTGCTCGGTCTGCAGAACATCGCCGATCGAGCCGAGGGCAACTCCGGCGGTTTCCCCCAGCTCAGCGCAGAACTCGTCGTGTCGGCCGACCCCGATCTGATCTTCCTCGCCGACACCAAGTGCTGCGACCAGTCGCTCGAGACCGTGTCGGCACGAGACGGCTGGGGCGAGATGACCGCCGTGGTCAACGCAGCGGTGATCGAGATGGACGACGACATCGCATCGCGATGGGGGCCACGAGTGGTCGACTACCTCGCTGCCGTATCGGCCGCTGTGCAGCAGGTCGCCGTCCCGGCCTGACCAGGGTTCGGCCGACACGACGCGCATGAGTATTGACACCCAGATGTCGATGCCCAGTGCAGCGCCGCGTCTCGGCCTCGGTGCCCGGGGCTGGTATGCGATCGGTGGGGTTGCGCTCCTGGTCGCCGTGGTGGTCGGTGCATCGGTCGGTCCGGCCGGCCCCGCTTGGTGGCGGGTGCCGCTGGAACTGCTCGATCGCCTCCCGCTGATCGCGATCGACTCGGGGGTCACCGACGCCGAATGGAACATCGTCTGGCGGATCCGGATGCCGCGTGTCGTCCTCGGCGGCCTCGTCGGCGGCATGCTCTCGATCGCGGGCGCGAGCTATCAGGGAGTGTTCCGCAACCCGCTGGTCGATCCGTACCTGTTGGGGGCCGCGGCCGGGGCTGGACTGGGAGCGACGATCGCCCTCACGTTCGGGCGGGGTGTCACCTCGACGTGGCCGATCGATCCGGTGCCCACTGCTGCGTTCGTGGCAGCCCTGGCGACCGTGTCGGTGACCTATGCGGTCGGCGCGTCGTTCGGTGGTGCCCGATCCGGGGCGACGCTCGTGCTCGCGGGTGTGGCAGTGGTGTCGTTCGCCACCGCCGTCCAGACGTTCATCCTGCAGCGCAATCTCGACGTGGTGCGTGAGGTGTTCCAGTGGATACTGGGGCGCCTCTCGGGTGCCACCTGGGCGGATGTGCAACTGGTGACGCCGTACGTGGTCGTCAGCTGTGTGGTGCTGATGATGCACCGCCGGCACCTCGACGTGTTCCGCGTCGGCGACGTGGAGGCGGCGACGCTCGGCGTACCGGTGGCGCGAACCCGCCTGGTGATCGTGATCGCCGCCACGCTCGGAACTGCCGCGGTGGTGTCGGTGAGCGGGCTGATCGGCTTCGTCGGGCTGGTGGTGCCTCACGTCATCCGCCTCGTCGCCGGCGCCGGCTACCGGCGGTTGCTTCCGCTGTCGTTGATGTTCGGCGCCGCGTTCCTGATCCTCGCCGACGTGTTCGGCCGCACGATCTCGAGTCCGGCCGAGATTCCGATCGGTGTGGTCACGGCGCTGATCGGGGCGCCGTTCTTCCTGTTCCTGTTGCGGACGCGGAAGCTGGCGCCGTGAGTTCGATCTCGTTCGACGCCGTCTCGGTCGCCTACGGAACGCGTGAGGTGCTCGCCCCGTACACCGACTCGGTGGCGTCGGGGGAGTGGCTCGGTGTCATCGGTCCCAACGGCGCCGGCAAGTCGTCGCTGTTGCGGGCAGCGGTCGGGTTGGTCGACTCCGGCGGAGAGATCACCGTCGACGGGGCACGGGTCCGCGGGATGCACCGGCGCGAACGCGCCGCGTTGGTGGCCTACGTGCCGCAGGAGCCGTTGATCCCCGATGACATGGCGGTGTTCGACTACGTGCTGCTCGGTCGCACGCCCTACATCGGCTACTTCGGTACCGAGACGGGTCACGACCGTGAGGTCGTGTACGGCGTGCTCGAACGGCTCCGTCTCGGCAGCTTCGCCGGCCGAATGCTCGGCGCGTTGAGCGGCGGAGAACGCCAACGGGTGGTCCTCGCCCGTGCCCTGGCACAGGAGGCGCCGGTGTTGCTGCTCGACGAACCGACCTCGGCGCTCGACATCGGGCACCAGCAACAGGCGCTCGAACTGGTCACCGAACTGCGGGAACAGGGTGGGCTCACGGTGATCGCGGCGATGCACGACCTCACGCTCGCGGGGACCTACTCCGATCGGTTGGTCATGCTCGAGGAGGGTGAGGTGGTCGCGCTCGGTGCGCCTCGTGAGGTGCTCACCGCCGAGCGACTGGGTGAGGTGTTCCACGTGTGCGTCTCGGTCGACATCGACCCGGACGACGGCACCGTGGTGGTCGTCCCCCGTCGCGGCTTCGCCACCTGAGACGCCGACGCCCCCGTCCCGCCGCCGTCTCGCCTTCATCCACGTTTGCGTTGCAGTTACGGAGCACATGCGCTCCCAAACCGTGACGCAAACGTGGTTGGGGCAGGGGTGTTGCGGGGTGTGAGTACGCTCGCCGCCATGAGCGAGTCGCCGTATCCGTCGTTCCCCGGGGTCGAACCGTTCGACACGGTGCGCTCGACCGACGAAGAACGCGCGCACCGCAAGCGGATGTGCGCGCTCGGCTACCGCATCTTCGGAGCGATGCGCTGGGGCCAGCTCGGCGACGGGCACGTGTCGGCACGCGACCCCGAACGCACCGACCACTTCTGGCTGCTCGACTGGGGCGTGCCCTTTCATCGCGCCACGGTCGACCAACTTGTCCTCGTCGGCCCCGACGGCCGAGTGTTCGACGCTGCGGGCACTCCCACCGGCGGGGTCAACACCGCCGGTTACAACATCCATGCGCCCGTGCTCGCCGCTCGCCCCGAGGTGGTCAGTGCGGCCCACACGCACACCGCATTCGGCACCCCGTGGTCGGCCAACGTCCAGCCGTTCCGGGCGCTCAGCCAGGAGTCGTGTGCCTTCGTCTTCGACCAGACGCTGTTCGACGACGAGGAGGTCGAGGTGCTCTCGATCGACGGCGGCAAGCGCATCGCCGCAACGCTCGGCGACAAGAAGCTGTGCATCCTGCGCAACCACGGGCTGCTCACCGTCGGCGGTTCGGTCG